>Ga0153957_100036_pt1 | contig 101321 bp, 103 predicted proteins | sample TSFL041MetaG_FD_104745 | JGI IMG/M metagenome (GOLD analysis project Ga0153957, IMG submission 104745) | Attine ant fungus gardens microbial communities from Florida, USA - TSFL041 MetaG | ecosystem: Host-associated > Fungi > Mycelium > Unclassified | place: USA: Florida, Wekiwa Springs... | reverse complement strand
TAAGGCTTCATAGTCTGAGGATTAGACCTCAGACTTAACAACATCTTTTGTTGCTTATTCTACCTTGCTTGAGAATCCAAAACTCTTCAATCACAAACTCAGTAAGTGACCATTTGTGATAACCTCACTCTATACTCCAGTGTGAACTTTATTATTACTGATTCTAGTAAACCTCATAGGACTTCATGATATAGATGTCATGAACCAGCCTGGTTCAAAAGTTGTACAACTAGAGGAATAAGAAGAATGGAAACTCTTCTCTGATAGATCAGACAAAGGGTGCTAAAAATAGAATGGGAGATAAGATAAGATAAGATAAAGATAATGTGATCTGGTCACATGACAAATCATATGATAGAATCTTCTGGAAGGATCATGAAAAATTACTTAAGCATATACATAGACAAATAATATTTGTATATAAGTAGGTAGAGCAATTTACAAAGGAACTCTATTGAGTTCTCTTTGTTCTTTCATGAATGTTGAGTATAATAAGATAGCTATCTTGACTACCTTGTCATTACATTAGAACTTGATACCATATTTTCTGTACTATTCATTACAAACCCTACGCATCTTTCCCTTTACTCTATCATTACTCTCAGTACACTGGTCATTGTGACTAATGATCATTATGACATAGCTAGGCCTAAGCTTAAGAGAACTGACTAGGAAGTTTAGACCCTAGAGATAAATAAGTTGGGACCAAGCTCAGGTTCCATCTTGAGATTAGAACTAGCAACTGAGTGGGCTTTTTCACATACTTGTTTTCTTTTAAATTAGTAACCTTGTGCTAAGAACTTATTGTGGTTCCTATACACAGAGAAGTGACAGCTGTCTCTTAAGGAGCTATCTAGTTTTGTAAGAGTTCAATCTTTGGTGAACGACCTCAGGCTTAACTCCACTCTAAGTCAGAGTTGACAAAGAGAACTTGTTAGAGTTTCTGCTAATTGGTTTACACTACTTATATAAAATGTTTATTTGTATACATTATCTTTCTCTTGCATTTTCCTATTGAGTTACTGTTCCTGGTAATAAGTTCTCATACATTCTTTAAAGAAAAAAAAATAAAAATAAAATAAAATAAATATTGACTTAGAGAAACTGAGCAGTTCATGATACCATCCCTCTCTCAAGGGTCCTTGTTCTGAGGACTTCTCATAGTTTATTGTATAGGTCCTTTAGATTACTTATATCTTGATTTTCATCTTCCAGTTCTGTCAAATACTTCCTATTCTCTTCTATCCTCCATCAATTTTCTTCATCTTTATCTTTGTTCCACTCTTCTACCATTCCTCTCTTGTATTCATATTTTTCTTCTTCTATCCTCTTCAGAGATGGATTTCTATTATATCTTGAGAATAGATTTCTTTTTCACCATCTCCAATTTTCCTCCATTTGCCTTTAGTACTCCCTATTGTACCTTTTATTTCCCCATCTGTATAGTAGTTTTACTGTATATCTTTTTGGTAATTCTCTACTAAACATTTTTTCTTCTTCTTTCTCTTGCTGTCTTACTTTTTCTTCTTCATTTCTGCTATATTCCTTCTTGAATTCTTCTACTAACCTCATTGTGTTCTTCAGATTCTCTTTGCTCTCCCAAGTGTCTTCTTCTGTTGTATATCCTTTTCATCATACCAAATACTTGTTTTTCGCTCATATTTTCCTCTTGTTCATAATTTTTTCTATTTCCTATTTTTTTTCTCCTTCAATTACCACTGGTTATAGTGCTTTGTTCCTCTGCTCTTCTACTTGTGACTTATATCTTTGTACCCTGCTAATATTGACTACTAGATGTATCTCAATCATACTAGGCAATTCCAATTCTATTGCATTACTAGAAATAATTGCTTTTACTTTGTAAGGTCCTACAAAGCATTCAGTGAACTTCTCTGTATGTTTTTTAGCCATTTGGTACTTTAGGTCTTTAGTGCTGAGCAGTACTAGGTTGCCTACTCTATATTCTTCTATCTCTCTTCTATCTTTATCTGCATATTGCTTTATATCTTCTTGTGCTGATAGGGGTGGTAAAGGAAATTGAATTTGTTTTATAGGAGGAAATATGGTTTTGAATATGAAATGAATGTGCTTTACTATCCTTACAAAAGTGGGTAATACTGAGTCAGAGAATCAAAATCTCTAAGTTATTCTATAATTGTGTGCAATTGAGTAGGTACTGGGGAGGTAATCAAATGTAAAAGAGAAGCACTTACAAGATAGCAAACACTTGTGGTTAGATACTAGAATAAAGGAAAATGTTTTTAGTTTCTGTTTAAGAGCACTCTCACTGGTCAGATCTCAAAGATATGTATTCTTCTCACACTGTAGCACTACTGTCCAAGGTACTAGTCTAGTAGGCTGGCTCACTGTAATACAGCAGTCCTACCTAGATCTCACATTGCCCTTGTACAAGTTTGCTCTCAACTGACCATACAGTTAGCAACTTGCTTTGAAAACATGTAGCAAGTAGTTTAGTTTCTAGTCTAAGTGAATGCCCAAGTCCTCCTTTAGAGTGGGTATCTTTTGAGAGAAGTTTTATAGAGTTTTATATAAAAAGAAAGAGAGAAAAAGAGCTCTTAGTCACTCAAGTTGAGTTTCAGCTTTAGAGCAACAAAGGACAAAAATAGGAGTTTTTCTTCTTTCTATTACTTCCTAATGACTTTTGGTATATCCTTGTCTTTCTCTTCTATATTTGGATTGCCAATCAGGACTGATGTATGGCTTCTGATAGTGTTCCTATTATAAACTAAGGGTCAGCTACTAGATAATATTATTATCAAGAAAAATGCTTTTAAGGTTGAGTTCACTCTCAAGAGTACTTTTAGGGGGAGTTCACCTTATAGATATGATATAAGACTATCCAAAAAGCCTTACGAGGTACTGATAGTGGTGATTGTGGCCACTACTCCGCTACTTGGGTGGTGTTCACAAGTATATAACCAGATTTCTAGTGATTATGTCTGGGAAGTCAATTCTTTCTCTTGAGTCATATATTATATTTATCATATTCTAAATGTCACTTATATGACCTGAATTAATTGTCTGGCATGACACTGTTATCTCTGACACTACTTTGTAATAATACTTTATTACTAAATGATATTTATATGGAAGAGCTTTCTATAGCTTACTACAAATACATGTGTTTTTCTACAAAATCCAGGTATTACCTTTGAGAAGTATAATAGGGCATAGTAGGTACAAAGACAAACCATTTTGAGCTCTCTCTCTTAGAGTAGAATAACCCTGGAGGAGTTATTGTTGATGAGGACTGACTCATGAAGGTTTCAGTTCTATTGTTTTAAGTTGTAGTGAACATCCACTGAGATAGCTTAAGCTCACACTCTAAGTCAGAGTTGACAAAAAAAACTTGTTAGAGTTCCTACTGGATTTGAGTATACTACTTATATCTATTCTACCTAGTCTGTATATTACTTTTTTATGGTGGTCATGTGATATTGATATAATATGTCATGTGACTGATCATGTGACCTTTTATGACTTCTCTGATTATGTAAGTCTGTTCTAAAAATAAAAAGTAAAAAAAAAGAGTCCTTGTGTCACAATTCATAATACTACCTTTCTTTTAAGGGTTCTTGTCCTGAGGACTTCTTTTAAAGTTCATTGTATGGGTCCCTTAGGTCACCCATATCTTTATTTTCATCCTCTAACCCCTCCAAATATTTCCTATCTTCTTCTATCCTCCATTAATCTTTCTTGTTCTTTTTTTCATTCTACTTTTTTATTCTTCCTTTCTTGTATCCTTCTTTTTCTTCTTCCAGCCTCTTTAAGAATGAATTTCTATTGTATTTAGAGAACAGGTTTCTCTTCTAACATCTCCAATTTTCCTCCATTTTTTTCTAGTTTTCCCAATCATACTTTTTGTTTTTCTATCCATATAGCAGTTTTGCTATATATTTTTCTGGTAATTCTCTGCTGAACATTTTCTTGTTTTTCTTGGCTTTCTATCATCTTTCTTCTTCTTTTTCCTCTTTACTATATTCTCTTTTGAATTCTTCTACCAACTTCATTGCATTCTTTAAGTTTTCTTTACTTTCCCAAGTGTTCTCCTCAGCTATGTATTCCTTCCATTGTACTAAGTACTTGTTTCTTCCTTGTACTTTCCTCTTTATTCATAATTTTCTCTATCTCCCATTCCTCTTCTTCTTCAATTACCACTGGTTGTGGGGCTTCCTTTCTTTGCTCTTTTATTTGTGACTTGTATTTTTATACTCTGCTAACATTGACTACTAGATGTATCTTAACCATACTAGGCAAATTTAATTCTATTGTGTTACTAGAGATAATTGCCTTTATTTTGTAAGGTCCTACAAAATACTTGGTAAACTTTTCTGTATGTCTTCTGGTCATTTGGTACTTTAAGTCTTGAGTACTGAGTAGCACTAAGTCACCTACTCTGTACTCCTCCACTTCCCTTCTCTCTCTATTTGCATACCTCTTCATGTCTTCCTGCACCTTCTATAGCACTGCTTTGGTCTCCTCCTACACATTTCTCATTTTTTCTGCAAATTTTTCTGTCTCTTCATATTTTTCCTTCTTACTCATTTCAAATTCTATCCTTGGATTTTGTCCTTGGTTTGCCTTAAAGGGTGACACTTTAGTTCTAGTGTACACTTTGTTATTATAGGCAAATTCAGCCATATCCAACCACTCTGACCATTGTTCTTGTTAATGGTCTATGAACATATAGAAATACTATTCCAACTCCTGGTTTATTCTTTCTGTTTGACTATCTGTTTATGGGTGAAATGCTATAGACAACATTGTTTTAATCCTTAACATGTGATTGAGCTCCCTCATAATGCCTGCCACAAATTGTGGTCCTCTATCTGAGATGATACTATCTGGTAGTCTGTGTAACTTCCAAATGTTATCTCTAAACAATTGTACTAATCCTTCTGCACTCATTCTCTCTGTAGTAGGTATAAAATGTGTTATTTTTGTAAATCTGTCTACCACTACTAAGATTGAATCGTATCCTTGAGCTAAGGGCAACTTCATAATAAAGTCTGCATTGATATGGGTCCAAGCTTTCTCTAGAATTGAATTTAGCATTAACTTTTCTGCCAGTAGTTGTATTCAATTCTTATTGCATTGACAAGCATTGCATCCTTCTATATATCTTTTCACTTTCCTAGTGACCTCTGGCCACTAGAAATTCCTTGTTACCAATTCTGCCATCTTTCACTGTCTTCCATGTTCTTCCACATGTAAAGACTCAAGTTATGGTTGCAATAACCCTAACTCAAATCTCACTCTATATCAGAGTAGACAAAAAGAACTTGTTAGAGTCCTCGCTTAATTATAATCGCTACTTATACATGTCCAACTATTTGTACATGTTTACTGATCTGACATCATTACATAATTAAATAAAAAGAAAAATAAATAATAATTTAGAAGATTTGAGTGGTTCATAATACCACAGGCATATTATGATATAATCTAATTACTTCTGCTCTTAACTTCTTATCCTTGGGGACATAAACTTTCCCTTCTTTCAACATCAAGCCATCCTCTTGACACCATTCTTCATCTCTTAATATTTTGACTTCTGTTTGCTTTATTTCTTCTACTGCTTTTATCACCTCATCATCTCTTGCTTTGCTTTTTCTTACTCTGTTTAGTAAGTTCACTCCTCCTATTATTACTTCCACTAATCTGATTCTCTTTATCTCTAGCCATTCCTTTTTTACCAACATTTGCTTCTCATTGTCCTTCTCCACTTCGATCTCCCAATCTGGCCTCTTGTTTAATCTATCTGCCTTCCCCATTTTACTCTCTGAAATGTACTTTAACACAAAGTCAAACCTTGATAAGTATAAAGCCTATCTTGCTTGTTTATGATTTAGCTTTTGATTGATCATGAAATACTCTAGGTTTTTATAATCCGTCCAGACCTTGAATTTACTTCTGGATCCTTCCAAGAAGTGTCTCCATGTCTCCAGACATCTTATTACAGCTAGCATTTCTTTGTCATATATCTTATAATTTCTTTTAGTTTTGTTTAACAACTTAGAGATATATACTATTAGTCTTCATTTGCTATTTTTGTATTTAATAGATAGCACTCCTCTTGTTGCAAAATTAGAGGCATTGGCCTCCACTCTAAATTCCTTGTCTAAATCTAGTGCAACCAGTAAGGGCCTACTTGTAAATATCTGCTTAAGCTGTTCAAATGTCTTCTGCTATTCTGCTCCCCAATTCCACTTCTTCTCCTTTCTTGTCAGATTATTCAAGGGTTGGGCCATTTTTGCAAAGTCTTTTACAAATTACCTATAGTAATTTGCAAGCTCTAGAAACTTTCTAACATCTCTGACTATTTTAGATATGGACCAGTTCAATATCTCTGCTGTAAGAACTTAAGTCTCAGTTAAGTAACCTTAACCTTAGTTTTACTCTTTATTGGAGTTTGATAAAGAGAACTCGTTAGAGTTCTCACTAGATTGTGTACACTACTTATACATGTTCAATTTGTTTGTCTGTGTTTACTGATCTGACTATATTACATAATGAAATGAAAAAGAAAATAAATATTGACTTAGAGAGAATTAGATGATTCATGACACTACCTCCCTCTCAAGGGTCTTTGTCTGGAAGACTTCTTTACAGCTCATTGTATGGGTCCCTTAGGTCACCCATATCATGATTTTCATCTCCTAACTCCTTCAAATACTTCCTATCCTCTTCTATCCTCTGTCGATCTTTCTTGTCTTTTTCTTTGTCCCACTTTTTTATTTTTTTTTCCTTGTATTCTTCCTATTCCTCTTCCATTCTCTTCAAGAACAGATTCCTACTATATCTGGAAAATGGATTTCTTTTCCATTTTCCTCTATTTTCTTCCAATACTCCCAATCATATTTCTTATTGTTCCATCCATAGAGCAATTTAGCTGTGTATTTTCCTGGCAGTTCTCTGCTAAACACCTTTTGGTCTTTTTCTGCCTCTTGTCATCTCACTTCTTCTTTCTCTTCCCTACAATATTCTCTCTCCAATTCTTCAACCAGCTTCATTGCATTCTTCAAATTTTTTCTGCTTTCCCAAGTGTTTTCTTTTGCCATGTATCCTTTTCATTGTACTAAGTACTTGTTTTTCCCCCACATCTTCCTTTTGTTTATAATTTTCTTTACCTCCCATTCTTCCTCCCCTTTAATTACCACTGGTTGTGGTGCCTTCTTTCTTTGACCTTCTACTTGCGACTTGTACTATTGTATCTAACTAACATTAACTACTGGATGTATTTTTATCATACTAGGTAATTCTAATTCAATTGTATTACTAGAAATAATTGATTTGACTTTGTAAGGTCCTACAAAGTGTTCCGTGAATTTCTCTGTACATTTTTTGGTCATCTAATACTTCAGGTCTTTAGTGCTGAGTAGCACTAAGTCGCCTACTCTATATTCTTCTATGTTTCCTCTCTCTCTATCCACATACCACTTCATATCGTTCTGCACTTTCTACAGTACTGCCTTAGCTTCCTTTTGTACATTTCTTATCTTTTCCGCAAACTTTTCTGCTCCCTCGTACTTTCTCATCTTTCTCATCTCAAATTCCATTCTTGGATTTTGTCCTTGGTTTGTCTTAAAGGGCAACACTTTTGTTCCTATGTGTACTTTATTGTTATAGGCAAATTCAGCTGTGCCCAACCATTCTAGCCATTGCTCTTGTTGGTGATCTATGAACATATAGAGATACTGTTCCAACTCCTGGTTCATTCATTCCATTTGGTTGTCTGTTTGTGGGTGAAATGCCATAGACAGTTTTGTTTCAATCCCCAGCATGCAATTTAATTCCCTCATGATACCTACTGCAAATTGTGGTCCTCTATCAGAAATAATGCTATCTAGTAGTCTATGTAACTTCCAAATATTATTTCTAAACAACTATGCTAGTCTCTCTGTACTTGTTCTTTCTGTAGTAGGTACAAAATGTACCATCTTTGTAAATCTGTCTACTACCACTAAGATTGAGTCGTATCCTTGCGCTAAAGGTAACTTTGTAATGAAGTCTGCACTAATATAAGTCCACACTTTTTCTGGAATTGAGTTTGGCATTAATTTCTCTGCCGGTAGTTACGTTTGATTCTTGTTACATTAGCAAGCATTGCACCTCTCCACATATTGTTTCACTTCCCTGGTAACCTCTGGTCACCAGAAGTTCCTTGTCACCAGCTCCACTGTCTTCTACTGTCCTTTGTGTCCTCCCACAGACGTATCATGGTGTAATCTGATCACTTGTACTCTTAATTTTTCATCTTTAGGGACATATACCTTTTCCTTTTTCAATATTAGGCTATCTTCTTGATGCCATTCTTTGTCTCTCAACATCTTTATTCCTGCTCATTTTATTTCTTCTACTGCTTTTACTACTTCGTCATCTCTTGCTTCACACTTTCTAACTTTATCCAACAAATCCACTTCTTCTATGATCACTTCCACTACTTTAATTCTCCTTGTATCCAACTACTCTTTTTTTACCAACATCTGTTCCTCATTATCCTTCTCTATTTCCACCTCCCAATCTGGTCTCCTACTCAACCCATCTGCTTTTCCCATTTTACTCCCTGAAATATGTTTGAACACAAAGTCAAACCTTGATAAGTACAAAGCCCATCTTGCTTGTCTATGATTAAGCTTCTGATTGCTCATAAAGTACTCTAGGTTTTTATGATCTGTCCAGACTTTGAATTTACTTCTAGATCCTTCCAGAAAGTGCCTCCATGCTTCTAAGCAGCATATTACTGCCAGCATCTTCTTGTCATATATTTCATAATTTCTTTCCATTTCATTTAGTGACTTAGAAATATATGCTACTAGTCTTCATTTATTTTCTTTGTCTTTAATAGACAAGACTTTTTCTATTGCAAAGTTGGAGACATCTGTCTCTACTCTGAGTTCTCTATCTAATTCTGGTGCAACTAATAATAGTCAGCTAGTAAAGATTTTCTTTAGCTGTTCAAACACATTCTGATGCTTGTTTATCCACCTCTATTTCTCTTCTTTCCTTGTTAGATTATTTAAAGATTGGGCTATCTTTACAAAGTCCTTTACAAATCACCTATAGTAGTTAGCAAGATCCAAAAACTTTCTAACATCCCTGACTGTCTTAGGTGTAGGCTAGTTAAGCACCCCTGCCACTTTATTTTCTTCCATCTTGATCTTCCTCTAACCCATTACTACTCCCAGAAAGTTCACTTTCTGTACCTTCCAAGTGCATTTTTCTGGTTTTACATATAAGTCGTTTTTCTCCAATCTTTTCAATATCTCCTTCACAATCTCATCATGACCCTCTTCTGTCTCCGTTCCTATTAATACATTATCCACAAATGCTGCCACTTTCCTCTTGTTAATCATATCTCTCAGAATTTCATTTATCATGCTTTGAAACATGGTAGGTAAATTTGTCATTCCAAAGAACATTACTACCAGCTCATACAACCCCACATGAGTAGTGAAAGCTACTTTCTATTCATCTTCCTCCTTAATCCTTATATTGTTGTAGCCCCACTGGAGATCCATCTTAGTAAATACTCTTTTATTTTCTATAGAGTCTACTAGATCTGTAATTAACAGCAGAGGGTAATTGTTTTTAACCATCTGCTTATTAAGTCTTTTGTAGTTCATAACTATGTGCTTCTCCCCATCTTTTTTGCCCACAAAGAATACTGGCAATGTTTGGGGTGACTTTGAAGGTCTAATGTATCCCTTTTTTAAATGCTTGTCAACGAACTTTTGTACCTTCTCCTTTTTATTTCTAGAGAGAGGATGTTAGGACCAACTTCGCAGAAAGGAGGACTTGATGCTGAGGACAGGTTACAACCTTAAGGGTTAAACCAACCACTGTACCAGTCCTCAATCTCAGATCTTGGTAATGCAAGAAAAACTTATGAGGGTCAAGGACAAGATAGTTCTGGAGGAAATGGAACTGAAGTTTTGCCTATGGAAGAACAAAGCTAAGGTATCTGACTAACACAGTCTCATTTTATGTATGCTGACTAATTCATAAGTAATATACTACTAAGCCTAAGGGTCATACTAGAGCATAACAGAGGGTACACTCTCACTTTGCTAGGTTTGAAATCACCATTGAGATCTATTGCATGACCCCATACCTTCCTGACCGGCATCTTTTTGGATTTTACCTTCCCAAACACCTTCAACTACTTATGGAACCATTTAGACACCATTTCCTCCACCTTCTTATGATTTGCTTCTATCTCTTTCTCTCTTCCCCAATCCTCCTTCTTATCTACAGCCCATTGGACAATTCAGTGGTGGACATCTTGTTATTCTAACCTCCTCTTTCTCCCAGTCTATTTCTGGGTTATAGACTGCTAACCATGGCATATCCAAAATCACATCCGTCTTTCTCAGCTCGCAAACATCTATTTGTATTCTTTCCATATATTCCTTATAGAACATGTTTACTTTTACCTTATGAATGATTGCACCCCCACTGTTTCTGGTACCATTTACATTCCTTACTTGTAAAGGTCAATCCAATTTGATCAATCTGTATCCTCCCTTGTGAGCTAAACTCTTGCTCATAAACATTCCTGTTACTTTACTATCAAGCAACACTTTCACTGTTCTTCCCTTATGCATATTTATCTTCTCAATCCCCATATTTATTCATACTTCTTTTAAAGGTTTAAATGTTTGTCTCACTTCTCTCCCTTTCCCTTTCTTCTGCACTGCCTTTTGATTGACAGTTCCTACCACTCTCCTTGGATCAGTGATTCCAGCCCTCCCTTTCTGGGCCCTAGGCACCATCCATTCCACCTTTTCACCCCAGTTCCACCAAGGTGTTTTCTTTCCTGTCCTACAGGGCAGACAAAAAATTTTCCCTTTCTTGTTTCTTTTTATCTTCTCTCCTACTACTGTGTCTTTTCCTCCACAGGTGCTACACTTTACCCTCTCTGCTCTTCTATTTTTGGCCTCTCTATCTCTTTAGTTCCATGCCTCTTTACAGCTCCCACACCACATATTGCATAACTATTCCTTTTACAGGAATCCCTGCTCTCTATTCTCCTCTATCTTTGTTCTTTTGTAATTGTATCCTTTACACTCTACAAAAGTCACTACTTCTCTGGGTATAGTCCACCCTCTCATGCACATTGCTGCTCCCCTTAGAGGCAGCTCTCTGTCTTCGCTATACTCCTTCACTTTCTCCCATACTTCTCATAGTGGTGCCGCTTCCTCCTTTCTTTCTTTTTTCTTCTGTGGGCACTCCTACTTTTTGTATCCCTTCTCTCTGTATCCAAAACATTTTGCTTCCTCTCTTACTATCTCCTCACCTCCTTTACTTCACATTGTATTACTCGACTCTTCAGCACCTCAAACCTATTTCCTACTGCTGTCTTCTTCTTTTCTTCTTTTTCACTTCTACACTTTCAAGCAAGATGCCAAGCAAGATGCCCAAACCTCCTATAACATCTACACAGTCTCCCCTCTCTCCCTTCTAGTTCTGCCCTTAATTTGGCAAGGGCATGCCTTTTGTTGAGCATATCATTCACAAGTTGATTGTATTGGTCTAGAGACATTGCACTATGTTCTAGACAAGTTGTTGTAAAAAAAGTTTTATATATTTATTGAGGAGCTCGTCGTGTTCTTCACCTATCTTACTTGTACGTTTACTAGGGTGCAAGATCTTCACCTAGCCAGATGCCTACTGCCATACTGACTACTACCCTAATACTAGGATAGACTATCACTTTACAGAGAAGATCCCTACTCTAAGTAGCCTCTTAGAGAGCGACTACTATTCTTCTATATAGACTGATCACAATGGACCAGTAGCACAAAGTTGATACGATAAAAGTGATACAAGTAAACTATCGAGCCTACTCAATTGTAAGGTCTGGTCTGGACTAGTATCTGAGTTTGGTTCTAACTGTCCACCTCTGGGGTCTAATCTTTCCAGTCAGTCCACTTAAGCCTGTAGCCTGACTATGAGGAAGTTAGGATTGGTCTGAGACGACTGCACACTGAGAGAGCAATGAGAGTTAGATTGACAAGAATTGAGGCGATCAGTGTCTGGATGTGTAACTGAGTTCTAGTGTAAGAACTTAAGTCTTGGTTGAGTAACCTTAACTTTAGTTCCACTCTTTATTGGAGTTTGACAAAGAGAACTCGTTAGAGTCCTTGCTAAATTGTGTACACTACTTATACATGTCCAATTTGTTTGTTTGTGTTTACTAATCCAACTATATTACATAATTAAATGAAAAGAAAAGAAAAAGAAAATAAATATTGACTTGGAAAAAATTGGACAATTCATGACACCTACTATTTTATTCTTCTCCATTTCGATCTTCCTTTGATCCATTACTACTCCTAAGAAATTCACCTTCTGCACCTTTTAGGTGTATTTCTCTGGTTTTACATATAGGTTATTCTCCTCCAATCTCTTCAATACTTTTTTTACGATCTTGTTATGTCCTTCCTCTGTCTTTGTTTCTATCAACATATCATTCATAAATACCACCACCTTTCTCTCATTAATTATGTCTCTCAAAGTTTTATTTATTATGTCTTGGAATGTAACAGGTGAATTTGTCATTCTAAAGAACATAACTACTGGTTTGTATGACCCCACATATGTAATGAAGGCTATTTTCTACTCATCTCCTTCCTTTATCCTTACATTGTTATAGCCCCACCAGAGATCCATCTTAGTAAATACTCTCTTGTTTTCCATAGAGTCTACTAAGTCTGTAATTAATAGCAGAGGATAGTTGTTCTTAATTGTCTGCTTGTTAAGTCTCTTATAGTCCATAACCATGTGTTTTCCTCTGTTCTTCTTGGCTACAAAGAACACTGGTGATGTCTGGGGTGATTTAGAAGGTCTAATCTATCCCTTCTTTAAGTGCTCATTAATGAACTTTTATATCTCTTCCTTTTCATTCCTAGAAAGAAGATAGACTCTTGCTTTACTCGCTCTAAAGTCATTTTTGAGATTGATCATATGATTTTATACTTTTCTAACTAGCATTCTTTCTGATTCTACTTTTCCAAATGCCTTCAACCACTTATGGAACCTCTTAGATACCATTTCTTCCATCTTTCTATGATCTGCTTCCATTTCTTTCTCTCTTCCCCAATCCTCTTTCTCATCTACTGTTCATCTTACCATTTTCTTTTTATTCTCTCTAACTTTTTTTTTCTTTTTTTTCTGTATTTGCACTGATTTTCCACACAAGGGTGGACACTTTCTTATTTTCACTTCTCACTTTTTTTAGTCTATCTCTGGATTATGAGCTGCTAACCATAATATTGTCATAAATCTACCTGGACCTAAAATTGTATGATTAGAGGGATGAAAAGAATGGGACCTATTTTCAAATAGACTAGATGAAGAGCTCTAAAATAGAACAAGAGATTAGATAAGATAAGATAGGGATCACATGACCTGGTCATATAACAGGTCATATGATAGAACATTTTAGAAGGATTGCAGGAAGTTACTTAAGCATATATATAGACAAATAGAAATTGTGTATAAGTAGGTAGAGCAATCTACAGAGAGACTCCATCAAGTTCTCTTTATTCTCTCAATGTTGAGTATGATAAGTTGGTTGTCTGAACTAGCTTACCATTATAAGTATGCCCAAAATCATGTTTATCTTTCCTAATTCACAGGTGTTCATTTGAACCCTCTTTATATGCCCATTGTAGAACATGTTCACCTTTACCTTGTGAGTAATCACACCTCCACTATTACCAGTGCCATCCATATTTCTTACTTATATTGGTTGATTCAATTTGATCAGCTTATACCCTCTCTTCTCTGCTAAATTCCTGCTCATGAACATTCCTGTTACTCCACTATGCAGCAATACCTTCACTGTTCTTCCTTCATGAGTGTCTATCCTTTCTATTTCCATATTCATCCATACTTCTCTTAGAGGCTTGAATATTCATTTTATGTCTTTCGCTTCCTTTCTCTACACTGTTTTCTGATTGATAGTTTCTGCCACACTCTCTGGATCAGTAATTCCAGCACTCTCCTTCTGAGCCCTAGGTACTGATTGTTCTATCCTTCCACCCTAATTCCACCATGGCACTTTCTTTTCTGTCCTACAGGGTGGACAGAAGATTTCCCCTTTTTTATTCCATTTTACCTTCCATATTACTACATCCTTTTTTCCATATGCACTGCATCTCACTCTTGCTGCTTTTTTATTTTCTGCTTCTCTGTCTCTCTAATTCCACACCTTCTTATATCTTTCACACTATATGTTACATAGGTGCTCCTTGTTTAGGAACCCCTGCCCCTTATTTTCCTAGGTTTTTGTTCCCTTGTAGTTACATCCCCTACATTCTACAAGAGTCACCACCTCCTATCTCATTGTCCACCCCTCCATACTCATCACTGCTCCTCTTGGAGGCAATCCTTTTGCCCCACAGTGTTCTTTCATCTTCTCCCATACCTTCCTAGATAATGCCACTTTCTTTCTCTTTTTCTCTTTTGTCTTTAGACACTCCCACTTCTTATGTCCCTTCTTCCTACATCTAAAGTAGCTTACTTCTTCTTTTACTATCTCTTACCTCCTCACCTCCTTTACTCCATACTGCATGACTCAACTCTTCAACACCTCAAATCTATTTTGAGGGTTTATCTTTTTCATCTTCTCTTTCCTATTCCTGAACTTTTGGGCTACATGTCCAAACCTCCCACAGTACCTACATAATCTCTCCTCTCTTCCTTCTAACTCTGCCCTTAGTTTGGCAAGGGCATGCCTTTGGTTAAGCATATTGCTCATAAGGTTGTGGTATTGGTCCAGAGACATTGTATTATGTTCTGGATGGATATTGCATAAAAAAAAGGAAAATATATTTCTTAAGGGACTTGTTGTATTTTTTTTCTATCTCACTTGTATATTTACTGGGGTGCAAGATCTTCATCCAGCCAGGTATCTACTGTCTTATTGACTACTGCTCTAATACTAGGGTAGACTATCACTTCACGGAGAAGATCCCTACTCTAAGTAACCTCCTAAAAAGTGACTACTATTCCTCTATGTAGACTGATCACAATGGATTAATTAGATAAAATGAAGGCAATATAAGTATACTACAAAGCCTACTCAATTATAAGGTCTGGTCTGGGCTAGTACCTGAGTTTGGTCCTAACTGTCCATCTCTGGGGTTTAAACTTCCCAGTCAGTTCACTTAAGCCTGTGGTCTAACTATGAAGAAGTTGGGAGTGATCTGAATCAATCACATACCGAGAGAGTGATGAGAGTGAAGTTAGACAGAGATCAAGATGATTAGTATCCTAAAAGTGTAACGAGTTCTAGTGTAGTGAACATCCACTGAGATAGCTTAAGCTCTCACTCTAAGTCAGAGTTGACAAAAAAAACTTATTAGAATTCCTATTGGATTTGAGTACACTACTTATATCTATTCTATCTGGTCTGTGCACTACTTTCCCATGATGGTTATGTGAATGATCATATGACCTCCCATGTGACTTCTCTGATTATGTAAGTCCATTCTAAAAATAGAAAGTGAAAAATAAAAAAGAAAAAAAAGAGAAAAAGGATCTTTGTGTCATAATTCATGATATAAGTGAAATATACTAGTATATTTAACTGAAACATAATATACATTGGCAGATACTTAACAGTTGAGTTACGTAGTTAGAACCTCAGTTGATCACCTACTAGGTGTCATCTTAGGTAAGTCTCCTCTGCCACTTACTGTATAACTATGAACTTAACTCTCATGTAGTTATTTCATCTTTCAGGTTATAGGCCCATGCCCTTAAAACTTCCAAACAAACTATACAACACACATTCTACATACTTCTACACTACTACAATGGTACATATATTAGGACCAATGCCACTACAACTAAATGAGTCAGACAAATTCAATGGATCAAACTGAATACAATGGAGCAATACTATAAAAACAATGGCCTAAATGAAAGGAGTCCATGGATATTTTGATAAAACAATTTTTAGATGAGTAAAAAATCTGAGATGTATGGATAAAGACATTACTCACTTTCAACATCAAAGATGCCAATAGTTTAGGAATTAACACTACTAGAACATCAGCGAGTATCTAGAAATCAGTCAAAGATAACTATGAAATACACTCAGAAATGACTAAAATCAATGTGAACAATGAACTCAGGACCTTAAAATATGCTGATGATAATGACTTTCCTACCTATCTATCTATTATGCACAACAAATTGTCCTAAGTACAAACTATGGGGATTATAATATCAAATACTAGCTTTAAAACCATTTTGCTCAACTTACTTCTGAAATCCTGGAACTCTATAGTAGCATTGCTTTATAACAATATGTCACTGTCAGAAGTCATTTAATAACCTAATGTATAGTGGTTACATACCAAAGATGATCGTCCTAAATCCTCATTATGCTCTGTTATAGCACTTCAGACTAATACCTATATAAAAAAGAACCAGAACCTCTTAATCTGCACTAATTCTAACTGCAACTACCATGGGCATACTATTGATGTATACTATTGGCCAGGGGGAGACAAAGAAGGACAATTTTCACCTGGTTTTAGGAAAAGAGATAGATTCAAGAGATTAGCAATAAATATATGTTAAGGTAGCATAAAACCTTCACCTACTGTAAACATTGCCTTCACCAGTGAAGATAACGACCAGGTTTTTGCCTATATGACCATAGGAGATGCCAAGTTCAAAGTACCTACTACCCCAACTATTAATGACAACTATATACCTAACAACAAACCATTCCTTAGTTTTAGTGACCCTGAACAATAAATATGCAATGAAAAAAGGGTAGAGAGTCTCAAAAGTATATCTGTAGAAACATCATTAGTCCTTCATACAGACTTCAATAATAAATCTGATATTTTTACCCTTCTTGACTCTGGTGCAAGTGACTATTACTTTGCTGACTTGTTACTGTTCATCTTTTATACTTCCTTCAACCAACCTGTATCTGGACTAACCACTGAAAAAGGATTAACATTCAATATGGTCAGAAAGGGTAACGTCAAGTTTCAAACAAACATCAATGGAGTGAAGAGAATAATCACCATTGATGATGTCCTATACACACCTGGATTTAGATCTAATTTAATCTCAATGTCCAAGTTGAGCATTCAAGGAGTAAAAGCAACCTTCAAAGGTGACATGGTAATTATAAAAGTGAAAAATGGAGTAAAGGTAATATCAGCAATGCAAATTGGCTAACTTTATGTGGTTGAAATAGACAAACCTCAACTAAAAGCTCTTATTATACAGTCAAAACAAAACCCTACAAATTTTGTTATGTGGAACAAATGTCTGGCTCATGCTGGAGCAGAAAAAATTTGTCAGATAATGGCAGAGAACCTTGTTGATAGACTAAACATCTGTAGTGAATTATTAATAGGGGGACTATGCGAGGACTGTGTCTATAGCAAATATACTGCATACCCATATAATAAATCCAGGGAAAAGGAAATTCTTGAATGCATATATATTGATATATGAGGACTGTACCAGGTACAATCAGTTGGAGGTGTACTGTATTTCATGATCATTATGGATGGGTTTTCATCATATTGAACAGTCACCTTCCTGAAATTTAAGTCAACAGAAGTCACATTGAACATATTCAAAAGCTTCCATACTGAGGCAAAGTATTAAACTGGGAGAAAGCTAAAATAAGTACAATTAGACATGAGCAGGAAGTAGTACAATAATGTATAGGAATGTTATTGTGATAAATAAGGATTAGACTTTGAGTTCATGATACCCTACACACACCAACAAAATAGCACAGCAGAACAATCAATGCACATCATACTGGATGGTACCCAAACAGCCATGGCTGAGTCTGGACTGCCCATGAAGTACTGGGCAGATGCTATATGAATAGTGTAATGATCCTAAGTTTGAGTGGTGTAACCCTAACCCAGATTGCACTCTATGTTAGAGTAGGCAAAGAGAACTTGTTAGAGTCCTCACTGGATTGTATGCAATACTTATACAAGTCCAAAGATTTGTACATGTTTACTGATCTGACATAATTACCTAATTAAAAGAAAAGGAAATAAAAAGAAAAATAAATAATAACTTAGGGGAATTTGGTGGTTTATGACAAATAGTAGTCTATGTTCAAAATCTACTACCTAACTTACAACAACCAAAAACAATTCCAGCTAAACTATGGTCTGGACAATGCCAGGATATATCTCATTTGTGACCTTTTGACTGTACCTCCTATACATATGTTCCACTGGACCTGAATCTCTCCAAGTTGAATCCTAGATCCATTCAAACCACACTACTTGGATATTTTGGATGCAATGGTTACAAACTCTTGGACAAAGTTACTGGTACAGTCTTCAAGTTATGAGATGTTATATTTGAGGAGAGGACAACTCACATCATGAGACAACCAACCCTGGCTGTATTCTATGATGACAATAATCTATTTATTTACAATCCTTTACCCAACAATGAGACTACTAGCTCTGACAACAAGGCTAGTACAGATCCAATACTCTTACCAATACAAGAAATTGCTCCAAGACTCCTAGCCAATTATGACTTATACAAGAACAATAAAGACATATAGATAACTCCAGCTGATGATAATTCTACTGCTATTATAGAAAAAGAATTAGGTAAAGCCTCTGAAATTCCACCTTTTGCACTAAGAAGATCTCAAAGAACTGCAAGGCTGAGTACTTGACTACAAAAGTCTCTCAAATACCTCAACAGACCAATTACAAACAATGTTGAGAATGAAAACTGGATTCCGAGAATGTTTAAAGAGGCGATAAGATAACCAGACCTATAGTGAGAACCAATGGCTACAGAGATTATAATGTTGAAGGCTAGAAATGTTTATGAAATAGTACCATGATCACTAGGATGGAATGTAGTTGGATTGAAGTGGGTATTTGCTGTAAAATGGACAGAGGACAGAGGACTTGAAAAACAAAAAGCCCAGACAATAGCAAAGGGATTCACACAAGTCATAGGTGAAGACTACAGAGAAACCTATGCTTCTGTTGCTCAGTTAGAATCTATTCACCTTGTTTGTGCTATAGTAGCATTCTGACAGCTTTGGCAGATTGATTTTGTATCTGCTTTCCTTAACAATAATAACACTTATGATATCTACATGGAACAGCCGAAGAGATTTGAGGAAGGGAAAGATGACCATGTTTGGAAATTACAGAAAACCCTTTATGGAACTATGCAAGAAGCCCATGATTGGGTGGAAAACTTAGACAAAACCTTTTAGTGTCATAGATACTACAAGTCACATGCTGATCCTCGAATCCAATCAAGAGTCTATAGTAACGAACTTACATTAACCTTTACTTGGACCAATGATGTTCTAGGAGTCTCTTCTACTGTAGAAGAAGAACAATCAGCCAAATCTCAACTAGGGTCAAGCTATGAGATTCAAGACCTAGGAGAAGCAAAACTAATACTTAGCATGTACATTGATAGGAACTTACTAGAAGACATCACCTTGTCATAATGTCTATATTGTGAACGTCTCCTCAAGTGGTTCAATATGGATATGTATTCATCTACAACAACCTCTTTCCCTCCTGGCTTGATACTTTTAGCAGAAGACTGCCCCTTTATACCTGATAAGATAAATAAGATGAGGAACATACCATTTCGTGAAGCCTTAGGATTGCTTATGTAATTACAAGTTGCTACAAGACCAGAAAAGGAACAATGGACTATGAGATCACATATAAAGAAGATGGTGATCTTGAACCTGTTGGTTATGTTGACTCTGATTATGCTGGATGCAAAGATACTAGATGATCCACTGAAGATAACATTTTCATGATAGCAGGGAGGCCAATCTCTTGGGAGTGCAAAAAACAAGACACAGTAGCACTATCTACAGTGGAGACAGAATTCATGATGTTCTTAAGGGCAACTACTTAAGCCTTGTGGTTATCAAAGTATTTTGATGAAGTAGGATTACCAATCCCAAGACCACTCAAGATTTTTGCAGATAATAGTGGTTTTATCTCCAATAGTCTAAACAATAAGAACTACTGATGCACAAAGTATATTGATGTTCAGGATTATTTTATCAAGGAACAAACAAAATTAGGCAGCGTTATATTTTAGTATACCCTAACAACTGAGAACATAGCTGACATTTTAATGAAGGCGCTAACATGAGATACACTATGCAAATTTGTACATAGGATGGGACTCAGCCTAAAAGTTGAGAATATATCAGTCCAGAGAGAGTGTTAATGAGGACTGACTCACAAAGGTTTCAGTTCTATTGTCTTAAGTGAAACATACTAGTATATTTAGCTGAGACATAACATATATTGGCAGGTACTTAACAGTTGAGTTACATAGTTAGAACCTCAGTTAATCATCTACTAGGTATCATCTGAGGTAAGTCTCCTCTGCCACTTACTGTATAACTATGAACTTAACTCTCACATAGTTATTTCATCTTTCAGTTACTGGTACTCTTGAAAAGAGGTTTGACCAGAGCACTTATCTTGGTGTCTATTACCTAATCCCAATGGGATTGTTCCATGACAATCAAGTTCTATGACAGAGGCTAAAGGCTAGGGTGGGGTGGTAGATATTGTGAATGGAAGGGGTAGAGAGGTCTTTAGGTAGATAAATTTTTTTGGAAAACAAATATTTGGAGGTAAAGAGTCTGTCATTTAGAGTACTTTTCTTGCTCTTCACTGCCTAGGCTACTGACTGTATAGTTGGTGCTTAGGAGGCATGCTTACAACACATGCCATAGGGTCTGCCACTGTGTTCCTGATTGTCTCTTACTCATTTGTATTTAGAGTAGTTGGCTTTATAATTGATGATAAAAAAAAAAAACTACTCTGACACATCTTTTCTTTAATAGTGCACTTATAGATGAGCTTTGGAATACATTCATTCTGGACCTTGGAGCAATTTATTTGACTCATAAATCACAGTTTCCATCCTATACTATCATTTTGGACACAGTCTGTGATATACAGAAGTTTATTGCAGAGATGGATGATCCTTTTCTGAGGAAGCTAGAGAATCTCCTTACAACATTTGAACATGGAACACAGCACTTGTTCAATAAAAAGTACCTCTATTACTGATTTCTTTACTTGGAAGGCTTAATTTCTATGTAAAAATACTGTAGTAGGCTTGAAAAAGTAAAAAATTCTGCCAATTTCCAGCTGAGAAAAAATTGACCCTCTATAAAGGCATACTCTAATAAGACATACCCTTTGACCACGACTAAGGGGTATGCCTTATAAGAGGTTTGACTACAAGTATCAGTCATCATTCACACCCAGTAAAAACTTGTCCTGGGACTACTACAGCTGAAATCATCTCCACAAGGGCCCTACTCTCTCAAACTGGTGTTTGCCCACATTCCAGAAGTCTTGGGAATATTCTTATCACAAAACAATTACATTTGACTAAGTACCCTTGGTGTGCTTCTTCGGCTCTTTACGTTTCCTACCAATTATTGACCCGAGTGGGTTCCCAATCTTGGACTTCTCATCTTTTTTGAAGGTGTCATCACATTTTGACATTTTCCTCTTCTTCCTCGGTGAAGGATTCTCTTGCATTTCATTTCCTTCTTCCACCTGTGATATACTACCACGTGTCTTTGTCTTCTTAATGTCTCGGGGCTGAATCATAGCTCAGTAGCAGAATAGACCTGAAAGTTGGATCCCTACCTTTGCAATGGCAACTTCGTCTTGCTTCCTATCCCTCCTTTGCATTACCTGCACATTCTCGATTGAGAATTCGACAATCAACGAGTTCTTTCCATTCTTCCTGGGCCCCTGATCAATTTCTTCCCGCACCCGTCTCATCTTCAAGTCATCCCGCTCTTTCTCCGTTTTCTGCTTTTCTGTCCGTAATAGATCCTCCATCTCCTCTTTGTACCACTGTTCCAATAATGATCCAGTGCTGGGGTTACAGTTTGCCCATCGAAGAACACGAAGGGCATCCGAATGACTGTGCATTTCCACGAACCCATAGCCCTTGCTTCGACCCTTACCTGTTATAGTATCAATACGATCCTGCTGGCGCACAATTTTAACTTGTTTAATGCCTGTCGAACGACCAGTGAACCGTTTGTGCTTTTTCGCATTTGTGCGTGAGACTGAATTGGTCTCGGTTTCATCAGGCCGGGCGAGTTCGTCAGTTGTTAGGCCAGCTCGGCTACCTTCTTTAACTTCAACCTCAAAAGCGCGGACGGCATGGATCGTGAGACGCTTAAGAACACGCTCGGTAACAAAGAGGGGGATCTGGCGGATGCTTAGTCGTGTTGGAGAGATGTACAATAAGGGATTGGATTTCAAAAGCGCCCGGCGTGCATTATAAGAACTTGTCCGTCGTTCTAGATCTGATGGAGTTATATTTTGGGAGAGTGGAGAGTTGGGTAGAATGACTGAAAGCATTTCGAGTGTCAGTATACTACCGAACCATAACGGAGAATCCTTACCTCCCTCCTTGAGCAGGTACATATTACGCTTATCTGCTTTTTGTCGGGCTCTTTCACCTTCTTCCTTGAGCTTTGAAGCCTGATCACGGGTAACAGCTCTAACGACATCGAGTGTTCTTCCATGCAAGACCAAACTTTGTGCTAGACTAGATGATGGATCAGGTGTCAGGATAGATGGTAAAACAAATGGGTTTTTCTTGGCGGGCTATAATCTGGGCATTAACAAAAATACAAATCGCAGGTGCGTAGACTCACTGCTGGCATGTCACCAGTAGTCTCCCTACGCAAGAGATCGCTTTGTTCGATGACCTTATCGGTATCTTCTTTGTTCCAAAAACATGCAAAGCCAGTGCCTCGAGATTGACCAGTTTCAGGATCCGTGACAATTCGGGCATAGCGCAAGGGACCGAATGCACGGAAGAGCATGCGCAGTTCGTCTTCTGTAGCGGCGAAGGGAACGTTACGAATGAAAAGGGTTGTGCCGACATCTGTAGTGGGTAAAGAAGGTTTGACGAGTTCCTCTCTACCAACCTCCTCTTCGTCCTCCGAAGGTGAGCCATCATTGTCGTCGTCTGAGTGGACTCCGATCTGTGATTCCGCATCTGGATCATCGTCGCTTTCTTTGTCACTTCCAAAATCCTCACCCTCCTCGGTGAGTTGTTCGATCCTTGCCTTTTCTTGTTCCCATTTATCTTTACTCAGTGCCCAGTCCACTGAAATAATTCTCTCATATACCTTCTCCGCTTCCTTGACATTCTCGCCATCGTGTTCCATTCCTTCTCCCACATCCGCTTTTTCAGCCTCCTTCTTCTCCAGCCGCTTCTGTTTCTTCTTTTTCTGTTTATCTGAGATCAATTCTAGTGCTGTCCCAGCCCTAACGAGCTTGCCGTTGCAACCTTCAATGGCCCTCTCTGCGTCCTTCTTACTCAGCATCCAGACAAAAGCGAACCCCTTCGCTCGTGGTTTACTGGTGCTGCTATCAGTAGCACTTCTCTCTCCGCTTTCCACATTGACCTCGGCCGTTGGGACATCGATTCGATATATTGGACCATAGGGAAGGAAAACTACTCGGATATCTTGTTCAGTAATTTTCCATGGCAAGTTTCGAACAATCAGTCGGCTGCCATGACTTGGTGCCAATCCTCCCGCAGAAGTCGTGGAATTTTTCATGTTCACTCTGGAATTTGACCCAGAGGTACTGGTAGCGGGGATGGGTTTGGCGAGATTTTCGAAACGCTTTTTGAGTATCACAGAAAGGAGGGAGCCTTTGTAAACGTGCGCGTGGAGTTTGGTGGCGGCGTTATTGGCGGCGGCAGGTGTGGAGAATAGGATGTGAGCTGGAGGCTGCATGAGTGAATGACTGCGGTTCCAGGGGCTGACGCACCGACGCTTAGATCTTCTGTACCATCTTCTGATTTGAATGGCCAATCAACTTTCTCTGCACCTTCGTATTTACGGATCTTTTTCCAGAGTTGTTTTGAATCGATTGATTGAGGTAGACCAGATACGATTATAGTACGAATGGCAGCACGATCACAAGGAGTTTTCTGGACAGGTGGAGGTGGAGGTCGGGGTTCTTTCTTGATTTCACCATCTTTCGATTTGGACTAATAATTGCGTCAATCCAGAGGTCAGTTCGTGATTGCACTGAACCACACCTTGCGGTCAGCCCAGTCAACCCGTAGTTTTCTGCCGTTCAGGACAATGCCTTCGTTCAGAATTTTGTTATATGCAGATTCTGCATCATCTTTTATAGAGAAGGAGACATATCCTACGCCTTTTGAGACACCAGTACCATGTTCTGTGATAACAAAAGCAGAGCGCACAGGTGCGATATCTGAGAAAAGAGTCTGAAGGTCGACCGAGGTAGCCGTATAAGGCAGATTCGAGACGAAGAGTGTGGACCTGACTTGAGATCAGGATATGACCTCCTCATAGATATATTGCGCACCCATGAGCAGTTAGTTTTTCTTCGTCGTCTCTGTCTTTGCGTTTGCCGAGGGTCATGGCACAAGAAGACTCTCTTACTTGTGATGATATTTGGCCTTGTGATGCCAGCGACTGCAGTTGGAGCTATTACTTGGCTTCAGTAGCCTCAATCGCCGAGCTCACAGATGGGGGCAGTGATGAGGTCTCTATAGGCGTTCTCGAGGAATGCTGAGGTAGGTTCCAAATTATTCTCACGGAGGACACATTCTGATTTTACCCCAGCGAGCAATCTTTTGGAGAGGGATCAAGTTTGAATAATCGACCTTGTCATGATCGCACTCGAGAGACTTGTCGAGTCGATAATTCCGTACAGAGCCATATTCAGATCTCCAGCCAGGCGTGTAGCATTTCTAGTTTATTATCAAATACTGACCTCTCCACTCAGGCGAAAGGCCAGTGTACTCACTCACCAAGCCATTGTACTTCCTTTCTATATTCTTGTAGATATTCAACCTCCTCCGCATTCCCCAATTTCGGTTTTAGACTCTCAGCTTGTATGTACAGTTTCATCTGGAGTGTTTACAATTACAAAATGGGCAGTGTGAACGTGAACATTAAACATCAACTTCATCAGAACAACAGACGAGGAGCATAGTTTTGGTATTTACTGGCTCAGGATGGTGCGAACAAAGGATTCGTAGTTGATGTTTCCATCTCTGGACAAACAAAGTGTTGGAACGAGGCTACGACGATGAGATTACAAGATACTTACGAGCCGATCTGGACGCCTTTAAGCAGTTCGTCCACTTCATCATCAGTCATCTTCTCTCCAAGCTGTGTTAGCACATATCTCAATTCACCAGCTCCAATGAATCCGTTGCCTTCTTTGTCAAACACCTGGAATCCACGAATAAACTCTTCTACAGTTCCCGCAGGCTTAAACCCGTCAGGACGATTCAAAATGGTGAGGAAAGTCTTGTAATCAACTAATGAACACAGGATTCAGTTACTACGCAATTCAGCAGACGAAATGACACGTACCATCACGGGGCGCTGCAGTGACAATCTCATCTACTTCTTTCTGGGTTGGATTTTGTCCTAGAGCACGGAGGAGATCACCGAGGACCTCGCGAGGAACAGCACCTGCACCACGTTTATCAAACAGAGCAAATGCCTCTTTGTATTCTGGTATTTCACTCTAGATTTGTCTGGTGGGACTAGTATCAAAAGAGAGTCCAGAGAAGACGTACCATGGTGAGTGTCAGGGGATGATGGCAAACTTAGCATAGTGACTGCTTATGTAAAAATTGACTGGGCAGCTTTTTTCCCAGTTTGCCTCACTCCTGGGGCCCACCAAGGGTGACCCTCAGGTGCTTCCATTACCCGTACTCATAGTCACTAAAGGAACGGGTGACCCTCCAGACCCATTTGTATGAACAGGCTTCAGATTTCTATCACCTCATGCATAGATGTCATCAGTCCTGGCCACTAGTAGTTCACGGTGAATCGTGGATTCAAACGTCATTCGGCGTTTCGATGTCTCTGTTGAGCTACTGATGAGTATATCTTTTCCAATACTACGTATGGGTCGATGGCGTAGTTGGAAAGCGCATCTGTCTAACTGAGTTAATTCTTGGGCAGACAGAAGGTCCTCAGTTCGAACCTGAGTCGACGCATAAAGTGGAGATTTAAATCTCCACTTGAATTGAGGGGAGTGTCACTATCTGACACTCTCCTCAATTCTTATTTGTAGCATAGCAAGTTTTTTCTCAAAAAAATTCAAAATCCATTCGTGATTCAAAAAAAGATTCGCTCCCTGTGCAACTTGTAGCTTATTCTTCAAATGACTACATTGCTGGTTGTGACATGTTGCAATACCAAGCACAAGTCCTGGCTCCCTTGAGCTATAGTCTAATATTATATTTGATTGGTATACAATCCTAGTGTGAATAAAGTGAATATAGTAAGCAAGCAGGAGACGTCTATGACTTGTCCTTGAACAGTTTTTGGATGGCAGCAGTCGAGTACGACTTGGGACGCTCAAGAGCTACAGAAACCGGTCAAGTACATCAGCAATGTATCAATTCAAGACTCACGAGCACCGAGGGCACGATCCCAGATGAGCTGAGCGGCCACACCAAAGGCACGAGAAACACCAAAGAGAACAGTGTAGTACTGCATCTGGGTCAGACCATAATGCGCGAGGAGAATACCCGAATGAGCATCGACGTTGGGCCAGGGGTTCTTGGCCTTTCCAGCCTACATATATGATGAGAGACCGAAAAAAGATCGATATCCGGTCCGGCATACCTCGAGGAGAATGTCAGGAACAAGTTTGTAAATCTGGCCGACGAGCTTGAAGTTTTTGTCATCAGGGAGGTGCTTGAGAGCGAATTCGCGTTGGGCAGTGTAGCGAGGATCGGTTTTCCTCAGGACGGCATGGCCATAACCAGGGACGACCTGGCCGGCCTTGAGAGTGGACCAGATGTAGTCCTTGACCTGCTGGTCGGAAGGTTCCTCGCCAATCTTGGCTTGCATCTTGCGAAGCCAGACAAGAACCTCTTGGTTGGCGAGACCGTGAAGAGGGCCAGCAAGACCATTGAGGGCAGCACCATAGGCGAGGAAAGGATCCGACAAAGCGGATCCGACAAGTTTGCCGGTGTGGGCCGAGACATTACCGCCCTCATGATCACTGAATGCAAGATGAATGGAAGAACAAGGAGAGCGGTGATTCGACGGACCTGTGGATGGTGAGATAAAGACGGAGAAGCTCGACAAAGGCAGGATTCTCGCTAAAACCAAGGAGATGGGCAAGGTTCCAAGAGTAGTCTTTGGCAGGGTCGATAGCGGGGGGTTTGCCGAGACCGTAGACATTGCGGTAGATGCGGGCAGCAATATTGGGGAGCTTGGCAATAAGATCCATGGAATCCTCAAAGGTCGGGCCCCAATAATCCTTCTTGTTCATACCATCCTGATAGGCCTTGGCAAAGGCAGAGCCATGGTTGAGCTATAAAGGGAGGATGATGAGCAAAAAGGCAGATGTGTAGGGACGAGACAGACGGCGGTGACAGCCATGCTGAACTGGCTCATGGGGTGTAGGTTCGGAGGACATCTGTCGAGAATCTCCTCGACAAAGGAAGGGATGGAGGCACGGGCGGCCCAGTCCTTGGAGAGGTCGGCGACCTGGTCCTGGGTGGGAATTTCGCCGGTAACCAAGAGCCAGAAAAGACCCTCTGGAAGGGGTTCCTGACCGCCGGGAGCCTTTGGGAGCTCATTTTGGATGTCGGGGATGGTCTTGCCACGGAAGCGGATACCTTCCTCTGAGATGAAAAAGTGAGGAGGGAGGAAAATCAAGGACGGTGAAAGGCAACGTACCGGGGTCGAGGACGGAGCCATCCCAGATGAGGGCAGGAAGGCCACGCATGCCGCTGTGAAGAAGGTCAGAGAAGAAGATAGCTGGTTGCGCTGTACGTGCCCATAGAGCTGGTCAACCTGGACGGGAGAAAATGTTTTTTTGCCATGGGCAGCGCGGGTAGCCTTGACCTGAAAGAAAATGGGTGAATGGGCGACAAAGAAAGGTGAGAAATTACAATTTCGAGTTGTTCGGGGATGAGTTTGGCAACGCGGTCCCTGAGGGAGGTGGAAGCGTAGCGGACACTGGCAAGGCGTAATGGGAGAATACGAGACTTGGAAAAGTGTGAGTGATATGTGTGCAAGCACCAAGAAAAGGACATACAGCCAACATGACGGTACTGAGAGAGAAGAGAGTTATTTTAGAATGGAACAAGCCGGAAGGGCCAACACGTGACTTGAATGTTTTTTTTTTTGGATTGAGCTTTCTTGATTTGAGAATGGCGCTGCTGCCCCAGGTGAGTGGCTTCAGTGAATGGAAGGGCAGTGGTAAAGCTTGGTGGACAGAAAAAACATTATCGACAGCGAGCGCACGCGAATCCATTTTCGGATCACACGCTGGTGTATCCGGCTCGCCCGGAGGAGATGGGGTGGGAGGCGGTGTTTGCGGGCGGCGGGGCGGCGGAGTGGGCGGACATTGGGTGTGGGTTCGGCGGGCTGCTGGTGGCGCTCGGGCGGCGGTTTCCGGAGCGGCGGGTGGTTGGGCTGGAGCTGCGGGTGCAGGTGACGGCGTATGTGGAGGACCGGATTGCGGCGCTGCGGGTGGCGGAGGCGGGCAAGTTTGGGAATATCGGGGTGTTGCGGACGAATGCGATGCGATTTGTGCCGAATATTTTTGGCAAACAGTCGTTGTCGGCGCTTTTTTTTCTGTTTCCGGACCCGCACTTTAAGACGCGCAAACATAAAGCGCGCATCATCTCGCCGACGCTCCTCGCCGAGTACGCGTACGTCCTGCGCGTCGGCGGCATCGTCTACACCATCACCGACGTCGAGGACCTCCATCGCTGGATGCTGACTCATCTCTCCCAGTTTCCTCTCTTTGAGCACGTCGACGCAGACACCCTCCGTGCAGAGGGCCATGGCCCCGTCCTCGACGCCGTCTGCTTCAGCACCGAGGAGGGCATCAAGGTCGACCGCAACGGTGGCAAAAAGTGGCTTGCCTGCTTCCGTCGGATCCATGTTCAGAGATAGTTTGTATTTTGTGTTAGTTAGAGCTCATCGCTGCCTTCATTTCCCCGTGCACTACCTTGCCGGCCTCGGCTGCCAGCCTGAAAATCTCTTCAAATTGTTCCATTTGCAGCCGAGTCTCCATCGTCACCAGCGCCACCCTGCCTGTCCTGGGCATCGTCGCCACCGTCACATGCGGCACATCGTTCTCCTCCAGTGTCGTCAGATCCAGCATCGCAGACGTCGAGTGCACTCCGCCCGTCACCGCACACACGAAGTCCAGCATCGGGATGCCTGCACCCATAAGCGCCAGTGTCGTCCCGTTGAGGCATGCCTGCAGTAGTCCCCCGTCTTGTTGTAGCACCGTAATATACACATCTATCCCTGAGCGAGGATAGAGTTCTGTCTGAACTACGGCCTCAAATGTAGACTTGATCGTCGCCGCCAGCTCCAGCACCCGCCTGTCCCATAGTTTTTTATAAGTTCGTGTTCGCTGTTGACAACGCTGACTTACTTGTCCCCTCGTCCAGCCCTCCGTCGTTCCCCTGTACTGAAGGCAGCTACATTGACCTCGACATGCAGATGAGCCCGGTTGTGCAGCGTCTCCGACCTTGTTTTCCCTTCTCGTGGTCCAAAGACCGACACCATGACCTCGGTCAGTCCGTGGCTGATCACCGCAGACCCGTCTGCCTCTCCCTGCTGCCCCAGCTTGATCCTCATCTCTCGCAGCTCAAACTGACGCCTCCCGTCAGACCGATACCCACCCTCGTTCAGTATTTCAACTCGACTTGCCTGTTCCTGTGTAATTCATATTCTACCCGCAATATGTCACCACTCACCATGATCAAGCTGCAATTTCCGGAAATCACCGGCTGCCTCTTGCTCTTTGACGATGGCCAACCCCGCATTGCCAGTGTCTATACTCGATACAGATCTCTATAAAGTATGTCTGTTGCTCGACACCCATGATCGCCCACCCTCACTATGCAAAGTTGACAATGCAGCAAGCCATCCTCCAACATTTTCCAGACGTGCAGGCCACCTATCGCTTTACAAATCGCAATGATAACATAACGTTTTCTCATGAGTCTTTCCAGAGTCTTTGTGCTTCCGTAGCCCGTCAGCCTATCCATATCCCATCCATTATCTCCCATGCTCATCTCGTCTAGTCTTTGCCAACCTCACCCTCTCTCCTTCAGAACAAGTTTGGCTGCAAACTCAGTGCCCCTGGTTCTCCAAGGACTACCTTGATTATCTCTCCGCTTTCCGCTTTAACCCTGACCAGGTCTCTATCCAATTTATCCCGGCCTCCCCACACACTTCACTCGGTCAAGTCGACATCCAAATCAAAGGCCCCTGGTCACAAACCGTCCTGTGGGAAGTCCCTCTCATGGCCACCCTTAGCGAAACATATTTCCAGATCGACAACACAGACTGGAACTATGATCATCAACAAGGTCACATTACCGTAAACATCTCTTCTGTCTCCACTCACACTTCTCAGACCTCGCATTTCAAAAAGGCAAATCATTACTCCAAGCTGGCTGTTCTTTCAGCGACTTTGGTACTCGACGACGCAGATCCTTCCATGCACAAGATCTGGTCATCCAAGCACTCGTACAAGCCTCGCATCAACCTTCCACTCATCCGCATGGTCGCTTCAACGGGACAAGTAACGTGAGTCTCTCTTCAAAAAGCCCGCAACAGCCTTCTCAAGTAGCATTCATAGGTTTATCTTGCCTACAAATACAACCTCACTCCCATAGGCACTATAGCTCAGTACGTATGATCTTGACCAATTGTACCAGGATCGCTTATGGTCATCAGTGAATGGTTTATGGGCGTATGTATTTCATGTCATCTTTGGTCCTGATCATCCAAAAGTGCTGAATAGATCGGCGCTTTGAGAGGATACATTCATGCCCATAATACCGCGCTCGAACTTTGGGAAAAAGCCTATCCAAACACGCCTAGCCTGCTCATAGCGCTCACAGATACCTTCACCACCCAAGCTTTCTTCCAGGTCAGTTCGAAAGCTCACACCTATCATACCCCTGTTTTCTCATTTCTCGCCTGCCAGGAAATCACACAAAATCCAGAACGAGTCAAAAAGTGGACTGGGCTACGCCAAGACTCGGGTGATCCATTCTCGTTCGCACTTCACGTCAAAGAGACGTATGAGAATCTCGGGATCAATTACCGTGAAAAACTCGTTGTGTTTTCTGATTCACTCGACGTTGAGAAAGCCATCAAGATCCAAGAACAATGTAATCAACTCGGATTCGAGAGAGGTATTGTCATTCTCAATGCACTGAGAGAATTATTCTCTCTGAAAACCATTGATGCGCAGTCTCATTTGGTATTGGAACATTTTTCACCAATGATTTCCGCACGCTTTCGAGTGGATCAGTAGAGAAGAATGAACCATTGAATATCGTGATCAAGCTGAGCTCTGTAGATGGTCTCTCATGTGTCAAAATCAGTGACGACCTGACCAAGGTAAATCCTTACCTCTCTCGCGCTTCCGTACTCTCAGGTTACCTTTCAGAACACGGGGGACAAAGACGTCGTAGATCGCATCAAACAAGCCCTTGGCGTAAATGCATCTTAAAGAATCCGTAGATACATGGTAGGAGCGAATGAACGCTCGACGTACAAGCCCAGTGCTTGGTTGAAATCATGAGAACCTAGTAAAGTTTTACACTAGACCAGAAAAGATGTGTTAGAGACAACGAGTCAACTATCCATGATCATAGAAACTCACTTTCATGATAGTCAGCAGCTAAAAGTCTGTAAAAAAAATCACATCCCTACTCAGTGATCTCTACCAATATAAAAAAAAGAAAAACCTACAGTTCCAAGGCAACTTCTCGAGGAATCCGTTCCATGAATTCTTGAATAGGGATATCTTCCTTAGGCCCGACTGTCTCATAATGCGACTTGAAGCTCATATATTCCACCAACTTCTCAGCAATAATGGCTCTAAGAAAAAGGACGATTTATGAAAATTCAAGAGAAAAAGGATTCATGAATGCGAACCGTTGACCGGATGGACAAGTCCCCGTCGTTGCTTCTGCATAACTGCCTACCCAAAAATCAAAAATCAAAAAAGAAGGAAAAACCACAATGCATGTTCTATCGAGATACTTACTTTCCACATCCAACATCACTTTCATGGTACCACTTGCCTTTGCGATATTTCGATGGACGACGAAGGAGAAGCCATCGGTGCTAGTGATACGGACCCAGTCCTTGTCAGAAGTCTACTAACTTGTCATTCTTTTTTACTCTCTCGAAAAGTGCCCATATATACACACCTCTGTGTTTTCAGATTGCATAACGAGGGGAAAAGTTATTGCTGATGCCATCAAATTGAATTAGGGATATCATTTTACACCTCGGCAGTTATGAGGAAACGGCTCAGGTCAAATATTGGACAGTCCGTTAAGTCGGACAGCATGAGGAGATGTCCTTCGAGGAGTATCATTTACAATAATAAATCCACATCTACACCTTTTGAATTCACAAAACGAAATGGTTAGCCATGCCCAAGGTTTGTACGAAGCAAGCTCATATAAAATGGTCCCCAACAACTCCTGGACTCAACAAAAGATGACATGTGGAGGACAAAGTACAAAGTACAACATCGACATTGTCAACCAATCAAATCTCAACAACACCACCACACTCCCTCCATCTCAATTCAAAACATGTCCGACGTTCGTGCTCTACTACGTGCAAAACGCCAGGAAGCCCGTATATCACATCCTCTCGCCTCCTATACTGCCTCGGGTCAACTCAGATGCATCATTTGCAGTACCCTCGTCAAATTCGCGTCCGCATGGGAAGGCCATCTCGGGAGTAAAGCACACAGAACACGCGTTGCTCGTATCAAGGAGGAAGAACGTTTACGAGATGCTGCAAGAATAAGAGAAGAGGTCGCAGACGCAGCACAGGAGGAAGAAGAACAAGAACAAGAAGAACAAGAGGCTCAACAGATGGTAGAACAGGCAGGCCACAAACGCAAATCCGCAGACTCTACATCCAATGAAACTTCCACCTCAAAAAAACCAAAACTAGGAGCAGTAGCAGCAGCAGGAGGATTCCCTGCGGATTTCTTCTCAGATCCTTCCAGCGCGGTGGTTTTTAGCACTCATTCCGACACCGACGATGAAGAGCCCATCGTATCCGCAGAATTACCTCGTTCTGCTCTTGACCTCGAGTACGAGAAATTTCAAAAGGAATTTCTGCAAGTGTCAGATCCCCGCGAGACTTACGAACGTGCAACCATCGTTGCTGAGCCTGAGCTGGTACCTACAGGTTCTGAAGGACTACCAGTTTCTGCTGCACACGAAGACGACCCCAAGGTGCAAGAAGGAAAAGAAGAGGAAAAGGTAGAGCTCACCGAGGAGCAAAAACGGCAGCAGAAGGAAGATGAAGAAAAGGAGCTTATTATGGATCGGTTAATGGAGGAGGAACGCGCTCAAGAAGAGGCAGACATGAAAGTGCAGATGATGAAAAACAGGCTGGAGGCGTTCAAGAAACAGAGAGAGGCAGCGCGAGCAGCAAGGGCGGCCCAGAAGGCTTCATGGTAAGTCTTACTGTCCAGTAAACATTTATACTACATGAATCATATCTCTAGAGACAGTCAAGCTTCAATGGCACTCGTTTCGTCCTTTTCTTCCTCCAATAAACCCAGCCACTTTGACCAATCCATTCCTTGTTTATGAAACATCATAAGACCCATCATTACGGGAAGATACCACAGACTGTGTTGAAACACCCTTCTTGCCTGCTTTTCACCACCGAACTTCCACCACTTCCATGCCGCCCGAAGGGTAATTAGATTAGGAGGCAATGCTGTGAGTGCGAACGCCCAGGTTGCAAGACCAGACAAGGGGACCAAGATGGAGCAAATGGGGACGAGGAGAGCGGCATGTCGGAGGGACACGAGTGCGTTTTTTGCAGGGTTGAGGATCGATAACATACGATATCCAGCTTGTGCATAAGAGCCTCGCACAACATATGAGAGTGAATTAAAGTGCGGAAATTGCCAGCTAAAAAGCAGCATAAACAGCGCAAAAGGTGCGAGTGGATTGTCGATGAACGACGGATCCAAGGCCGGTAAGTCTGATGATATAAAATTGGGAAGGAATAAATGGACTGGGTAGTCTACGGACGGCCAGAGTTTGCCTCCGCAAGCTGTCCAACCCATGAGAGGTGGTACAGCGCCGACAATGGCACCGAGCCACGTATTCCATATTGAGTGACGTTTCATCCATGTGTACACACCTGCGTAGAGTACGATGTTGCCTGCACCGAGAATGGCTGTGGTGGGATTTACTGCCGTCCAGAGTAGAACTGGACCAGCGATCCCCGTTATCATGGCGAATACAGTTGCATTTGCAGGAGAGATGGCTCTCCGACAAAGAGGACGATTACGAGTTCTGGCCATCTGGGCATCGAACGGGACCTCTTGAAGTTGGTTGAGCGAATTTGCCGATGCCGAGCAGAGAGCTGTACCAACGGCAGTTGAGAGTAGGATGGACACCGTTGTTGGTAGAGGTGATAGCGCAACGCCTGACATGGCAGTGAGGACATTGAGGGCGGTGAGTCTTGATTTGGAGAGCTCAAGGTAGACCTTTGTGGGGATCGATGTATCCAGCTTTTTGTACGCGTCTGTCGGGAGGCAAGTCTGGTGTTTCTCGACTGATTTCCTGCCGAGCCACTGGGTATTGTGGAAGAAAAAAGAGGAGAATAGGACGGTTGGTCTGCGAGGAATAATTGCCTTCAGCGCGACGGTGATCATGGTACGGTTCACAATATGGTGCAGAGTTCTCTGACCAGGGCACAATTAAATTGTTAGCTGTTGTGAACAAGGCTCTGGGTAACACAGGATGTACATTACAGTGTGATACTAATCGAGCTCCTTTGTGGATTTGAATTTTCAAGTTTTCCCAAACATTTGAGTAGTAGTTTTTGTGATCAGATCAGTCGACAATTTTACAATACATTCCCACGGGTTGGTTTCTCTCTGCTAGTTTGTTCTTCCAGTAATGCCCGGCACTCATTTGCTGCCACCAAATCTCCTCAAGCTCTTTGCACCTCGACCACCACTTCCCTACTCCCGCCCTGTTGACAAAGATATCGACCGCATCCGTGACAAGGGTGTCGATGGTGTCGGCCAAATTCTTGTCCGTCTGAAAGAGGAAACGACAAATAACCTCTTCAACGCTGCAAATGCCGACGCTATGGAAGAGGGCGAGGAGCCCGTATTCACCCATGCAGAAGAAGTCAAACGCCAGATTCGAAGAGAACAGCGCAAGGCACGCAGAGAGGATGATTTCAAGAAGGCCAAGGAGAATTGTCGGTTATAGCCTTTCTTTCGAAATCCAAATCATGACTCATGTGTCTCCTAGACAAACCCACGGACGATCCAGAGGCAGTTGGTGATCCGTACAAAACGCTCTTCATTTCTCGGCTAGTATGTATCTCACTTCCTTTTGGCCATTCACTGACCTTATATCTGAACAGCACAAGAGTGCCACTGAGACTGACCTTCGACGCGAGTTTGAGGGCTATGGCACCATTGAGCGCGTAAGAATAGTACGGGATAAAAAAGGACGAAGTCGGGGTTATGCTTTCATCGTCTATGAACGCGAACGTGACATGAAAGGTGCCATTGAGTTTTTATTTTCTTCCAGCCCAACTCAACCCAGCTCTTTTAGCTGCATACAAAGAATCTGATGGTCTTCACATCATGGGTAAGCGTATCCTTGTCGACGTTGAGCGTGGCCGTACCGTCCGAGGCTGGAAGCCGAGACGACTTGGTGGTGGTCTTGGTGGTCGGCCCAAAAAAGTCGATCCTGTACCTCCTCCCCCTCCCCGTAGTAGCTTCCGTGGGGGCATGGGCGGGCGTAGTGGTGGTGGTTTTGGCGACAGGGGGTTCCGTGGCCGTGGGGGTGGCTTTGGTGGTGGTCGTGGTGGCGGCTTCGGTGGGGGCGATCGCGGATATGGTGATCGCAGTGGTGGAGGAGGCTTTGGAGACCGCGGTAACGGAGGCATGCGAGGTGGCTATGGTGGGGGAGGAGATTTCAGGGGCTCTGGAGGTGGCTTCCGTGGCCGTGACGACTTTGGCGGAGGGGGTGGAGGAGGTTTTAGGTATTCACAGTTGATTAGACTTCCATTTTCATCTCTGATATTTGGCAGGGGTGGACGCGGCGGTGGGATTGGCTATCATGGTGGAGGCTTTAACGACAGTCTAAATGGTCATAGTGGTCCGCCACCAGGAGGTTTGTCAGGGGGAGGTGGTTATGGAGGTGGCTCTCGTCCAGATCTCAAGAGAGAAGGTCCAGGCGGGTATGACGATAGAGAATTTAAACGGCCCAGGTATTAGTTTGCAACTCGATGACAGAGGTATCCTTTTTCTTCTTCCTGTCCCGAGGCTTTCACAGGGTGCACAAAGAAAGGTTTTTCTTCCATTATTCTCGCATATGTGCAAGTATGTTCCCTCTGTCTTTTGTCGGACTACTATCTCTCTTCATTCTATGCGTAAGTATAACCTCAGCTTTTTGGGGCTTTTGTTGCTATCAGGGCTTTTGACGAATGAGTAAGTATGATATGGCAAAAAGAACAGTTTGAGACTGTTGAATGTATGTTTGAAACTAGTGTATGACAGCAACACGAGCATTACTGGGGTAGAATATTCTTATATTACTACAAGGGCAAAGTGTATTGTCGTCCGGTTGATTTTGGAGATGGTTCTTGTCAATCGTAACAAATGCGAAAAAAAGGCTGTTGCCAGCATTCTTTGTTGTTGTCCACTTACGTGCAGTGTTGTGTATTTGTGCGTGCCATATTGAGCCTTTGGTGAGCGCTTTCAACATGAGTGGCTGATGCTTGTTTATTCGGATCAATGTTTTCATTTCGTCAGGGCCTGTGACACTTGAAACAGGACACACACACACCCATACTACTGCTTATTCGTTGCCACTTTGTTCTAAATGTGGCGAGTCTATTCATTTCAAATGCCTGGATTGGTTTTCATCTACCAATGCCTGGGAAGCCACACTTTTGAAATAAATATCTTCCGTCCCATTTGATCTGTCGCAAAAATCTGAAAAAAAAATGACACCAAATCCGTGCCTAAATTGGATCATCTTCGTGGTGGTAGTTGTGACGTTAACATACGAAGATTTTGGAACAATGTCGACAAGACTTGAAACCAATTAAGCAGGGTCTTGCATCCAGATATGGTACGGAATTTAGGGTAGAAAAAAACCAGGTCTTGTAGCGGTTACACAGCACGCTTTTGGCCGAAACTTTGTCCGGGGGGGGGGGGGTTTTCCCAGGTCCGCCGGAAAAATATAACTTGTTGCCCAACGTGCCTCGCCTCAATACCCCCTCTCCTGTCCTTTCCACTCAACCAAAGGTTTTTGCACTTTTCCCAGTTCAATTATTGCCAAATACCCTTTCATGTTTTTCCTAAATGAGCAGCCGCTATCCTATGAGAGTCCATCGACTCACAGTCAATCGGAAATACAAGGTCCCACCTTACCGAAGGCGGTTCCGCCAAAAAGAAAGAAGCACCGATTCAACGAGGAACAGATCAATGTGCTAGAACAATTTTTTGTCCGGGACCATATTCCAAGTGCTGTTCAACGAGTGGAAATCGCTCATCTGCTCTGTTGCCCCCCTGAACGAGTTGGAAATTGGTTCCAAAATAGGTGCGGTTACCCTTAGTCTTGCTCACCTCATTTAATCTCAAAGGTATTTGCGATAGACGAAGGAGAGAGAAAAATAATGGGGGAATAATATGGAATACTCCACGCTCGAAGATATCCCCCTCTATTAGGCAACCTCCTGATCTTTGTCAGGTTGTTGAGATTGAGTTTGCTAGGCTGATCCTGGAAGATGACAGTAAGCTTCTGAATATCTGGAATGTCTTCATCTGATTACATCCGACAGATTGTATATCCACTATTCCCTGTACAATGCTCGCCATCAGTGAATGGAATCGAGTCAATTACCAAGGCCAGCAGGACCTCAGGGCTTGGATCTGCGAGGAGAAACGGTGTTTTGTTTGGTTCGTCTTTTTACAGGATTACAGCTTCAAAATGCAGGTGGCACTTGACAATGTGAAGGAATCGAGCTTCAGCAGCGTCGATCTTGGAGAAGCTCTCTTGACCCTGGAACTCATACAATCTCCAAAGTTCTTTGTGAAGCAGAACCTTCAACAAGAGGGTGTACCTTTGCCTTGTTGGAGGCCATGCGACGATTGGACTGAGAATCGAGCCGCGACACGCTGCCTCCGTCATGTCCTCCAAGGACCTCGTTTACCACTTGCCTATGTTTACTACAACGTCTTGGGCCACAAGCGGAATGTAGCACCAGCTGTCCCGCATCCACTAGAAGACAATACTTCATTGTATCCAACATTGGCTTCAACAACACCGACTCACCCATCACCCATCCCCAATTCTTTCTATCCACATGACTTTGGTGTATGGGATCCAGTATCTACTGCTGAATGTCAAACCCCATCATATGACACCGAGCTGCCACCCAACACATACCAGGGCAGAGACCAGCCTCAGCCTAATGTTTATAACAACATGGAGCAATGTGAAGACATCTACGTGGAGCACGACGCAATGGTACCCTCAGGAGTAGATGTTGGGGTGGCTGCTGCACCTCTCAGACACATGACTCCTTGGCCAACGACTTTTCACTTCGAGAATGATTGGCCTCCCACTTATGCTTCTGGCAGTGGATACGACCATCATCATCCATTATCAACGCTTCCTTTCGTACCCAGCGAATCTCAAAGAAGTGATTTTTCAGATTCGCAATTTCATTCTATTTGAAAAATCTGCGCGTAATGCTAAATATACCTCACAATCTCAGTAGTAATTAGAGATATCTGACCGATGCTGGCATTACGAATAAAGGCAGGTATAAATCCCATGCAGTACTAGAACATCTCAGGATCTTCTTGTCGTTCATTTATCCTTGTGAAATAGGCTTTGCTCACGATGTTGACTACTAGATAATCAGTCTTATGACCTAGAAACGCATTTTCCACTTACAAGTATCCATGTATCTACCAATACAACGTTTCATGCATGTCTTTGGCGTCCATGTCAGTATCTCGCTCAATCGAACCTCGATTGGTGCCACTAACCTGTTCCGCGCCCGTAAATGATGGCCCAGGTTTAGGAATACACTTGGCAAAGCATTTTTCGTTAGTTTTCTGGAGACAATTCCACGTGAGAATCGCGGCAAGTTTTTTGTACGTTCCGACTCACGCTTATCAACTCCTGGGCTTGTGCAGTTGCAAGCTCTGATTTGACTCGTTGCATAATCTCATCTTTACGAGAAGTCGCATCCACTGATAATCAAGTCAACATTTACACGTTAAGCTTTACCTAGAGCAATACCTGGCCTGTGCAAGTCATTAGAGCTAGAGTTGAAAGGATCTGCCATGGCCAGAAAGACAAGGAAACACCCGAAAACCTAAAATGGAAATTGCTAAAGAGATCAATCGTGTATAAACAGTTTTTCCTTGATCTTGCATGAATGGGCGCCAGAGAATCAAAAGCTGCACATGACAGTACAAGCGATGCCAATGCACCAGAGGATTACTATCAACTGCTTGAAGTTGAAGAAAGTGCAACACAGGATGAAATCCGGGTAAGTGCTCTCGATCTTCTACTTACCTCAAGTACCGACTCAGCTTTCGGGATCAGCGCTCATTCCGCAGATTGGCACTGATACACCACCCAGACAAGAACCATGGAAACACAGAAGAAGCGACTCGAAAATTTGCCGCGATACAGCAAGCGTACGAGGTGTGTCGGTGCTGCCAAGTATATACACAACTTACCATTGGATGACGCTTCTGATTCAGGTTCTCAGTGATGAACAAGTGAGTTTCTGGGTGCATTAGCTGCACCGTTTCTATTCATTGAACTGGGCTACAAGTAGGAAAGGGCCTGGTACGACTCCCATAAAGCCTCTCTTGTACCAGAACCAGATGCCGAGACCGTATTCGAGGACATCAAGCGTGGTGCACCCTCCTCTCGTGCAAGAGATCGTGGCTTGACGGTACGACATATAGAGAGATTCTTTGATCCAACGATTTGGGATAACTTTGGAGATGGTCCTAATGTAAGTCTTTTGTGTCTAGCGTTATATTCGAATAACATTGTTTCCAGAGCTTTTTCACCATCTATCGTAATCTATTTTCTCGGCTTCAGTCCGAAGAAACATGGGGCTCCGGAAGAACCGATTATCCCTCCTTCGGGTACTCCACATGGCCTTGGTCACCACCCAACAAAGACCAAGACAACGAAGCGGCGAAACATTTTTATACATTCTGGCTTAATTTCAGTACTGAGAAGGATTTTATATGGGACGAGAAATGGAATATATCGGAAGCTCCAGATCGTCGTGTGCGTAGGTGTGTGCAGACTATCATCTGTATCTCCTTCACTACCCATACTTCAGATTGATGGAGAAAGAGAACAAGAAAGCACGAGATGATTCGCGCAAGGGCTATAACGAGATCGTCAGAGTATATTGATTTTTATTCTCCTGCTATGTTGCTCCATGCTAATCGACATCCACAAAAGGTTCTAGTAAAATTCATTCGCAAGCGTGATCCTCGCTACAAGGCGTACCTTCATCAGCAAGCCTCTGATAACCAATCGAAACCTACTACCAATGTTCCTAACAAGCAAGATGCTGCTGCAGCGCTTCGGCGAGTCCAAGCCTCAGAAAACTACATTGAACAAGAATGGCAAAAGGTCGACTCTCTCCATCTACATGCCGATCTTGAATGGGCAGTAGCGGAAGGAACAGATGACGAAGCATGGGAATGTGTCATCTGTAACAAGATTTTTCGCAGTGAAGCTGCTTGGGATAGCCACGAGAGGAGCAAGAAGCATCTAAAGGAGGTAGAGAGGTTGCAGCGACGGATGCTGGAAGAGAGCGAGGCTCTAGGATTAGAGGGAAATCCTACGAGTCTAGACCTAAACAACATCGAGGGTGGAGACAATAATGCCGCAGTTGAAGTAACATCCGAATCCTCTCGTTCAGCCTCACCATCTATTGAACCTCCCGGTAAAGTATCAAACACTCCGGAGGACACAGGTGAAATACCCCAGAGGCATGTGTCTCCAGAGCCAGTACAACCCGAAGAGAAAAGATCCGGCAAGAAGTTACCAGGTAGTAAAAAGAGTAATCTGGAAGCGATGTCGAAGACAGAACGGCGGGAAATACGACGAAATCAGCGACCCAGTCTTGAAGAAGAAAGACCTGAACCCAATTGTGGCGAAGAAGATAAGCCAGAGGGCATGGAAGAAGACGTTGCCTCCCAGACACCTGAACTTTCGAAACGCGATAAACGACGAGCAAGGCAAGCGAAGAAGGCGGAAGTGGCTGCGTCGGCAAGTAAACAAGTATGTCGTCCATTCCACCAGAGAATGTTATATTGAGAGACTCCCCAGGCTCGTTGTAATGTTTGCTCAGATACATTCATGAGCAAAACAAAGCTTTTTATTCATATCAACGAAACCGGACATGCACTTGCAGAACCAGTTTCAGGATCCCAGAAATCTCGTCAAAAGGGAAAGAAAAAATAGGTCAGAATGGTACAAAAGTGGTAAATTAGGATAGGATAGGATAGCGTCACAACTAGCGGTTGACTAACCCATGAGTTGTGAAATGTCGTCTGGCGGATACTTTGTTTGTGAGAAGGTCAGCAACCTGTACTCGGGTTAATTTCTAACACTCAACCAAGACAAAGAGAAGCGCACCGCTTAAGACTCTGGATATATTTGCGACTAACTTCATCATTAAGGACGTGAGCTACTTGGTCTCGAGAGATCTTTTCACGAGCAGAACGTTCGTGAATACTGGAAAAGGATGAGAACTGGGGTCTCTGAGAGGGAACGATGCACACACCCAACCATAGTTACACCAATAGGCCAAGGAGCATTTCCGATTGAAAGTCGAAGGTAAGCATCATTGGCGCGCTGATACTCCCGCTTTTGCATGTAATGAACGACCTCCGCAATACGATGCAGCATGTCTGCAGGGAGGGACTAGATAGAGGAGTCAGATGTGCCAGGGAAAGCTAGAACAGGTGAGCCGTACTCTGGAACGCAAGTTCTTGAAGAGTGGCTTCAGATATTCAGCAGACTGGACCTGGGTTGCAGCTGCCAGCTTTCCCTGATTAGATCTCTTAACATGTTCAGGCCTCTCGTCCATAGCTTCTTCCCATTCCTTAAGCACTCGCTTGAGTGCATAATAGATGAGAGGATAGAGCCTATCCGGGTCAGTCTTTATGAGGGTGAGATCCAAGGCACCGACATCGACGACCTCGCCTTCCTTTTTCTTTCCCTTTCCGTTTCTACCCTGAAGTTCCTTCTCGACGCTCTCAACGCCCTCAAGAGCTTTTCTGAAATCATTGTGACCATCCTGACGTTCGTGATCTCGTTCTTCAATGAGTTCAAGTGCACGCAATCTGAGGCGGCGATCTTTGTCAGACTCGCCGAAGAGACGAATTGGCTGGCCCTTGGCTCGCAGACGGCGGATAGTCTCTTCATTGGGAATGTTGAAGGATGATTCTGGATTTGGAGACTCGGTATCGCGAGTAGACGGCGATGGAGCTCGCACAGTCTGCTCTCCCTCGCAGTATGAAAATCTGCTCGATGCAGTATTTGATTTTCTAACTCACTTTCTGTGCAGCCTTGTCGGCTTCTGCGCGTCGTTTCTCCTCTTGCACTTGGGCCTCTGCCTCTTCCTTTATGCGTTCGAGCTCGCCTCTGCGCATGTACTTTGACGGTCGCACTGAGTCATCAGAAATGGCTTTGCGTTTTTCGGCAACGAGAGCCTTGAGGGAATCCATGGCAGGAGGATCTGTATTTTATTACATAATATATCCTAGATTCCGCCCCTTTCCGACAGGCTTTTTCTCCACGCCATACACAATGTCCGATTCTGAGGCCTCTAGGTGCGTTGTCTGTAATTTTCTGTATCTCTTCTCATTTTCTGCAGCAAATACGTCCTCCAAACCTACGAATTCAACTGTACGCCACACGAGCAACCCAGTGATGCAATGCTGACGAGTTTTCTAGCCAAGTTTCCTAACACAAACCAGACGAGAAACTGGTGTGCTATTTTGTTTACTATACACTGTTCCGATGTGATACTTTTTTTTTCTAGTTTCCAGAATTACGTGGACTATTTTAAATGTGTTGCCGCCAAAGGCGAGGACTTTCAACCTTGCAAACAGTTCCAGAGGACCTATCACTCCGCGTGTCCCAGTGTGTCCTCTGCTCGAGCTTAGCTTGTGTATCATACTAATTTGCCCGTTCCTTTCAGATGAATGGGTATGCTTTTCATCCTGAACGCGTCTAGCTGCTGGCTAAAGTTTTTCGCAGATCAGCAGGTTTGATGAGCAGCGGGAGGCCGGCACATTCCCCACATCACTGGAGCCCTGAATGTAGAATTACATCTACCTGTGCTCGCTGTCCTGCATGTTGTAGAGTTTAGAAAAACCTGAAGAATCACATGATGATGCGCCCCTGACATCGCAAATTGCATTTGGGCTCATATATTGTCACGTTCTCGCCACCCATACACCACATGGCCGGACCTTGAAAACGAATGGTCGACACCTTGCTAACCGACTCGACATACCATGGATTATTCTTGCGAACCTGACCATTCAACCCTCCTTGTTGTTCGTGGCGAGCATCCATTCAACGCCGAACCTAGCGCAGCTGCCTTAGTTGAATTTCCTCTCACCCCTGAGGAGCTCGTTTATTGTCGTAATCATGGTCCTGTACGGGATTTTGATCCAGAGGATTACACTGTCACTTTCAAGGCCTTCGGAAAGGAGAGTAAGATGACTATAAACGCCATCAAATCACTATTCCCAGCTGTTGAAAGTGTTGCTGCACTTCAGGTGAGTTCTCTGCTTCCTGGTCCAATACGACTTGGTAATAATAAGTCTCCAGTGCGCTGGGATAAGAAGAATTGAAATGGGAGCGGTAAAGCCTGTTCACGGGGTTCCCTGGGGTGAAGGTGTTGTTGCGAACTGCAGATGGGGCGGAGCCTGTTTGAAACACGTTTTGCACTACCTCGGGTTCATCCCAGAAGACACTGCTGATCTCCATGCTTGTTTCGCGTCTTATGCAACCATATGTCAAGATGATGAGTACTATGGTGCTTCTATCCCCCTAGCCCGAGTACTGGAATCAGACCCAGGTGTGATTCTTGCGTATAAGGTATGTATAAGGTATTCATCTGAACTTGCTATTTTGTCTGACTCCACGATGACGACACAGATGAACGGGGAAGATCTCTCACCAGATCACGGAGCCCCGCTTCGTATAGTTGCCCCTGGGTACCTCGGTGCTCGTTGGGTAAAATGGGTGGATACCATCGTTATTTCCTGCACCGAGTCTCCGAACTTTTATCAACAGCGTGATTATAAAATTCTCCCTCCAAATGTACGTTTGTCCTTTCTCCATCCGGTGTAAGTTGAGATTCACTACCTCTAGATTGAGACCAAACAAGCTGCGCATTCATTGTGGTCTAAGTATCCTGCCATGACTGCACTACCTCTTAACTCTGTTGTCAGCACAGCGTACAAGTCGAGCATAGATACACTCTTTGTCAAAGGTTATGCTCTTCCGGGTCCATCGGGAAATGTGACTGCAGTAGAGGTCAGCATCAACGATGGTCAGACCTGGGAAAGAACAAATATAATTTATCAAGAGGGAAAATTCAGTTGGACTATTTGGGAGGGAAGCATATCCTGCTCCGCGCAAAGTGGCACCGTTTACAGTCGCGCAACCGATTCAAGCGGACATGTACAACCTAAGATGGGACAATGGAATCTTCGAGGTGTGGCCTTTAATGGTTGGGGTAAGTTGGGCTGGTGAAGCTCACGAGAGGCAGCATACCTGTGTCCCGATGTACTATGTACCTTGAATATATACAGATTTCACTTCAATAGCGTAATGATGCCGTCAGGCAATCAATTCTTACCATATATGGACTCGTTGATTGCCGATCGACTTCGTACTTCCTCGTCCAGCGGCGTAAACAGGGCGATTCAATCATTGTCTTTCGAACTTTGATTCACAATTGACCACATCCTCTCGTAGAAACATACATGGTACTTGGAAGACTTGCCCACTACGCTTTCGATGCGGTCCTGCTCTCGACTGTGTTAGCTGGTGTTCGACGATCTAGTGGATTCTCGTACGTTGCAGACAAGTGCATGATACTGCCTGACTGACATACATTATTCATCCAGACCTGATGTGTCGACGATCTCCGACTCAACTTTCCGTGGAGTGGCGGAAAAGTTTCTGAGTACTGGTGAAACTGTATTCGACGTGCTTCAAACGAGCGCTGTCGGTAGCCAGTATTTCTCTAGAAAGAACACCAGCAGTCAACACAAATCATAATGGGACCGTTATACATGGTCCTCAATGTATGAGGGCCGGTTGCCCGACTAGACAAGTTTCAGACAGACGAGGGAGTGGAAATTGAGCTTCAGGAATTCATCTCAACACTGGCTATACCTACCATTGTACTCATCGCTCTCCGCTCCGAATGCAGGGGTCTGGTTTATTATCCGTTGCTCTGCGCATCCAAGGGTGGAATTCAATGTTACCTTTTCGTTGTCCTGAGTATTTGTCTATCAACTACCACATTTCACCTCCATGCCGAGCGACAAGTGTTATGAAGAAACGGTCCAAAGGCTGTCAGAACCCCACGTCTTTTCCCGAAAGTCTTCTGTGTATCACTTTGTCTTTATCAGTTTACCACCTTGCTCACTCGCAGAAATGATGATCAAGTGACATAGATGTTGATGTGGCGCCTTAACCGTCGACGTTCCATGGATCCATAGGTACGTCCATAGAACGGGGCTAAGGAATATGTGGCAAGTATAAATCATCCGACTCCCTTTCAACAATGCTTAATGGCATCGGGCAAGCGGCGTTGCCAGATACTACATCGTACACAAAGAGTCTCATAAGAAAGAAAACGATACCTGATGAGTGCTTCCTTTCTGCGCTGTTTTCTCTCACCCACTTGCCTTCGTTATTCGCGCATTGTCCTTCCTGATAAATGATACCCTTGAGCTCCATGAACAGATGTTCAAATTCGGTGCTGATTTTTGTCACCGATTTAATGTTCTGTCCCGCTTACCGTGGTGGGCGGGAAGTTTACCAGTACGACAGCTTGCGCCATAACCCAGCGGCATTCTTTTTATGCCATTGAGAATATTTCTTTAAAGAACAGACAAGCATACCTGGAGAACGACCCCGATAATTGGATGTTCACGATTCCTCCAGCACCGACTAAATATAGATTTTTGCTTCACCACTCAGTGGAACTCCGTGGCTTTGTCCAAGGTCATGGTGTGGATTTTCAAGCCAGGCTAGGCATCGAAACCCAGCTTTACTAAACGTCATTGCCGCCAATGACAACATTTTTGATCATCATGATTCTGGCGAACATGATGCGACACTCAGGAGACCAGCAACCCAACCAAGAACATCTCCCTCGCATTAGAGTTTTTGCACGATGTACGTGAATTTTCTGTAGAGGAAATTGAAACGCTGAGACTGCCAGAATAGGCTGACAAAGCTTCTGTGAGCCAAAATGCTCACGCGGCCTGTTCTGTTGTGGAAGATCATGGACTACACTTGAACCGAGTTCTTGTCTGCCCTCGCAGAAATAGTTCCAAGCTGGGACCCTCTTGTGGGTTCTTGATGACGGTACGCATGGCGAGCAATCTTTGACAAGGGTGGTCCATACATGTCCTAGGCGAAGCGATGGACAAGACCCCATATATGTCACTTGCACGTGTATTCCCACTCAATGCCTCAGCCATCATTCTGATGGTGCGCTAATACATAGGCCCCCAGACCTCGACTTCCCAGACCAACAAACACGGCAACGGCAAATCCAGGGGTAATCCTGGCGAACGAAGGGAGGAGGAAATGAATAAAAGCTTCAAATCCCCTCATGTTCCTTCGAGCGTAAAATATGTCCTTCCTCATGCGCATCAGTTTCTTGATTTATTTTCTAGTCCTTCGGACTGCTGCCTTCGATAACGGGCGCAATGATAACGTATGCTTTCTTTGCACCTTGTATGCGTCTTTTTGATCGTGAACATATCATCCAGGTCGCCGTGTACCTTGTTTTTCAGTTGTCATTGTCGTACGACTCATCTAACCCGGTCATAGATATTGGGGACAGAACTCATATGGAGCCACCCATTCGAATGACCCTGCCAACTGGCAAAAGTCGATTTCAGCCTACTGTCAGGTATGAATAGACCTCAGGCTTGAATCATCCATAAATCATGATCTCCACAAGGACGATGCAATTGATGCTATACCAATAGCATTCTTGAACGTCTTCTTTTCTGAAGGTGGTCTTCCTGAAATCAATCTTGCAAACGTATGACTCCCTTTCACACACTCCAACTTAACTCAAGTTTAGCTCATTGAACGAAAGATCTGCAGTGCTGAAACTGGCGTTTTTCCGGGAACTAATCTCGCCAACTGTCAATTCCTCGCTGCCGATATCAAAGCGTGTCAAGCTAAGGGGAAGATCGTCACTCTCAGCTTGGGAGGTGCTACCGGAGCTGCAACGTTTTCCTCAGATGCTCAAGCCCAAACCTTTGCTGACACCATTTGGAATCTTTTCCTTGGTGGCTCTAGTTCAACTCGACCGTTTGCTGATGCCGTTCTTGACGGTGTTGACCTTGACATCGAGGGTGGTGGTAGCGCAGGCTTTGCTGCATTCGTTTCGCGGATCCGATCCCATGCCTCTGGTGCAAGCAAGACGTGATTACCAAACCTTATCCATGACTTACTACTCACTGAATGCGGATCCACAAAGGTACTACGTCACTGCTGCACCTCAGTGCCCCTTCCCCGATGCTTTCCTCGGCTCAGTTTTGAATGCGGTTGGATTTGATGCTGTTTATGTCCAATGTGAGTTACCAGCTTGATAGCAACAGACATGAAAAACTTAATTACATTCCCAGTCTACAACAACTTTTGCGGGTGAGATTATGACCTGATTTGACGGACCCCTACTCATGCATTAATCCAGTCTCACGAATTTCAACAATCCCAACGTAAGTTGCCTGATAAAATGTAGTCAAGTCATGACAACTGATTCGTAAAAGGCATGGAATTTTGCTCAATGGTGAAGGATACTTCTTGGTTTAGCTTCAAAGGACTTCCTGACGTTAAGACAGGGACAACTGGGCCAAGACTCAATCTCCCAATAAGAATGTCAAAATTTACATTGGTGCTCCTGCATCTTCAAGCGCTGCTGGATCTGGTTTTGTCAGTGTCAATACACTTGGTGATATTTCAATCACAACTCGCTCTCAATTCTCTTCGTTCGGTGGTGTTATGCTCTGGGACGCATCCCAAGCGGTCGGTGGGTGTTACTTGAGTTTTACTTGATTTTCCACCTTCTCAAATGCATCAGCCAACGGTCGTTATGACCTTGCTATCAAGAACGTCCTCAGAGGTGGCGGTGGAGGTAGTGGAACGACAACCGTCCCGAACACCACGCCACCCACTACTACTACCCACACCTCCACGTCACATACATCTACGCCACCCGCCACTACGACCACTCCTACGAGCGGTAATTGTGCTGGTGTTCCATCCTGGCAATCTAATGTTGCTGTGCGTGCCCCATTTTGAGATACTATGCTCCAATAACCAGGCATTCCTCAACAGTACCAAGGTGGCAGTCGGGTCACCTACAACGGCCATCTATGGGTTGCGAAGTGGTGGTCACAAGCCGGTCCGTACTGCCTCTTTCTAACGTCATATCCTAACTAACTCAGGCCTGGCACCGAAGATATCCCCGGTGGTTAGTGTGGACTTCCATATGTAACGTTGACTCGTCTTACTTGTCTCTCTAGGTCCTGCTGGAGACTGGACAGATCTGGGTGCTTGTACGAGTCTCATCGCCAGTCTGCAACATCAAACTACCAAACCTGGCAAGGCAACTTCTCAGACTTCGGCCGCCACCAAGCTGTCAAAAGTCACCAACCTCGCCACCTCGACTGCATCCGCTACTGTACCAAAAGCCCCTCAACCCAGTGCAACGAGGCCAGCTCACGAATCTAAATCTGAGGACGTTCTCAAAGCTTCTGGGTCTCGCAGGTTCTCCAGATTGTTTAGACTCTGAGGAATCGACTAGATTTCACGATATTAACGAATGAGTTCAGCTGGTATGACGAATGACGACTTGTATGATATATACATAAACTGTACCACTTTGATCTGAATGGCAGATAATCAATACTTGCAGAAAGAACACCGATATTTCAGTTGTCTGATAAGCTAGAAAAAGTGCTGAAAAAAGGGTGAAGGCTCGATAGACATTGCAATGTCCTTGTGCAAAAAGGGACACCAGTGAGGTGACCCTTATAAAGACTTCCAGGTCGTAGTCCTCGCACATGCACTTACTACCCGCAGGGCTCAATAAGTTATCTTATTAAAAAACCGATGCCAATATCCGGGATTGAGCTCTTAACGACGTGGTGCAATCATTTACCTCCCGAGGTCCTTGTCGATGTGTTCGACAGGGGCTCTTTTGTTTATCATATTATCGGATGATGTAGACCTCGTGAATCAGACCCTTCCTATTCAGCGCTTGCTTTGACAGACTCCTGAATGCTCCCCGGCATGGATATCATGAATGCTTATATCTCCGTATAGTGCGCAGACGACAATGACCAGATGTTCGATAGATGTCACCTCGAGCGAGTTTTGCAAACTTGCGCGGACCAATCTGCTACTAACTGACAGAAGATGATTTGATTTTATCAACAAGTACTGACGACTCCCTCTTTCAAGAGCTTTCAGAGGCGAAGCCACTGTCAGGATAGCGCACTCGACGCAACAATGCCAGCATGAATGGATGTTCTTCTATCTTTCTATTTTTCTTGTATCGAGTCTCGTTCGGCACAGGACAGACTCAATGACAGTTCTGTACCCTGAACTTGGTGGATTTCCTGAAATTTATTTCGCTGACTGTCATGCTGCTGGTAGTCACGTCGGAGACAGAGTGGAACCCTCATTGATACTCTCTGGCCGTCCCTCGTGGTAATTGGATAACTAGCCATCGCAGTGCTGTTCCGAAGACTGCTACCTTATCACACAATCCTCCATCTGTGGTCGACAAGGCTGATCGAGCCAAGAACCTCAGAGCGTTTGTTCTAGGAAATACCGTATTCCACTCCCATTGCCTAACATTATTGATATTGATACGATTCTTGACTGGTGCCGCTGTGTGTACATCAGGCACCAGAATACCGGTCAATTCGGGGCAGGAAATTCCTGTGAACAGCTTCGTGACGCCAGCTCGCTCCGAGTGGATTCCCGTCTTGTATCTTCACCTACAGATAGCCGACAGTCTTCATGAACTCAAGAGAGTCTCATGGATGGTGGCAGTGGACAGGCTGCTCCCATCGAGAAGGACAGATGCAACTCCGGGATTTAATGAATCCGTAGATCTCATAACTGAGGCCCACTCCAATCACGAACACGAAGCTGGCTAAGGGCTTCTCATCTGAGAACGGCATAGACAATGAGAAGACAAAGAGACCTCTAGTTTTCAATTCCTTACTACGATCGATGTATATTAAATTGTGGGAAAAGAGTACAATCAATAACTTGCTGTTTCAACAGCTAATACTAAACCTTCATGCGAATTCTCTTTTCCCTACCATACAGCAAACGCGTGGCTGAGCGTTGTATACCACCTGTGCTCTGATTCTCGCCTCAAGGCAGATAGTTTTCTTTTTCATCAATCCATTCCACCGCCTCGACTATGGGCCCTGCAAAGACACGTCCAGGTTAGCTTAGTCCAAACTGTTGTTATCCGTATCAATATGAACATCTTTTTTTACAGTTTCTTGGGGCATCTTTTCTCGAGTGCGACTGCGCGACTACTGGCCCTCGGGCCCATCTGCCTCGAAGGCTTCGTCTCCATCTATCCCCTCTGCGCACAATGCCAAATCTCCTAATCGGGCCCAGCCTCGTGCATTCAAAGTCAAAATAGTGACGTGGAACATGCACGACTCCCTACCCAAGGTATCTGAGGACATCGCGGTTGTTTGGGTGTTTATTCATAAAGTATATGTTTGTTAGGGAGACCTTGAAGAACTGTTAGGCAAAGTTCCTATACATGTCACTCCAAACTCCGGACATCAATTTCCGATCTTCTCAAACGACGATACCCACCCTTATCACCTTGTTGTCATGTAATGCTCAACTGCAGTTGTTTTCCTGTGAATACTGACCATTATACAGCGCTGGCCAGGAGTGTCCGACTTTATCTGGTATGTATCATGTGGCTATTCATGGCTGTCCGTTTGAGCACTGACACTTCCCGCAGGTATACCCATGGGCCTGGGTGCTGGTTTCAAATGGCACGAAAAGGAAAAAGAGAAGGAAAGGCCCAAGGATAAAGAGAGAGACCGAGATAAAGAGAAAGAAAAGGAAATAGAGAAGTTGAAAGACAAAGTTGTGGATAGGTCTAAATCCCGGAAAGAGAAAGAGGATATGTCTCGGGAACACGATACCCTGGGCTGGACAGCAATGTGTGAAGATTGGCTCTGCAATGGCGGGGGGACCCGCGTTACCAGCCCAACTATTGCTGATGTTGGTGCCCCCAAACCTCTGATGCGCCAAGTTTCATCCAAGGAACCCAAGAAAGGGCCATATCAGCTGCTGGTGAAGGAGCGATTGATGGGGATATACATGGCGATTTACATCCACCGGGATATCCAAGCTCTTGTTAGAGGCACGAAAGTCTTTCTTGTTCTGCCATTAAGCTGACGAATTCCACTAGGGACTTCCAAGTCGGCTGTTGCGGCTGGCCTGATAGGGGGACGTGTGGGTAACAAAGGGAGTGTTGGCATCAGTCTCAATATCGATGGCACTACGTTTCTTTTTCTCAATGCCCACCTTGCAGGCAAATAAACCCTCTTCTGAGTCAATTCAATACACTGATTCCTGATCATAGCGCATGGGAATAAAATTCATCATAGACTTGCTAATCTTGCAAAGATAAAAGCTGAGCTCACTGTTGACCCCTTCCTCGCACATGATGACCCCAAAGTGATGGCTGAGGGTGAATATTTTTCATCAATTTGTCTACAGTAGCAATCGTTGACATTTACACCCAACCAAGATCTTACGGATAGATTTGATCATACTTTCGCTTTTGGTGATCTCAATTTTAGGTTGGACATCACACGTCTGCATGCAGATTGGCTCATAGCTCAACAAGGTATTTTTTTTCCTGATCCAAACAAATGGACGTTGATCTCGGTGTCGCTTCTCAGAATACACGAAAGCATTTCAGTTTGACCAGTTACAGAAGCTGATGAAAGACGGCAAGGCTTTCGTGGGGTTCCAAGAGGGAATTATCAATTTTCCGCCCACCTTCAAGTATGATGTAGCACGAAACCCCAGGTTCAAGCATGCTTATTCCAAACGTGGTCACAGTCCACATACACCACAAGCTGAGATCCTGGTTGATAGATCTCAGGAACAACTAGTTCATGAAGATCGTGATGATGATGCCGTTTCTTCGGTGTCCTCAGTATCTCAGGCAACTTCTTGCGATGATGAACACGTAGAGCTTGCAACGAGAGTAACGACTCAGAACGACGTTTCTCTCGATACCAAAATCAAAGACAAGACAAGGAAAAGATGGAAGTCTTTGATCCCGACCACTAGATTTCAATCACATCGTTCGCCAAGACATTCAGCTGGAGCACCTCGGAAATCTCTGGAGGAAACTCAACGACCTAACAAGCCAAATGTTCTTACTTCACCACCGTGCCACTCCTTGGATGACAATCAAATGTTTCAACCTCCTACTAACATGAACAGTTCCATAAAGACGAACTTAAGTAGTGAGGATCAATCAGCGGATAAGGGAGTCTACGATTCATCACACAAACAAAGAGTGCCAAGCTGGTGAGACAGGACCAATGTTCGGTCGGATGCCATTAATTTTTGTACATAGGTGCGACAGAATACTCTACAAAACGACGGTACAGCCAGAAGCAGACGAATTGTTGGTGGTTGCTGATACGTCTGGTCGCTCCAGACCAGGTTTAAAGCAACTCCTGGTGAAAGCTTTCCATTCGAGATCACGCTCACTATCTCAGGATTTCACGTCTTCAACTTCTGCCAAGTCAAGCAAGATGGTGACCCCTACCTCTCCAAGTCACCCTACCTCTCCAAGTCACCCTGATTTTCCCCCGTCGCCACAATCCCTTGGGCATGTGACTTTGGAACCCAATGGTCTGCATGACACCGTTAGAATGGGAGCTTCGAGCGGGGCTGATACAATAACGAGACGAAGGACTGCGTCTCGTATGAGATTTACTACTAGGGGTGCCTTGACATTGGACAGCAAGCTCCCCCGCTGTTTTACGGAAGACCCCAGCTCAAGGAGATCGCAGTCCCGCAGTGTCATGTGGGGCATTTTGCCTTCTCTCTTCCTATCCTCTTCTCCCAGAGCATCTATGACAGAGTTGGTGCCCCAGCAACCGGAAGCGCCGCAGAAACCCCGAAAGGGCGAGATGGTATGTCTTAGCTATAAGACCCTCGACGACAGAGGCATGCATCGATTAGAAGGGAGAAGCGACCATAGACCTGTCATGGGTACTTTTGCGGTATATTTTTAAACATTTATAACTTCGTTCATTTGATATCCTTACACTATATACACTAATGCATTTGCGATACTCAGATGCATGTATTCAATGAATGCTGACAATATCAATGGTGGACTTTTTGTCGGTTACGGTACAAATAGCGCCTTAAGCGGAGATGGTAACCTCAACTTCGACACCAGGCTCCAAGCTAATGCTGGTCTGAATTGCAAGTTTAATACTTTCTTGAAAGAAGGGAGAGAAAAATACTGACAATCTGCTTGACAACTTCACTGGAGGCATGCAAGTCGATCAAACGTTTATGAATCTTGAGCTCGTAGCGATCCCATGTCTTGGAACCCTCACCGCAAGGCTAAGAAATTATGAGCAAGCATATCATCAGAGGAAAAACCCAGGCGACATACTGTCTTACGGGTTGTGATCTTCAAAACTTTAGTAGGAAGACGAACGGGGCCTTTGACACGGAGTTGCTTGTCTTTGGCACGACTGATCAAATCAGTAGAAACTTCGACATACCAGTCAACACACAGCGTTCAAGAGACGAATAGGAAGATAACGAACACTTTTCCAGATTCTTGACATTGCCGCTTGTGAGAGTAATCCTAATTTTGTGGATTTTGGCACTGGGGACGGGTGCCCCGGTCGCATCGTATTCTTTTTCACCCTTAGCGACGTAACTCATTGTGTGCCTTGTTAATGAGTCAGAAGGTGACTAGGAGCACTGTCAGAAAATAGACCTTGAAGAATTAACGGCGATACCTACCTAAGGCTTTGATTTGGGATTTGTGGATAGAAGGGAAATTAGGGTTTCGGGTTCATTAAGCATCTCGGATAAACCCGAAGGCCGCTCGGCATGAGATTGCAGCCCAGTCAAGATTACGTTACTGACGACGCTCAACTATGCAAGGCTTCAACAAGTAAGCCATATTGGTTATCGAGCATATGCTCTTGCTTATGCCTTGGCAGATACTACCCACCAGATTACGACCCCTCTCAAGGGAGCCTCAATAAAGTCAGAGGCGAGAACCGCACTGTCATTACATCTCCAAGACACTTCTGACCCTCTTGCTTTCCAGGAAAACATGCTCTTGGTGACAGAGCACGTAAAATTGACCAGGGTATTCTCATAGTCCGCTTCGAGCTACCTTTCAATATCTGGTGGTATGTTCATCGAACTCGATTGTCTCTTACTCAACCAAACTCCTTTCCTTTTAGCGATGGCTGTAACAATCACATCGGCATGGGGGTCCGGTACAACGCCGAAAAGAAGAAGATAGGCAACTACTATTCAACACCCATCTTTTCATTCCGGTGTAAATGTCACCTCTGCGACAACTGGTTCGAAATCCAGACTGATCCAAAGGTAGGCATCCATTCTCACATAACTAACTAGTTGGGATCGATCTCTGACTTTGTTAAAATAAAGAATAGTCGCTACGTTGTCACGTCCGGCGCTCGCCAGAAGGATGAAGAGTGGAATCCAGAGGAGAATGGTGGTTTCGCAATACATGGTCAGTACACATTCCTTCCCATAACGCTCTTGTAATCGACACTTGATTAACGCCCGGCTGTCTGTAGATCCAGACAAGAAAGACACGCCAGACGATCCTCTAGCTGCCCTCGAAAAAACCTCCGAGGCCCAGGCCAACCTCACCAAAGTCCAGATACCACGTCTGGAAGCCTTACAATCTGTGTCAGAGCACTACAACGCAGACCCCTACACGCTCTCACTCAAAGTCAGAAAAAAATTTCGAGAAGAGAAGAAGATAGACCAACAGAAACGCAAGGCGGATGATGAGTTGAAAGGTCGTTACGGGTTGCCTGTGTCATTTAGTCTTCTTGAGGATGACGCCAAGGCAAGGGAAGAAGCCAAGTCAGCTTGGGAAGAGGCCAAACAAAAGCTTCAGTCGAAAGAGAGCCTAAAACGGCGTCGAATAGGTGGTGTAGATGTTCCAGTCATTTCATCTACACAGCGAGCCGCAGGTGCGTCCTCCGCTAGTTCTAAGATGAATCCCTCCTCCTCTTTGGATACCTTGCGCGCTCGCATCTTATCTAATACCGCAAAGCACGGGTCATTAAAACATTCCCAACAACCATCCAAATCCTCACTCCCCATGCGCAAATTCTAGTTATTTTCGTTGTCATGATCTGTACATTTCTTCTCCCCCTAGATAGTGTCTTTCGACTGATTGTCCATGTATTCACATAGTTACTTTGGGTCTCTGTATCATAGCATTGAATCGAGTCCACACAAGACAGAAAGGGAAACAAAAGAAGAAAAAAATCTAGGGAATACACATGATCGCCATTGCTGGTGTATTTTGTTTCAGCAAGAAATTGATAGCGAGGACAGCGAATAAGAATACACAGCACAGAGGGGAGAGGAGGGAAAAAAAGTAGAGAAACAAGACACTAGTAGTGACACAAGGAGAATATATGGGACTCCAAAGAGAGATAGGTAAGTAAGAGGACCATCGAATAAAATAACCAGAGATCAGAAGGACAAGATCAACAGGGTAGACGATAGAAAACATAGTATGGAACAAAATCAGCAAAGTCAAAGGAGATAAGCGGGCAGAGAGGCCATAAAAACAAGAGAGAGAGAGAGAAAAGTGGGATATAAGGTAAGTGTATATAGAATGACAACAAAAAACCATCAGTAGCGTCACGACATGTTGGGATTGCAGATTGACCAAGGAAGGTCCAAAGACGTCATGACGCCGTCCCATTTCCAATCATTGGACTGATAAGATGCCGATTCCCCTCCATCAAGTTCCTTCCACAAACCAAGATAAGTCAAATCCATCAATTCCTCGGTTTTTACCTCATTGGACGACAATACCGCAGATGTTCCCACCGTCTCCGTATTGGAGTCGTGGCCTGAATTCGACCCAGGACTAGTGTTAGTTGTCGAGGATGAGGACACAAGCTCTGGTGTCTTTGAATCATCCTCCTCCCCTCCCAATCTTGCAAAATCAAAATATTGTTCCAAATCATCCTTGACCCCACCAGCCAACATCGACTGGTCCAAAGACGTCCCCGTCCCAAATACATCATCAAGTCCAGCACCGCTTCCGCCTCCATTCTCCGATAAACCCACACCAGGCACTTGGTTGACTCCTTTCAATATCTCAGTTGTAAAATCCGTAAAATCAGAGGCCTGCTGTGAATCACTTCCGGCCATCTTAAACAACTCAGACATCCGTGCAAGGAACTGGGTTGCGTCTTCCTCGGTTTGAACATCCTCAATCATCGCCTTCCTCTGCTGCATCTCTTCAGATGGTGGACCATCCCACTCCATTTTAGCACGTTTTGGCGGCGAGGGCTGATCCATAACCACACTGGAATCTCCAAGGGGACTCGGCGCAACATTGCTCCCAGAACCACCATCCTCCTCCCTTGCCCTCTTCATGTTCCCATTTACTCCTGACGACCCCTGCTGTTGTAGAGGTTCGGGCGCCTGAGTTGCCTGTGGTACAGAGGGAGCAGTGGGTACTGAAGGTAAATTAGGAGTGAGATGGGAAGAGCCCCCAGACGCGTTGGCGTTTGCATTCTGATTTTGTGGTATAGGCGCTGTCGAAACCTTACGTCTTACTTGCTTCGACTTCGCTTTCACCTTGGGTGATTTAGGCACTGCCGAAGATGAGGTGGAAGTTGTCGCAGGATTCGGTGTAGGTGCATTCGCAGGTGCAGGCGTCGAAACTCCAGCAGGTGAAGGCGCTGCATTCGAAGGCGTATGCGCATTCACGGGCTTCCTTTTTGTAGGAGGCGGTTGAAGATTGATGGAAACTGCTCTATGTGAAGGTGACGGCGCTGATTGCGTCGAATAGCCAGGCTGAAGAGGCATCGCCATGGTCGGAGGTTGAGATGGTTGAGGTAGCGGTTGTGAAGGATGTTGCATCATATTCGGGGGTGACTGTGCCGATCCATTGACCTGCATTGTAGAAGGATGGGGACCATTAGGGTGCGGGTGGGTCAACTGTCCTGGAACTTGGGAAGGATGAGGAGATTGTTGAAGAAGCTGTGGTTGCCCTGGTTGTTGTTGGGCTGCCGCCTGAGCCTGTCCTTGCATCCGGTGCGACTGTTGCGCCTTGGCTGCCATCAATGCTTCTTGCTGTGAGAGCATGCTCAAAATCTTCTGTACCTCCCCCGCTATGCCTTGTAAATTTTCAAAAGGCATGATATATCGTGGTTGACCAGTCATCATCATATGTCTTTGCAATTGAAAAATCTGGACCTATTTAAATGGTGAGTCTTGTAGATTCTCTGGAGAAATGGGACGGATTTACAAGATGAATCGCCCGCTGTGTCACGCTCGGCAATAATGTACATATCATATACACCTTTTCGTTCAGCTCACCCACTGACCGTCCCATGGTTAACATCAGCTGCTTAAAGTCAGCCTGTCGTTCGAACGGCACTTCCACATTCGCCTGTAAGAGACGCATCATTGAAGGACCTACAAAAAAGAAACTCTTGTCAACACAACCTTCCCCTATCAGACAAACTCGCGACTTACCCTTCCTTAATTCCTCTCTCAACCGATTCACGATATCCACCGCCCCATTTGGCAAAATCTTGCCATCCCCAGGAACAGCAGCGTTTAGCATCTGCTGCTTCATCATCATCTGCTGCCTCATTATTTGCTGTGCCTGTATAGAACTCGATCCTCCATTGACGCCCATACCAATACCACCAACACCAACACCAACACTTCCTGGTTGGTGATCGCTCATCATCGGGTTGAGACCAGGACCCAGACCGGCAGCACCAGCGTTGGATGGTCCTTGATTAGGATGCTGCTGCATCCCGTTAGCATCAACTTGCAGCAACCCAGATGTAGGACCTGCAACCATTCCAGGTGCATTCCTGACATTCATGCGCACCTGCTGGGAAAACCTCTTAGACTCTATCGCCATTTGTTGAAGCTGCGGTCGATATTGTTCCACGACTGTGATAATATTTTCTGGAAGATTCCTTTGACGAAGTTCAACCGCACTCAAGTTGGCATATTGCATCAACATGGGCCCCCTTCGTTGAAGTTGACTGGCGGCTAAAGTTCCAAATCCGTTGGGTAGCCCCGTTCCACCCAGATCTCCAGTGCCAACGGACCCAGAAGCAGGGTTTCCATTGCCCATGGTACCACCACCTCTCGTCGCGGAGCCGCTTGCGATCCAACTACGAACATAAACTTGTTCCAAGTCGAAGAGATATTCACCGTAGATGCGGGCAATCAGTTGAGCGACAACAGGTCCCGATTTAGGCGGCTCGCGATCTGATCCAGGAAGATTCACAAAACCCATCCTTCCACCAATTATATTCCATGTCTCTTTTTCATTCACCTGACAAAACTCCATCAGAGTGTGAACGCAGACAGCTGCGCTACTACTCACCTTTACATACCCTCCTTCCAACATAACAAGTTCATGAAGACGAGCGAGATCTATTGGCTGATCGTTGACCGTCAACAGATCCGGGTCAACCTTGATATTTCTCTTCTGCAAAAACCCAGGGAGCATCATATCAAACCTTGCTTTTTCCAACGGAACAGGGTATCCGATGCCACCAGCTCGCATAACGGCAGCGGAAACACCTGGTATGTTGGGCCCACCCATCATAAATGGGGGTTTATTAGCACCCACATTCATCTGGACACCGCCAAACGGGCTTCCAAGTTGTTGGGGTGATGGATTTGACGGTGGACCGAGTCTAGGCACACCCATGAGTCCACTAGTGTTGGCAGGGGCTTGAATAGAGGGGTTCGGTTGCATGCCGTTTAGTCCCATTATGGACGTCTGACCATTCTGAGATGGACGGATATTCCCATTTGGACCGAACTGGTTGGCCGGGGGAGCCCAAGGATTCTGACCAACACCCATGTTTGGCACGACACGGGACATGCCATTCGTCCTAGCGACACTTGAAGATGAAGTCATCGATACGATTTCAGCAACTGTTACAAACTCACATGCCAGGATTACTCATGACAAGTTGCTGTTGTTGGAGCAAACGAGTCACGAACTCCTGTTTAGCCTTGATTTCCATTTGGAGATTGCGAGCTTTGGCGGTGAGCTCATGAGAGGGAGAAACCTGCATCGAATTCATGAGTTGACGGATGTCATTTTCGTGGTTTGCAATCGCCTGTCGAGCAGCTCTGATTCGCTCATTGATATCTTGGATGTTCATTGAGATCATGGTACGTCGGATAGGCATTCCTTGGGCGCCGGGGATATGAACGCCAGGAAGCTGCTGAGGACCAGCGCCCTGCATGGGGTCTTGAATTTGGGAAGAGAGATTAGGGGGGTGGGAAGGTGAAGGGCGCCTAAGGGCCTCGCCCGAAAGCGCGGGAGAGGAGAATATGTCAGCATTAGGGTGATTGATGGCAGGGGGTTGAAGCTGTTGCTGCGACTGCTGCTGCTGGTCGCGCTGTTGCTGTGGTTGCTGCTGCTGTTGCTGCTGAGCCTGCTGATTCTTGGCAGCGTTGAACAGACCGCCGTTGTGGGTCTGCTGGGCGAGCATGAGTTCGAGTTGCCTGTTCACGGGACCTGAATTCTGCATGCCGAGACGTTGGGCCGCATTAAGACCCGGAGCCATATTAGGAAAAGGAATGTGTGGCTGCTGGACGGACGGGTTTGGACCAGAGTCAGGGAAGGGCTGAGGCTGCTGCTGAGGCTGGTTGGCGAGGGCTGTTGGAGCGCCCATGGGAGGGTTCATGGGGAGAGAGAATAACTGGGGTTGTTGCTGGTTCTGCTGGCCGAGCTGCTGATTCTGCGGATTGAGACGAGTCCTGAGCATCTGGCGGAGAAAGGAATCACTAAGGCGAACGAGGCCCACGGAAACCCGCGGGAGAAGAGCCAGAAAAAAAAAACGCACCTGAGGGGTCTGCTGCTGACCCGGCGGTGCGATGTCCATGCCGCTGCGTGGTCTGTACTGCACCTGGGGCTGCCACATCCGGGTCTGGTCGCCAAAGTTGGGATGACCGTCCTGCTGGGGCTGGAGCTGCTGGCCTGGCTGTTGGTGTTGCGGCTGCTGCTGCTGCTGCTGCTGGCCCAGTTGGCCCTGCTGTGGCTGCTGTGTTGGTTGCTGTTGTGGCTGCTGCTGAGACTGCTGGAGCATGTTGGGATTATTGAACGTGGGAATCATGGAGGGGTATTGGGAGAAACGATCGGACATTATCCGAAGCGTTTAGAACGACAATAGGAGCAGGACGGGGGCGACAGCGAGCAGACTAGGCAGTGGGATTTTGGGGATGGTGGTGGGAGGGAAGGGAAGCGAGGGCTGTGGCTGAACCAGAGCGACTCGATGTTTGCTTGGACTAAACAAACCCGGGATCTCCGCCGAGCCGGGCTTTCCGGCATCTATTCTATTTTACATGTCTATTAGCTATTGAGGGTCCTGCTTCCAGTATTATATCCCCGTCGTCCTCGTCGTCGTAGTCCTTGCCAGCCACTCCTTCCTCCTCGTCGCCGCACTCGGCCACATACTCTTCAACCACCTCTTCTTCCGCCCGAAACCAATACCGCAGTCCAACGGGAATCATGACCCCAACTGCCACGGCACCAAGTCCAAAAAAATTCTTCCAGCTGATCAGATGAAAGTCCTCGGCACTGGTCATGTCATCCAGCCCACCCCCGATGGTGGTATGGATCACCGTGACCCCGAGGATGCCGAGAAATGTGCTCATCCAGAAGGGGACAAGGCGGATGCCAACGTGGGGACACACGACGTTCACCACCCAGTGGGGCGGCAGCGGCGCGATGCGGAGGATGATGAGAAAGGAAAGCATGTTTTCCTTGTTGGCGCTTATCTTGTCGGCCCATTTATCTAAAACAGCTTTCCATTTCGGCAGAGTGAGGAGCGCTGGGCCGAGGGCAGCTGAGATGAGATAACAAAGGGAGGCCCCTGTTGCAACACAGCAGCATGCAAGAGGGAGTGCCCGGGCGACTCCCCAGACAGCACCACCAAGAATGGACAGGTACATGGATCCGGGTAGAGAAAATGCCTGGAGACTGAGGGAGGCCGCGGGTCAGCATGGAAATGGACAGAGATGAAAAGCACGGACAAGAGGTAGGTAATTACATAGCAGACGATGATGCGGTAGGGATAGATATCGCGGTACTTTTTCAAAAGACCGTTGAGATCCTGGAGCTGGGCAAAGGACTTTGGAATGCGAAGCAATGGGCGATCTGCGCTACGAGTGACGATGTCAGCAACAGTAGAAACCTGGGAAGTGTTTTACGACGCACGCATCGAGGGTGGGCAGAGCAAGCCAGAGCGTTCCTCCGAGCAAAAGGGTGCTGATGAGGAAGATGCAGGCCATCTTGAGCGTGGCATGGAAGACGAGTTTTCTCGGGGATGCTGTGGGAGTTGTTCCGTAGGATATCTGATTATGTGCATGCAGAGGTGTCCGGTCAGCGCCGTCGACGGTGTCGAGCGTGTACATCGAATCGTTGCGGTGGTACATGATATTGTTGGGAAGATAGCTATTTCTGGCATATGGGCCACATAATAAACACAACCACACATTACACTTTGCTCGTCGTCTGCAACGTTGAGCAACCCCTCATTCTTGTGATCCCCCGCAGCCATGCTTCCCAGTGTCCTCGGCGGACAGAACACGGCAAATGCGCCCCCATCGCTCCCATCCGGACTCGAGATCCCTGAGGAGGCGCTCGTTGGTCAGCAAGCGCCACAGGGTGTGGTGACAGTGTCGAAACGGCGGCGAAAGGCAGAGGACGAGGCAGGAAGTGCAGAACCTCGTCGGCTACGTCGGTCGCACGAGGCGTGTGCTCGATGCAGGAGCAAGAAAATCAAGGCAAGTGCCGACGGCAAGTTCCAGTTTCTTTTACCAAGCTTACAGCCTGGCAGTGCGACTCGAAACATCCCAGATGTACTGCCTGTGCAACGGCTGGCACTGTCTGCAACCAGGAAGACCGCCACAGACAGCGTCTGACGCCGCGGGGCCTCAGCATACGCATGGAACAGCTCCTGGCCCAGTGCGAGGCTCTGCTCAAGGCTCATATTCCAGACTTTGACATGAATCGTATTGAGGAATATTTGGCCCGGCAAGGCATCGATGCTGCCTCTGTTTCTGCTGCCAATCTCTCTCCCGACTTCCAGGTCCACGACGACTCCCCACGATCCTTCCAGCTCGACCACGGCCCGCCAAAGCCGTATCCCGTCCCGTACCCCGGCCCCCACATCATCCCCCCCTATCCGCCACCCGTCATACACTACTCTGCCTATCCTCCCCTCCCTCACATCCCAGGCCCTCCTCTCTACCCGCCCTTCCATCCTCCCCCAGCTCCCTATCCCCCCCCTCCCCTCCCTAGCTCCCGTCTCCTAGCAGCCAAGGGCACCGACCCCAATGGCAATGACATGTCCGATGCTGAGAAACTCGCAGCTAACTTTGGCGTCTCTCCAAGCACCGTCAGCGATCTCAGACTCCAAATAGCCAGCGACAGAGAAGATCTCGCAGTCGACTACAACGGCCTTACTTCCGGTCGCGATCGTTCCTGCCACGAGTCCATCAAACCTCGCAATCCCTCCTCTTGGCTCCCTCTCACTATTCCTCGCAACGGCGCTATCGCCACCACCCTCGCCTTTGCCCCCTGTTCTCCTTCCAGTTTCTCCCCTTCCAGCATCGTCGTCTGGCTACCCAAGGACAGAGCCATGTTCAAAGTCATCGCCGATGTCTACTTCAAGAGACTCAACATCCACCGGCCTATCTACTCCCGCAAAGAATTCGACTCCATCGTTGCCGGCCTTTATGACCAGTGCGCACCTGTTCACGATCCCGGTCATATCTGCGGCGTCTATCTCGTCTTGGCCCTCGGCACTCTCAGTGAACTCAATCATCGCACCGTCAATATTGAAAACAAGGCAGACATCAACAAGTCCATCTCTCCCGTCTCTAAAGACCTCATGCCTTCTGATTGGCCTTCCCACGATGAGTTCTTTGAGAGAGCCTTGGCCGTGAAACCCGATCTTCGTGTCTCCGTCTCTAGTCTCCAAGCACTCATTCTCCTACATTGGTACCTCTATACCGAGGTACTTCATTCTTTTCCTCTGCCGCTTACCAACTCACTTTATTTTTCAGCGTCAGGGAAGAACTTTGTGGCGTCTTGTCGGAAGCCTTGTTCGCCTTTCTATCGAACTCGGCCTCCACCATGACCCTTCCACCCAATACGTTCCCTCTCCCCAAGGTGCCCACCTCCCTCAAATTCCCCTTTTTAGCGAAGAGGAATGTCAACTCCGCATTCGTCTCTGGGGTATAGTCCTCGTCCACGACCGTGGTACTTCTATCCTTCTTGGTCGTCCTCTCGCCATAGCTCCAAGTGATACCGACACCCCTCGTCCCTCTCGCTCGAAAGCCAGTAAGCGCCACCCAGCCTTGGACGACGATTTCTCCGAACATTTCGAATTATCTCACCCTGTTGCTGAAATCCAAGCTGACATCATCAATTCCTTGTACACCCCTAAGAAACAGGCTGGCGACACGGTGATGCGTAATGCCACCAGGATTGTCAAGAGTTTGATCGAGTTTAGGAATCATCTGCCCGACAAATACAAATATTACTTTAGTGGGAGCAAGGACTGGCTCTTGGACAGAAAAGTCAAGTTGGTCCAAGGCATTACAGAGGATGAGGGTTTAACATTGTTGAAACTTGGAATTGCCAGAATCCTCTTGTTGAGGGCCCTATTTAGTTCAAAAGAGTTGAACTATCCCAGCAGACATCAGGCACTTGTGGATGGTACGCTACTGATCCCTGAATGCACACTTTGTCACTGATATTGATTCACTCTAGCTATCATTACTTCCCACAATGTCATCGTCATTCACAATCAACTCATCCGATTTCCAGATATCGCCTTCTTCACCTCTCCTATTCCCTTACACATAGCTGCCATGGTCATTCTCTTTGGACACATGTCCCAATGCGAAGTTTTGCCTCATCAGACTGCGCTTGAAGATCTTTGGATGGCACTCGACATGATTCCACGTTTCCGATGGCGTTGGGAACGCAAAGATGTCGCCGGTGGTCATCCGCTCATTGCACGCCTAGTCGAACGTGTTATGAATGTCGATTTGCATACTATAGGGCCTTCATCTCATCCTGTGTTGATCCCTGAACCAGAGTGGGATGAAGAAGGATTAAGTTCACCTAGACCAAAGGCAAATCTCGCTGTCATCGGTGGTGCAGGTGCCACCCCTACAATTTCTTCACCGGTACCGAATACTATTACCACTGTTTATGGACATGGGAGTATTGCTGGCCCTAATGCTGCGACGGGAGGGTATGGTGTCATTCGAGGATCGTTGAATGGTTCTGCGGGACCATCAGGAACGAACAACCACGTCGGATCAACTAGTGCTCCTGGGGCTGCAACACCACCTCATAAACGTCTTGTTGACATGCCACCAAATTTATTCTACCCATTCTTCCCAGAAGTTCAAGTTTCCTCTGATGTATTACAAGGAAATGGAGCGTCCTCCTCATCCCAACCCCCAAACGGAAGTGGTGGTGGACCTGTTAGTGGTACTGCTACCCGAGTCGCAGTAGGACGTGGTCACAACAGTGACTACAGTCAGATATTGGCCGCGGCCGCGGCGGCACAGGAAAGTTCTTGTCATCAACCTGGACAAAATACGTTTATGTCGGAAGAGAGAACGCCTGATCCTACACCTCATCAAATATCATCGCCTTCCCAGACCTTGCAAATTCAAACACCTGGATGGAATACTGCAAATTGGAGGCGGTGAATTACGTTTTTTTTTTGGTTCAACTATTCAGTCTCCTCGATGACCAGGAAATGATTCTGTGGTTTTTTCTTTTTTCCTTTTTCTTTATACATTGATTACAGATTACTGAACGTGGTTTTTCTTTTTGTATTTCTTTTCGAATCTTTTCATTTTTGAATTCAAAATCGATTAATCCATGAATTGCCCCCATGCTTCTTCATGCTCGCGTTTGTGTGTGTGTGTGTGCTCATGTGTACTATTGCTTTCTCTCGTTAGTTGTCTGGTCTTTTTTTTTTTTCTCTGTTGCCGTTGTTCCCAGGCCCCCCCCCCTTCCATGGTAGTTTTTTACGTTCTTGTATGGGTTATTTTCGATGATGTTACCCTACATCCACAGACCATTAGGAACTTGTAGTATATATCTATCTATAACAATGCATGCCATGGATCGGACAATGGATCGTTAACGATCATTTTTGATCTATTGATTCCTCTTTGTGATTGGGCTAACATTGTCATTTTTATCTAGATCCCTCATTTGGCTGTGTATACATCCCACCCAGAGTCAAAGGTAGACTGATAGTTACCTTTATCCCCTACCCCTGGTTGTGGCTGTCCCAATTTGAATGCATTCCAGGACCTGCAGTATCTTCATTAGGACATTATTTCCCAGGTGGTTCGAGATAAACACACCAATATGATCAGTCTGATCATTTGCGAGTCCTGTATTACATTCTGGTCTGTGAGGAACCTCATGAGGATTTTTTACTATGTAGCTATTGGAAGAGGACAACGCCATGACATGGGGCTGACAACACCAAAAAACTGCATGGTAGATAGAGTGATTGTAAGATGCGGCAAGACCTTAGCGAGGTAGTTACACTCGAATCACCTAGAACTGAGTATCGAAGGCTGGGTCCTGGTGGGAGTGTAAATTTAAATATGAGCATCACATGAATATTAAAGCAAGAATGAAGATCAAAAGTAACTATAGTGAAATGAGTAACAGTGGAGAGGCAGAATGCTAGTGACGAAGTAATGATGAGATTCATGCTCTGACACAGGACCGCGGTCAAAATAGGCATCTGAACAAGTGACAGCCACTGACTGATCCATTGGGATAACACACACAAGGGCAGAAGGCCATTTTCTGAAATGCTATATGATGGTGCTGCTGGGGAAATTCCGCAAATGAGCATGTGTCTCTCCATTCTGAGCTTGACTGAGAGTTCAGGAGCTTTGAAGTTGTACTTGAGCACCAGAATTTCGAAGAGACGAACTAGAAGACGAGCGGGAACGATAATCTGAATGTGAGTCGAGGTTACCTTCTTATCCTCCTCGAACATCGCCAAAAATTAACTTGCTCTTGGCAGACCATGCAAAATATGACCGAAGAGAGTGGGTGTGAAATCTTTTTAACATGACCAAAAACAATTCAGAGCTGTGGAATTATTTCCACAGCTGCTGAACTGAGTTTTTTTTTTTACCTCTTTGCACAATTTGTGCTTGATTCATCATGCCTTTGAGAAGGCAACATTAGTGGTCAAGATGAGGTTCGAACGTCCAACCTAATCGCATTTGTCACCACGTGACATTCTGCGTTCAAGTCTCATGCTCCAACTCAGCCATCTCGCCGACTGAAGGTTTGGGAACTTCTTAGTATAAGACACCTTTTTGGTCAAAATCAATTTAGTTTTATATACTTTTGAATACTAAAATTTTCATAATTCCATGCTCCACATTGTCAACTACCAATATATCTTCTCCTAAGCATCATGTCATACACAGAGCTATAGTCTGGTGACTTGCAGCTCCATGGCATATCCATTTGTTGATTGTGAGGCTAAATTTTCTAGCTCATTGAACTACAGTATCGGCTCTTCTGGGTTGACAAGCCTACGGCAGGACATTGGCACCATAGAAGGGTGAAGCAAGATTTAGACTTTTCCAACGGTAATGGACGCCGATGTGAGTTGAATCTTAGCTACTCGGCAGCACAAAATAAGATCATACTTGGTTGTGCCTGTCGTTCTCATCACACTCAGGAGCAGAAATATCTACACCTTTCTTTAAAGGATCTCTAACCAGAAATTTCGTGTTGTTTGGTTTCCCCACAGTTGGATGGCGGTTCCCTTCACTGCTGCAAAGACCAACAACTACATCAAAGGTCAATGAAGTAGAAGGAGAGGTAGACTCAGACTACCTGCCGCTGCTCGGCGGCAGTGTGCAAGATCAAAGGATGACCTCGAAGTCGAAGGCCCCTCAAATGTCTCCTCTGACAATTCTTTCACTACGGCCATGCTAGCCGAACACTTGAATACAAGAGAGTCCAGTACCCGAGTTCCTGTCAACAGAGTCAGTCGTCACTGGGAACTGGATTCAGAGACCGAGGGGCGGTGGTAACTGCCGGACCTCCTTCAAAACCTCAGGTCCCACCTCTGCCTCCTCTCTGGTTGACACTTGCTGGCAGTTCTGTGACAGCCCCATTACAACCATTAAATCAGTCTGTCAACAGCTCACTGTCCTTTTATGGCTCTCGATTCTCCAGATACATCCAAACTGGAAACTCCAGATGACAAAGTTCCCGGATCATTCTACGGAGAAATCTGTCGATAGTGATGCCGACGACGATGTTTCATTCCGTGGATTGGAATTCTTGATCACATTATGGGAACATCCACCCATATATTCTGTCGCCACCAAAGATCATACTGCAACTGAGATCAATGATGATGTTGGCACATCTGCAGCTCAGCGCCAGTCAGTGGCTCCGTTGCAGTTTCTTCTAGATGATAATAGCAGAGCAATTCATAGTAGCATGTGGAGCCTGAATCATGTTACAGTTCCTGGTACACCGACAAGCTTTCAATCATTTGAGGAGATCCCCTCGTCCACGACATCTTCTTGGCCCAGATCGAGCAGTCCTTTTTGTAGCAAGTCCTAATTTACACTGACTAGCACGAGGTGATATTCGAGCCCAGATCTCCAATTTCCGAACGAGCCCACCTCATTAATCTCCCCTTGTCCCTATTTATATTTCGTGAGTCCAAATATGTCATCTCCTTCCTCATAATTCCATTCACGTCTGTGTTGTCACAGTTAACCGAATTGCTTGTGGTAGACATTTTCCAAGATAGACTGAAGTACAAAGCTTTTCTTGTGTATAGAGGAGATGAAGCTCGGATTGTGTTAGACTACCTTCAAGTTGTTATCTCGCCGGTTTTCCTGTGTCTTTTTGAACCGTACTTTCGATCAGGTCCTAGATTTCTGTGTGCAACCCTAACAGAGCAATCCTGCTGCAAACTCTTACATGTCTATCCACAAAGTCAGCGCTCTATTTCGTTGTTTCAAACTTTAAGGAGTAAAGATGTTAGAAGATGACCCTATTGATCAAGGCGATATCTGGAAAGGCATATCTCATGACCAAGTTGTCTGCGTCAAGATATTGGGGCCATACCATCAAATGTTAACTCAACCTCTATTCAAGGTAATGGTCCTCCTCTTTCAATGTCAGATATCAGCTCAAAACCTTGAATCAGTATTTTTCACAGGAAGCGCTATTATGGGAAAGTTATCATATCTGAATATCCTCCCGTTTTATGGGATTTAGCTCAATGAACTGAGGAGAGGTCGCCGGTTCGGGCTGGATGAAGCATGGAAACATTCTCAGTTAAGCAAAATAATTTTGTTGTAACAAAATCCATAGATGGACACAGGGCACAATGATACAGAAGAGAACACATGTAAACCAAGTCTAGCCAGGGAAATGACCACCTGGTCTCATTGAGATGCCATGCTCGAAAGATGGAACAAAGTAGCACTGCACGAAGGGGAATGGGTTGAAATCGAAGGACAGGTGATCCAGCAGGTGAACCCGTGACAAGGCATTATCGATCGAGGTATATGATAAATTGGAGGAAACATAATTAGAGTATGTCACTTGTTCTAGGTGGATGGACACAAAGCAACAGCATACTAAAGGCATGAGGATATCGACACAACTATCGAACGTCATGGAGATGCTGGCATTTCGTGAACAGTGTGATATGATAAATGGACAAGATCCAAAGTCCCTTGTATAAGCAAAATCGGGAGATGACCCTATAGAGGATTGAATGATCGATCGTGCACCACAAAGTATAGCAAAAGGAATATGTTTCAACTGTGCATCATCGTCAGTCATTTGAGTATCCTCTCCATCTTTTCGAGTGCTGCATCGACACCTTTGATCAATCTTGTGACATGGCGAGGAAATAGCTGTTTTTCGTTTTCCCGGGCAGTCTCACGCGTGAAAGCTTGGCGACCAAATGCTTGCTCTAGAACGATAGGAAGGCCGAGAGCAATTCGGGTTATTTGGATTGTTATTTTCGTGCGCCCGAAAATATCGAAATAAGATAACCCCTTGAAGGCATGTTGCACTTCGAGTAATCGAGTCAGCTCAGCATGAAGTGCGTTGATGCATGCCCGACACGCTGAAGTCGAGGTCAACTGATGAATACTTTGTGAGTAAAGATTCCACGTACTCAACGCTCGCTCACGAATTGCCTCAAGAGTAACCAAAACAGAGTTTATGCCATCCTCTTCGAGCCGCATCGAAGGATTTATCTCATTCAGAGCTTCTATATTCCGTAAAAAATCAGTCAAACGCTCGTAGATGGTCTGAATTATACGGACTCAATAATGTCCGGATAATTTCCAGATCACCATCCAAGAAATCATTGAAAACACTCAGAACGACTCCCTTGAATGTCTCTTCAGCATGGCTAGATGGATGTATAGCAAATACATCATATTCGGAGTCTGTCGAACGTGTATCATACGCGCGTTTATGCGAAGGTTTGCTCAGAACTTCATAGGCAACAGCAACCTTTTGAAAGGCACGCGTGGCATCAGGATTGTCAGGAAATTTACTGATGATAATTTTAGGGAAAGGGCGAAACCACTTGGGAGGAAGCATACTCTGGGTGACATGCTCGACTCCGTGCAAGATATGCCCTTCGCAGGGTTATTTTGTCAAGGCTGGAATACTTAGGTACCCCGAGTATCTCATAGAGACAATTAGTAGAGAGAACCGTTTTCAGTGTTTCCAGTCGCTCAGCCTCTGACGAAATATCGAAATGTGCCTGGGACTGGCGCGAAGTTGTAGATGAGAAGTTTTCGGGAGCTGAGGGCTCTGCAACCCATGTTAAGTATTTGCGTTCGTAATTTTCTATGTCCTGATCTTCATCCTCGTCGATGGGTAAGTGAAAGTACGTGCTCGCTACTTATAAGTAGATGTGGCAATTCACATTGTAGAATGGTTGACACACCTGTGTTGAAAGCGTAGGAAAGCATTAATAGTACTTATGGCGAAGGAAAAGCCAAAGATGATTAAGAGGGAACTAAGGTGTTGAATAAAAGATGAGATGATCAACAGGGCACTCACTTATCACATGTCAAGTTCTGAACATGATTTACCAGGATCCAATCATTCTCACATGCCCAATTTGATGCTGATAAATGTGATCAAACAGCTATTAGAGAACACAGGCTCCGATATTGTCTGCAAAGTTCCGTGCTACCCTCGCGATCTCCCCTGGTTCTCCCATCATTGTGAGTCTGGTTATTTCCTGATCTTTCAGGTAGTTATGGGCATTCTCAGGTTTGACCGCACTGAGCTCGGAACGGCCAAATGCCCAGTTCAGAATGTAGACCGAGGAAGTGGAAGAATCCTTATCGATCAACCGAAGGAATCCCTTCAGCCTCCATGTGTTTTCTTTAGATAATAACTGGAGCGCTTTGGTTAAAACTTCTCGTTCTAGACCCTTGGCTGCATGTGAATGGTCATGAAAAGAATGTTCCTTGAAATCAGAACACTCTTGTCTCTCCAGTGCCCCTCCCCTGTAGAGAGTCGCAGTCTCTACTTCGTTGTGATGTGCTCTATCTGTACAAGAGATAGGCTCGAGAAACAACTTGGTTTGGTGACCAAATATGAGATCTGGGTCAACACCATTTCTACCCTGGCATTTGATTTTCGGTGTAGCATCATTCAACGTATTCAGATGGTCAATGACTTCGTCAAGTTGCCTTTCGGAAACATGTTCCCATTTATTCTAACCTTGATGTTATTCACGACCCTTCAGGGAGGGTTATTTAAAAGCTCACGATGAGGAGGATATCGGTATACGAAGCCTGCATTCGCGCAGTTGGAGATTGATCCTCGTACCCCGCGAAATTCTCAGCGTCAATCACGGTGATTATGGCATCAAGCTTGAGGTCACCGTCTGTCATCCTTTCAATTTCTCTGATCTGAAATGCTAGGGTTGCAGGAAATGCCGATCCACTGTTTCCCAGGGAAAGCCTAGTTAATAACGCTTTTAATAGGGCTAGGGAAATTACGAACGAGCATTCGATGAGTATACGGTCAGGACGGAATTTGTCTACCCAATCAACTTCAGTGGCTCGGAAAGCAGACTCTGCACGATGAACCCACCTCTGATCTCAAGAAGAGCCGTTTGCATTTGGCCGACAAGAACACAGCACCTGTAGTCGTATTCCATGGACCTGCTCTTGACTTGATAGCTCGACCATACTCACATACAACCATTCAAGATCTCGCTAACCCCAGATAAGCTTGATTCGTTTGCAAGCTTACTGTCTACTGCTGCGGCATCAGAAGTGTAATCTCCAAAACCAAGGCCAAACAATTCAATGCACCTTCAATGTCACCATATTCGTTTTTTAATAAGACTGCCTTGTAGCCAGGTGGCAGCTTAGGCAGAAGAGAAAGAATGACTGAAGTTTTCCCTGCCCCTAGAAAGCCTGTGAAAACAGTGATGGGTATAGAATTGTCGCTAGCCATAGTAAGGCAATAGGTAGTATCTGCCTGGACACGCTCAGGATCACGTGTATTACATCGTGATTGATCTTAATCTGGGCGCGTTCGCAGCGACCACCATGAGCAACTCTCTCCCTGTCACACTCAGGGCTGCATCGATCGCTAAGGCTCATACTGTTCTTGCGTGTGCTGCATTTTTATCTGCGTTGTTCATTGGATGTCTTCTGCATTATGAGAAGATCGTCAAGAATGGCGTAGCCGGATATCCACAGGAATGGTTTCCTTCGGTGTCCGCGACGTGAGTTGAATAATCAACGAATTGATATTGTCTTGATATTTTCTGCAGAATTGGCGATTGGTATCCTGAACGCAGTGTTTTTCAGATACTGATCGCGTTAACGTCTGGACCTCGGTTCGCTCTCGTTTACTTGCTCTATCAACACCAGTCGCAGTGGTCCAGAACTTCTTTATGGCCTAGAATACTCTTTTTAATAGGTCTCATTCGGACTTTTTCTTGTGGCGGCTGGGTGTACATCACGTCTACTGATGATCATGATGCCCACGACGTGTTCATGATCTTGTACATGGTTTGCAATCTTCCATGGATGATTGGTGGTGTATTATTCTCTCGGAAGAGAACTATTTGGAGACGCAGGTCCGGCAACTGTGATTTCTAGAAAGAAACTGGCTAAAATTCCAGTACAATCATAGAGCCTGGGTTGCAGCTGCGTCAGCGACTTCTTCAATCTTCTCCTTTCCTTCAAACTGACATACTCTCAGCTTCTTCCTGTCTATCGTACCACTTGTCTATTTCTTTATTCAACACAAGGTCAACCGTATACCTGGAGGTCAGTCTGGTTTGAATTGAACTGGATTGATGGGTCAGATTGGGCAACTGATGATATAGCTTATACTCGATATGCTTTTTTCGAATGGGGTCTTATATTCTTTGATGTGTTGTATGATTCCATAGCCGAACGAGACTTTGCTGAGGCAGATCTTAAGGTATGCCCATCATTCAGTCTCTACTCTATAAAGGGCCTCATCAATGATTCAGATAATCATTGGGCCTTCGAGTGAAATGACAACACAAATGTACCAGAGTCTCCATCGCCTTGCATGAAATGCTTCGCTGATTGCAGTTGACCTATCTCGAAATCAGAAAATGTGATATTTTGTCCAATGAAGAGGTTGCAGCTCAAGAGATGAATGTCAAAATCAATGTTGACGAACAAACCAAGAAAAGCCAGAGCAACCTTGGGTCTTCAATCGAAAGAAGGCATCCTATACGGATGATACTGCCTGCAGTCACTCTGAGATCTCAGCTATCTTTTGTATCTGATGTGTATCTCTGTATGTTCAATCATCTTCTAATTGGAGCATTATTTGACGTTCCTCCTTAGCATTTGTCTTTTTAACCTTGTTTACCGCCCTCATTCCGACGCTCTTCTATTTTTCCATCTGGGAGCTAGGAATTGCAGGACAAGAATTTGCCCTTTCGGCTGTTCTTTCCCCTTTCCTTCTTGGATTCTCTTCTTTTAACGATTTCTCTCGGAGTAAAAGGGGTCAGATTATTCTTCAGAGCTCATCGCTAGTCGGGCTAGCAGCCTATGCCTTCGATAAACCTTTACATAGGCTACTTGCTGTAACGCCGGCTGCAGTACTTGGAACGCTTGCTGCAGCGGTTAAATGGATTGGAGATGAGCCATGTTACCAGGCGTTTGGTAAGATAATTAATCTAATATATGAATAAGACTTCTCATTCAACAAGTGTTTGGGCTGGGCTGGGTCGTGACATCATTTGTGAGAATCATGAACCACACGAACAATCCCTGTGAGTTAATTGTGTTCCTCATATGTGGCGAGGTTGATTGTCACTGGATAGTGTGGCCATTCATCAATGGCAAATCAGGAGGGCTGAATAAAACTGGCATATCATTAGCCATTTTGGCCGTATTCGAGCTGTCCACGCGAAACTCTACAGCTTTCAGACTTGCTGCGTTGCCTGTAACGCCAAGTCATCGTTCCTGGTTGTCTCCTGCACTGGCACTCGGGAGTCTCATTTTCACCATTCATAACCTGCTCGCTGATTCGAGTACTTTGATTGCTTGGTCCTGGACTGGATATGAAGACGGTCTTCCTCGAGGGCCTGTGCCTCATCTTCATTGTGGATTAACCATCATCGTCCAATGTCTTGGCCTCGCTCTGGGCCTTTACGCTTGTACGGAATCTTATCAAATCAATGCACCTGAATCGGGGCCTTCTCAGACAAGGATTAAGAACCAGAGATTTATTGACCAAAGCGTTACCAATCATATCTACGCGTTCATTACTCATCCAAGTTTCTACGCCTTCGGTGCTACTTCTACCTATGTTCTCTACATGTATGAGAACTGGACTGGGTATGCTGGTGGCTTAGGGGTCGGATTCTTCGTGATGTGTATCACCCCTTTTGTATTCGAGCAAGTAGCTGCTACGAGGATTTACGCAGGACGCATGCTAGGTACAGCATTCGTCGTTTATTGTTTATTGAATCTCGCTAGTATCTTCACTGTGGCATACGCTTTTGTTCCGGGAGGTACTTACTTCCGGGAAAGGACTAACTGGTAAGCTTATCAACCTTGCAATGGTTAAATTGTTTCTCAACCTCATCTGCCTTTGCAGGGTACTCTTTACTCAAGTAGCACTCCTCTTCCCATTCTTTGCAAGTGCTACCAATGACAAACTCTCAGTTCCCATCTCTCGCACTAAGGCGTCATACGTATATATTTTTCTTGTATTGATGTCTGTCTTTTCTGGTCTCGTCACACTATTTCGGTTTCCACTTTCCAGTCCGCAGCCTTTTAAACCAGGACCGAGGATTATTCAAGCTGGTATATGGACAGTTCATTTCGGTTTTGATAACGAAGGTCATGATAGTCAACGAGGAATCAGGAATTTGGTCCGGGACATGCAACTGGACATTGTAGGTCTCCTTGAGACGGATTTACATGTACGCCGGTGTATGTTTTGTATCCGACCAAACCTGACTGATGGTTCCTGGATCGTCCCTGAAGAGAACTTCTTTTGGCCACCGTGATTTGTGAGTGCTTCCTCGGGCATTGGTTGACTATGAGTAGTTATCTAATTTGGTCTCAGAACAAGGGTGGCTGTTGAAAATTTGGGTTATGTTTGTATCAAAATTCTCAATGATCTCACTTGGCTCATGTACTTTCAACAGAATGTAGATATTGGACCTGGCCCGAATCGACACACATGGGGATGCGCCCTTCTATCGAAAGTAAGTCATGACAATCTGATTGCATTTGCTTGTAACTCTTATTGGCGAGCCAGTTTCCCATAATCCGGTCTACTCATCACCTACTTCCCTCACCGCATGGTGAACTTGCGCCAGCGATTGAAGCTGTTTTAGACATCTATGGCACCCAAGTCACCGTGGTTGTTGCTCATAATGGCCAAGGCACGTTCTTTTTTACTATCATACTGTGACTAAGTAGTGACCTTTTTAAGAGGAAGATCCTTTAGATCGTGAATTGCAGAGTACCGAATTGGCCAGAATCATGGCTGCATCCTATCCAAAACCCGTTATCTTCTTGGGCTATGTAGTCACAAAACCTCTGGCCAAGCGTCGTAAGTCTGGCCTTCGCTGAGCATTTTTCGGAATTACCTAATTCATCCAAAGCAAATCCCTACGAAATTATGGTGACAGATGGGCGTGTCCACGATATTGATCAAGATGATCTAGACAGGTGGTATGTCCCAAATGCTTAACGCCTCGATCCTAACATAGTATATGACTTCGTGCAGCTGCTGATCTGACTTGTATCCCAGGTGCGAATATATATTTTATCGAGGACTGTATCGGACCTCCTATGCGCGAATATCGCGGGGCATTATTACAGATACAGAGATGCAAATTGGTCAATTTGTCTTGCCACGTCATGGAACTCCAATCGTAGATGAATCAGTTTCTGCAAGATATTCTCGAGCCTTCAAGGAACAAATGCCTATTGAATATGTACGTGAATTATCCCTATTGATGTTCCTCGCATATTTGCTTAATCGAAATGAAGTGGTTCCCTATGGCATACTATGGAGGTCCCGGTCATGGCGGTGTGAGCGGCCACTACTATCATGTCTTTGGCACAGTAAGGAACCTTCCAGTTCCCCCTCACGACTTGACTCAATCCTACGTAGCCCCTATACTATCTTTTACCATTGAATGCGACGGTTTGAAGTCTTGTACTCTGTCGTTGTCCACGTGTAATTACACTGATGCAAATGTTGTACTGAAAATAACACTTGTAGTCAAAATTTGGGTGTGACTAGTCTGCTTGAAATTTCTACATTTGAAGAGCAGGGATGGACGAGTGGGATCATGTCTGTCCTCAAAACTGTCAAAATCTGTTTGACGCGGTCAAAAAAAGTCAGTGATGTTCATGTGAAAATATACTAAAGAGGATTATGTGATACCATTCACTGATAAAATTCATTCAGCTCTCTACCGATCTCCTTAGGCATTGCTCTGGCTTTCCTGCATTGTAGATAATGAATTGGATATTTTTGAATACTTTGGATGACATTGTAAGGTCACCTATTCTCTATCATTCATTGCCTGCACTTGATAAATCCTGAAATCTCTCCTTGTTCATTCTCTTTCCATCAGACACTGCATAGCAAATGTCTTCCTCTCTGTACACTTGCATGAAACTGAATATCCCAGTTGTCGTCTGAGCACAGCGCTAAGATAATTACGTCATTGGTTGCAAACACTTTGCGAAGGCTTCTGCGATACTGCATGTTCTATGTACCAAATCAACGTTCAATCCAGCACATACTCGTGGTTCTAACGCAGCAAAAGCTGATGTTGGATACCCTGCTCCATTTCTTGGCGTTCGTCCGGTGACATCGATTTGCACACTATCTTGATGAATGGAGCCTCTTATCCAAGACGATAGTTCAGTACTATTGATTAGACAAAAGACAACTGTTGGCCCTAGCACCTTTAAGGCGGTCGATCTTGCCTAGTGCCGTACTTCATCTCGTACCGGGCGATAGCTTGTATACGCTCACCCTTCAACAAGCACCAAGCCAACCTCAAAGGGTTGTAATGTCGGGCCAAGACTCGGGACAATTCTACTAAAACACAATTTCAAGGCCAGAAGGTGGTACGGTTGTGGACTATACATACCATATTCGAAAAATAGGAGTGAAAGAGGAACAACCTGACTCTTTCAATTTGGATTAATACTTGAATATCATCATCCTGAAACAGATTTGATTTACCTCGACTACGAGATTGGACTGGCTGTTCGAATCTTGCTTCATAAGTCTGGGCCGGAAGTAAATACCACCTATTCAGGATGGATCAGCACTGGAGCTGCCCATCGAGCATCATACCAACCCGGCAGCCTCCAAGCGTCTTTGACACTCAGCATGAGGGCAAAAAGAGGAAAATGATTGACGAGAGTAAGTATGAACTCCATACTTGCAAGCAGCAAAAGGATGATGAAACGAGCCTTTGCAGGGGATGAGTGATCTATAAGCAGTCAGAGGCAGGGACCTACAGTAGCGAACAACACATAGTATACCAGCACAGTTGGAAACAGAAAAGCCAGTAGCGTGAATAAGATCGTTCCGAATAATAGTTGATCCATATCGTACTCCCAACTATCAATCCGATTTCTCAACACATTGTAACGCTTTCCTGGGTAGTAATTGAGGTATGGTATCATAACAAATATGATCAGCACACATACCTCGGAAGAGGTTGAACAATGACCCAGCTATCTTCAATATTTGATGATAGATGAGGCCAGTGAAGAAATAACATACGTATATATGGACGGTGAAAATAGCAATCAAATCGATGATGGCTGAGAGAGCAAGAGTCATGCCACCAAACTTGCCCATGCAACCGACAATATAGATAATAGTCACAATGTAGGGAGTGAACTGGTCTAGACCCTTTTCCCAGAATCGTACCAGCCCAACGAACATATGGCAATAGAACCAACTTAATTCGGTGTTAAGTTTTAGGCCAGCCGGCCAGGAGTCAAGCCATTGCACGGTATAGATGATGTCGTGCACCAAATACTTACGTATTATAACGCTGCCAAATTGCCCAAGGGTTAGAGCATTTTCCGTCAGGAATGATCCAATTGTTATCCCCATCGTCACATCATTGAGTATCAACCAGACAGTATTGAAAAACTGAGTATAGCGGGCAGCGTAATTTGTGATATCTGACTCGTCACGGTTACGAAGATGGGGTATCTCGGCGACAAAATATACGGCCTGTTCTGCACGGACCTCGATTTGCTGGATTACGGCACAAAGATCTCTGAAAGAAGATGTAGGAGTGGTTGGTATTTTGGATATAGACTTAATGAGACGGGAGAAGGCGTTCATGGGTTGGGCAAGTAGCGTTGCGACCGCACTCATGGAAAACAATATAGCCGCAGTTGCAGGTAGCATGCGAGCGGATGAGTCGGTAATAGCTGTTTTCAGTAGAGTGGATGCATTGAATCGGTTCAGAGAAACCTGACCAATAGCAACTGAAGAATTCGACCTGGGTGGCCGAGTGAAATCTTGTACACATGTTTGTGAGGACCTGTCGTTCGAGAATAGAGAAGGAACAAATGTCGAACAGTCAAATGCATAGAACCTCAAAGAACTTAGTGGATGTTGATGGTAGAATATTAGGATGGGTTGTATTTTCCTGGGCCATCAATTCAGTGCCGGAAAAGCCGTTTGTGCAGTAGTAGTACTTACAATGCGGCGATCTTTACAGTATTACTTTGTGCATCAAATTCGCAAAAACCGAGGACTTCGGGATTGCCTCCGCATGATTCCTGCAAAGCACGCCAGGCAGGTACAGTGCAGGCTGCATTCAAGGCGGACACTGCTTCCTCTTCCTGCAACACCATAAGATAACACAGCGGAGAAAAACAAACCGCACCCACAGAGTCCTCTTCCAGAACACCAACTATACATAGTTGAGGCAATCTCCAACCATAACAGAACCCAGATTGCTGTAAACCGAAAGGCCAGTATACCGTCGGTGTGACAGTCGAGGAGACCATTAAATGAATAATACACGTGACATCCAGCTGTCTTCCTGCTCAGTGAGCGTTCAAAATGCTAATCAAACTATAGGTTTTGTAACCTGATTCTCTCACTGGGGTGCATTATGGCATCGCAACTGATGACTTGTCGAAAACTGGGTTCCTACAGATCGTGACCTAGATACTATCTCTTGCAAACCCCACTTGATGGATCATTTTTTCTGCTGTCAAGGTTCTGCTTCACTTTGGCATATACAATTCATTGAGTCTGGCAAAATTTATATGATCCCAACATAAGTGTATGCCTCTCCCTCAGAACTTTGGATTGAAAGATCACATTTCTCCATCAGCATTCAAGCCACCTACATTTCTCTTTTGGCATATGGTGAGTAACATTCGTATTCCCACGCCTTGAGCTACTGACATGATACGCATAGTCATTATGTCATCAGCAACTACAAGAGCTCATCTCGCCTACCAAGATAACGAATATAGCAAGCACCGTCTTTTACTTAACAGATATTCGTCTCAGATAAAATCTTGAGATATTTCTGTCTTCCTAAATGAGTAAGGTCTATCTAAATGTTGTGCGTCCAATTGCAATGACTGGTGCACTAGCCATAAAATCAATGTTTTTCCTTACGGTCATTAGTGAGAAATCAAGGATTCCTTGCTCAGAAAATCTTCAAGCAGACCCCTCATGGAACGGTGTCATCTATTGAACACAATGAATGACACATTTTACTAGGCTGTCTATCACCTATATCACAGGAAGAATAAGTTTCTTGTCGCGCTATAATCGTGCCAATCAATCTCTTTTCGAACTGTATTTCATTCGCACCGTCTACTCCCGCTCTGATCTTAATTTATATGCAAACATCACCGAAGCGTTGATCGGAATGCCCCTTGACTATTTCCTTGCTGACTGTATATAAATTAATCTCGCTAGAAAGAAGACGAGTCTCACTGAGACGTTGAAATGCTTGGCATTTTCTTATACACGGTGAGCCGATCAAACCTCTGTCTCCTGCTGTTCATACTCATCTGTTGCCCTAATTTCAACGAACAATCTATTTTTTCGGCCGTCGTCTTAGTTTTTGTCTATAGACCCCACCAAGACACTGATCCTTCCCCGTCGATCCGGTTTAGTTCACGGCCGTCAGCATTTTTCTGAATGAGAATTCACGCAATAGTCTTCTGTCCACTTGATGTTGTCTAAACACACGTGCAATTGAATAAAAGTATGGTGATGTTTTCGATCAACAATATCAAATGGATGCTAAGATTACGCAGCTGTGTGGCACACCGAGGTTTCTTTGCGAGCTTTTCGTTGTTCCTTTGGGCTAGGACGCTGATGACTTGTTTGCACCAATATCTTTGAGACGACTTCTGTAATCTGGCAGTTAAGCTAATCTGTTAATTTCAAACATACGGGGTAGATTTGTGAAAGTATCTATGGCAATCTATGCCTCACACTGAGACTGGTCAATAGTCAAAAATTTCTTTAGTGTTCACACACACTTGAATCGACTTCATGGTCTGCTAATTCCTTGAGGCTAGCAATATTTTGTTGCCATAGACAGGACATCCTGAACACCCCTCAGAGATCAGCTGAGATGTAAGGTGTCTATGTGCTCAAAGACTCTGACTGCAAAATTGATATGCTATCTGCATGCTGCGATACGCCACCAATTAAGGCATATTCTCCATCTCGGTAAGCCAGGCTATTACATCATAAGACTCGGTGCCTGAGAACTTATCAAGATCGACAGGCTTCAACGGTCCACGGACAGCGGGATTGCCATATCCAAAAAAGGTTGTGATAAGAGCTTTCAGACCACCAATGCCTCCGATTTGAGAGACTATCCAATCAGCCTGACTGAATTTCTCCTGTAACTCCATCGCTTCCGTAATCTTTCCCTCCTGGAAAAGCCGGTAAAGTTTTACGTGTAATTTCGGGAAGAGGTTGACCAGAGCTGCAATGACACCTGCACCCCCTCCAAGAAGGCCAAAGAGATATGTATCACTTCGACCCGGATAAACGGCGAATTTATTGGAAAAACGTGTGCGTGCGGTCAGGCGGTGAAGTTTCCCTATGTTGCCACAAGAAAGCTTAGTTCCAACAATATTGGGATGAGCGGCAAGTTCTCCGATGATATCAGAATCGAGATCTATACCAGCTGTGACTGTTGGAAAATTGTAGATCATGGTCGGGATCGGAGATTCATTGGCAACCTGGAGAGCGTCCAAAGTTTACGTCGTCGAGTAATAAGAATTGAGGCATACCTGTGTGTGGAATCGAATAATGTTTACTGGAGTCATCGCCTTTGGCCACACCGAAGGAGTGAGCACCAGGGCATGAGAGGCTCCGGCCTGCTGTGCATCTTTACATAGTTCAATGGTCTCCCGGGTCGATGGAGTACCAGTACCTGCAATAACAAGTACTTTCTCATAGCCATTTATGTCTAGGATCTTCCGTGTCTCGTCAATCATTAGCCTCCTCTCCTCGCGCGATCTGTGCGATCTGGTGTGAATGGTCGACTGGTTGGTGGAACGGGTTATCTTACAAGTGTTGAGCTTCTCCATTGGAACCTTGCACCAATATTCCAGTAACCCCACCCTATATGATGTGTTGATCAACAAGCGAAACTTGGAGGGCACTTGGCCAACCTGAGCTAGGCGGAGGACATGCTTCTGGGTGGAAGAAATATCCAAGTCATCATGCTCATCAAAAAAAACAACGGCTGGAACATAGACTCCATTAGGAGGAGGCGCAGACATGATATCAAGAGTTCAAGGCTGATCAACCGAGTGCATGAGTCTGTACACGGCCATCATTAAGGGATAATAATAGTTGTACTTCAGAATATATATATGTTTCCCACAATCCACGTGGGTTGGCACGGCGAATTTAGCTATTCCCAAGTTCATGTCTCCGTCATGATTCCATCCCTCAAGAAGCGAGCTGCTTGTGTCTTTGTAAACCCTAAAATAATTACATATGGCTTGAAGAACACGCAAATGCTTTCCAGGCGTCTTTTGGAGGCTACAAGGTTGGGACACCGACAGTACACTTCCAATACCTTCCTTACTTCCAATTCGCTACGGAGACGGTATACGACTAATTCGCCTGCATCCCTACGAGTGATTCAATCTAGACAAATCTCATATGCATCAATACCTCGCTTTGTGCTGCGTGCTTTCAGGGTGCCGATAGCAGGCGCGACCGTCGGCGCAGGTGGACTGGGCTATGCAAACTATAAATTTGAAGGTGTGCCTATCATTCTGTTTCCTCGCTGTGGCATTCAACAGCTTGAAGAGATTAGGAATTCTACAAACGAATGGATGAATGCGGCTCAAGCAACTGCTCAAAGCTTCTTTGGATTTGCATCGGATGGACTTTCGTCCGTCAAGACCGCCGTATCAGAGTTCCAACTCCCCGTAATCAATGCTTCACAGTTGATTAAAGATCTATTCTCTGGTAAGCAAGAGGAAAACAAGAAGCAGAGCCGAGACGACGAACAGAACAGCCGGGAGCGGCGTTTTCCCAAAGAAGGGGCAGCTATGGCAGCACTTGTAGGAGGAGCAGCTATGTCATCCTCTCCTGAGTCAAAACAAGACATAATGGAGGAAGCACGACAGAATGGACTGATGCATCTGACCAAGAAACTGATTGAAATCAGGAGTATGCTATTGAGCATTGATCAGAGTGACGCTCTGAAATTACCTAGTATCGTGGTTATTGGTAGTCAGAGCTCAGGGAAGAGCTCTGTGCTGGAAGCTATCGTGGGACATGAATTTCTACCAAAGTATGGGTCAAATCACGAGCCAAAAATTCGACTAACAACTGTGCAGAGGAAACAACATGGTCACCCGTCGTCCTATCGAACTTACTCTAATTCATACCCCAGCCAAAAATGGGCAGCATCCGGTTGAATATGGAGAGTTTCCTGCACTTGGTACGGGAAAAATTACCAACTTCGCTGACATTCAGCATACTCTCACTGACCTCAACCTCGCCGTCCCCGCTTCTGAATGTGTTTCCAACGATCCCATTGACCTTCGAATATATTCACCCAACGTCCCTGATCTGTCCCTTATCGACCTTCCCGGTTATGTCCAGATCTCGTCGCTGGACCAGCCAGAGACACTGAAAGAAAAAATAACAGGGCTTTGTGACAAATATATTCGGGAACCAAATATAATTCTTGCTGTATGTGCCGCCGATGTCGATCTGGCCAATTCTCCTGCCCTAAGAGCAAGTCGCAAAGTTGACCCTCTGGGCTTGAGAACCATTGGTGTCGTCACTAAAATGGATCTCATCTCTCCTGAGCAAGGTGCCTCAATACTTGATGGTAATCGATATCCTCTAAGTCTCGGCTACGTTGGTGTTGTTGCTAAGAAGATCCATCCCAATTCTTCGACAGTAATGGTTGCTAGAGGAGAGGATGATCACTACTTCAACCAACATAGAAGCGTATTTGGTTCATCGCAGCTCATGGTCGGTACTGGTACCCTTCGCCGTCGGCTTATGGAAGTCCTTGAATCATCCATGGCATCCTCACTACACAGTATCTCGAACGCTGTCCAGCTCGAGTTCGAAGAAGCAACATACCAATTCAAGGTCCAATACAATGACCGACGTATCACAGCAGAGTCTTACGTTGCAGAGACGATGGATATGCTGAAGCACCGGATTAAGGAATTCACTCGACAATTTCGTCGACCCACTATCCGCGCCAAGCTCAAAGAAATGTTGGATGACAAAGTCATGGATGTCTTGGAGCAATTGTATTGGTTAGACAAGAAAACAGCGGAACTGAGTCAATTGGGGTCGAATTCGAAACTAAAACCTGAAGACATTGATCCGTATTGGAAACATAAACTCGAAGCGGCGTCGAGTCTTCTCACAAAATCGGGTGTGGGTAGAGATTCTACGTTACTTGTTGCCGATGGATTGCGGGCGCTCATTGATTCCATCGCCCTTAGCGAACCCTTCAACTCCCATCCACGGGCTGCCGAAAGGTTGATCGAATTTTCTCACAACATCCTTCGCGACCGGATAGGAGTCACATCCGACCAAGTTGAGAATTGCATCAAGCCGTACAAATATGAAGTAGAAGTTGAAAAGGGGGAGTGGGAACAGGGTAGACAACAAGCAATTCAATTATTTGAGAAGGAGGTGGAGGCGTGCCAGTCGAAATTGAAGATGATCACGAAGAAGATTGGAGGGAGTCGGAAGTTGAATACCCTGATGGGATATGCGAAGAAGCTGGAGAACGACCAGAAGGCTACAAAGGCTACTTCTTCAGAGATGGGTGAGACTATGGGAGCCGAGATTGATGAACTCACTTCCGAATCATATCGCTATCCTCCCGCGCAAATTGTTGATGGCAAGTGTTTGAATGACTTGACCAAACGTATCCTTTGATTGACTCCTTTTTCAGCTCGTTATGCATTAATGTACAACGAACGACTTAGTGTTCTGAAACTACGGCTGGCTGCTCTCAAATCCTTTCGATGTCGTGCGGGCCCTCAAAGCGAGGTTTTCTGCCCAGAAACGTTCCTCAACGTCATTGCCGACAAACTTGCGTATACTTCCGCTATGTTTATCAATATTGAGCTATTAGATCAGTTTTTCTACCAGGTAAGTTCATTTATCAGTTTGCACCCTCGATGTTTCGTCTAATCACGTATCATAGTTTCCGCGCGAGATTGACTCACGACTGTTGTATGACCTAGATAGGAAGGAAATCATAGCCTTTGCAAGGGAGAACCCGGTAGTGCGTCGGCATCTTGATCTCCAGGAGCGCAAGGACAAGCTAGAGGAAGCAATGAAACAGCTTAATAGTCTTTCTACTCTGCGTTCAGATCCCCAGTCCCAACCACGGAGACAACGAGGAATCTTTGGTGGTACTTTCTTATAGGGTCTTTACAATCCACAATCACTCCACCCATTCATGTATGTCTCAAACTTATGGCCAAGCGTCACTGGTTGGCTTCTAGCATTGTTTAAAATACATTTGATGGCGTCATTCTTCTCACTACGACACAACACAGTTGAGTTTCTGATAACATTGACTCCTGAAATCATTAGAAGGAGCACTGTGGGATATAATATTTGTTTAAAGTTTGGCCTTAGCCTGAGCAGTCTTGAGGACATTGTCAAGCTTGGTTGCAAGCATTATATTACCCCGTGTCTTGAGCTTCCCAGACATAAATGCTTTCTGGCCGTTAAGCTGCATTGTCAAGTCATTAATGAGAGTGAAGGAACAAAGGGGGAGGGTAGAGACATGCCTTGCCACTCGCCAAATCGATGAGGACGTCATCAGCAAGAATAATTGTGACATCAGCTTTGGGCGAGGCTTTTCCCTTATACACGGTCCCTGTCTTCTTTGCGTCAATTGTCCATGTAGCTGTTTGCCCGTCTTTGGTGACTTGGAGCTCGAAAATGCCGTTGGTCTAGATTCAGTTCGCGGTCAGGGTCCAAGCGGAAATGAGGAGTTCTGATTTCATACCTTCTTGATGAGATCTTGCCTTTGTGAATCGCTGTTTTGCGCGAAGCCAGAATGAAGGGTAGCAATGAGCTCAGAAGACTATTTTCAAATGAGTTCATGGGACCTGATCCTAGTCATAGATAAACCAACCTTGAAACCGGGCACTTGAATGTCGTCAGACATGGCGATGGGAGTTATGGTTTACAGTTATAGGAAACTTTTGAGCGTGTTAACTTGCAGTGAATTTGCATATGATTAACAGAGTCACATGTAACGGCACAGAGAGTGTACAGGGAGTGTTCTCTATTAATATACCGCAAGCAGCATCAGTACAATGTACACTAGTACTTATGTTCACTTCGTAAGACTTGTTTACGGCTGGGCGTACTGTAGGAGATGTAGACGCGTATAGTGTGGTCATGGTGCTGAGGCATGTGACAGTAGATGAGAGATAAAGTTGAGCCATGAGATAGATACGGCTATCTCCGACTGCTTTCAATGTAGCCTCGTCCATATTTTCTTGCAGTCTTAGGACAAATTTTCTCGTTTGCAGCCATGGCTTGGCAGACCCCTGAGCGTGTGACACCAGTTTCCTACTATCCGTGAAATGCTGGCTCGTGCTCTCTTCTTTTCCACGTAAAACCAATTCTCACTAACCCCAAGTTCCATCTAACTGATTATTATATCTTTTCATTTTCCACGTGGATGAGCACATATGATTCATTCTTTCTGAACTTGTCATGATTCTAGAAAGCCAAAGCAACCATTTGATTCCGTTCGCTACCTAAAACTCCTCTCACTTAACCGCCTACACTGGGAAGGACGACTCGAGAAATGAACTATGGACCTGGGATTCTGATAAGCCCCTGCACTTTATTCCAGAGTGAACTTCAGGGACGTTCGATGAACCAACCTCTGAACATTGGCCAGGTACCGTGTGGAACAGTCTCCAACTTCAAGTAAACCGCTAGATGAACTCTAATGCTATGTAACAATCAACTTTGGACCAGATCTGAACCAGAACATGTAACAAATTACCAGGGAGAGCAAGTTTCTCATTTATATCTCAACGTCATTACTTTGTGGCTCGTTCCCTCTTTCTCGTACTATCCTCTTTCTGCTAGCCAGCCATCTCAGACAACTCCTCTGTTGAAAAAGATGCGGTGTAAGTTTACACAAGAGAATCCAGATCATCTCTGCTTTTGCTCCGCGTGCCATCTCTCGTCAGACCTCTTCCCAAGGCGACAAGACGGGAAAATCATCCTGCCTGAAATACCTGGTAGGCGAAGCATAATGATCTCTTTGGCTGGCGTGTGCTGACCACACGATCATATTTTGACCATACTAGATCCTCCCTCTCACCGTACCACATCCTGTTCTCGCCCTTCAACACCCACATCAATGCCCATCTGCACATTAACGTCACCTATACCAGCTGATCTCCCCTCACTTCCTTGTATGAGAAAATTTCCCATTATCTATGCTCGGCTTCTGACGTGCTCTTCACGTTACCAATTTATTGCGACGGCATCAACAGCACAGACAATATCCCCAGCTGTCAATCGGTGCGCCGACCACGGATACCATCCTCGTGCAGGGTCGAACGCGCGAACATTTGTCCCTAGTTCGTTTTCTATGCGTGTTAGAAGCAGCCCAAGTATATCATCAATTGCTTCCATCATTACCTTGCGACTAACGATTGCTATCACGTATTCAGTTACTATCGACTTTGCGGAAGAAGCAAGTTGTTCCTGGCTTGACCTTCCTACGTCGAGCACACAGCCTCGTTCTCGCTCCCAGTCATCTTTGACTACGACTACCAAGGTTTCGAACCCGATCCCAGTCGATACTCCGGACCTTAAACCATCTCTAGACAATCAATCAAAAACATTCGCCTCAGAATCTTCCTCAGCCTCAACTTCGACATCAATTCAATCGATCCCTACCTCATCCTTGAAATTCTGCCCTCCATTTATCGCTTGTGATCGAATCGTCATATCACCAGACAGTGACACGGCCAAAGAGGGCATGATTATGATTCCCTGGAGTGCCCGTCGTCGAAAACAAAGATATCGTTCAAGTTTTGATATAGGTACGGGTCAGGGAAAGGGCAAGACAATGTTTAGATATTACGGTCTTGATGATGACCCTCCTATTTCCTCGATCACTGATGTTTCCAAAAAGTAAATGCTCTGTTTACCTAGATATCCATTGCTAACTCGGCAGTATATAATATCTCTGGTTAACGTATGATACTTTAGAACAAGAACGACTGAAAACGTGCGCCCAAGACCGTGCTCGTCCAGAAAAGGCTATCAAATGTACAGGAGATTGGCCAACCTAAAAAGGCAAGTCACGCATTAGTCACTCTAACCCCTCCCAAACAAACAAATAAACTCTGGTTCCGCTCCCCACCCACCACTATCATTCTCCTCCATCCCTATTTCGCTACATGAAATACATTGAGAATCCTGCACTTGCTCGTTTGGCCCAATCCCTTACCCATCAGGGGCCCGAGTGTCTAGTTCGTACCCGCATGGAGGCATACAGTTGCAAGAACATAAAGCGCGACAAGAAACTTTTCAAAACTCTTGAAGACGCCTACAAAGATGAGGCTTCCCATTCTCCATCACTACCATCTTGGCTTGCACTTGACCAAGAAGCCGAAATGACCCCTTTTGGACCAATTGATAAACATGCCTCGCGGAAGACTCTTTACCTCCTTATTGCCACTCTCAATATCGCATTTCCCGATTACGACTTCTCTGACGTCCGCCCTTCCCATTTTGTCAAGGAAGACAACGGTGCTGAGGTCCTTAACTCCCTCAGTAATACCCTCGTAGCATCCCATCGTACAGGAATAGCCGCGCCCAGAACATACTCATCTTATCCTCCCTCTTCATCAGACATATTCCCTCCTGTTGCTACTTCACCATACAACCGAATAGCATCCAGTCCCCTTGATCCACCTCCAATAATATCAGGAACTCATCCAGCTCTCTTCCGCCTCATTGACGATGTCATCGGTCTCTCTGAGTGTGAAGTCTTTTCTTACACCCCAGAGATTGAGGCTGATCCACATGCTAATGACTTTTCCGATGATGAGGATGACACAGCACCATTTGCTGAGGAGGAATCTTCTTCTGAGGATGACGTAACGTTCGAGTTTGATGATTATGACATCGATGAAATCAAAACTCGTCAGGATATCCGATCCAAGGCCAAGGGTGATGCTGAGTCCACCCTCTCAGACGAGGTTTCTTCCTTATACTATAGGCGTCGCGGAGCATTATTGTGGTCTTCACATTGGTTCTTCTTGAATCGCAAATTGAGACGAATACTTTACATGTCAGTTTGGGCTCGCTCTAGAGGAATAGGTCGAGCCTGGTCCGAGGATGAGTACGAGGTCAGGTCCCTATCAGACTCCTATGCAGAGAGGTTCAAAACATGGTCTGGGGGTGCCGGTGCTGGTGCCCGAGCTATAGGATTGAGGACTTCTCTCTGAGTGAGTCGCACCATATAAGTCGGAATAATTGTTCAACGGATCAGTTAGGCCAAGATATTTCTTCTTTTTTGCTCTCGAGGACGCAGACATTACCGTCGAATATCTGTAAAGTAGTTGTATATCAGTATAAGGCCGGCGTTTACTTAACTATGGTTCTTGATATTCAGACCTATTCATTTATCTTGTTTTTGATACCATTAAATCCCAGCATGTTCCTCCCTGAATGACAGTTGGCCTCAGTTGAGTTTTTTCGCTCGAAAGAGCACCACCGCTTTTGCATAGACTCGACTCGAGCCAATCTATATGGGAAAACTCTGTATCGTAGTCCGAAGGAGCGTACAGCTAGATATTTAGAGAACCAATTTAGTGAGCAGGTTCAAAGTGATGCGCCTGGAAGGTTGTGCGATAAATGACAGCCGGGAAACAACTCGATTTCTGAGTTCACATTGACGATTTTGCCCGGCGTTGTGTTCCATCACAAGAGATAGCATTGAACAGATAGTAGACAAAGTTGAGGATATGGTAGAAAAGGAACCTGCTGAGGGATTTGGTCATTATCGATCGATAAAAGCACTTGCATGAAAAAATAATCTTCAGTTTCACACGGTTGACAAATAATAATTATCTCGCGATTCTGGGCACGTGTCGATCACACCTGTATCGACATCGAGAATAATCTCTTCACAATAGATGTGTACCTCTGCTTTGCATGAGAGATGAGTGGTCGAGTCAAACTTTCTGCTACAATTTTTTTCTAATCGCTGGCTCCGGTGGGTGCTATCCCATCAGGCGATAGTCACCCGACTGCAGCTTATGTAACCCAGTGACACCTGGTGAACAGCTACTAGAACAGCTACTACTGACAGTCCATCCAAACCCCCGTGCCAGGGCCAACGAAATCCGTTGTTAGCATGAAAGTACAGCTTTTAACTCAGCTGACAGTGGCTGTTTGAGAGATTCTTTCGTCGTCTGTTTCACCGTTGGATTCTCACAAATGTATCAACAACACTGTACTGTCACATTCTATTGGCGAGGCCTTTTGATCACTTTTGATCATGTGCTGCAAATCCCGTCGATCTATTTCCAATGGCTTGGCAATACTTTCAATTCCGGGATTCTTCCAACGTCACCACACCTAGCACCAGCTGACACCTTCAGAAGTTCAACATCGCAGCCTATCGTGAATCACGTGTACCAGACCTATGTCCTCTTCCATATCCATCAACACAACCATCAGTGAATTTGCGAAGAAGATCCGTTTTTTTTCTACCTCGGTCAGCATTTTCGTAGCCTAGGCGGACCGTACGGACCTTGTGAGCCAACCTTGCATGCCACTGACAGTCACGAAAGCTATTAGAAACTGACCGTTATTGATCCTACGGTCTTTGCACCACAGAAGTCAGCTGTATCGTCCTGCCTTGGGATTTCCCATTCGTTGCGCTAATAGCTCAAATGAGTTGAACACGGTCCGTCCGGAACTTCTCCTCCCGTTTGTATCTGCCTCGTCAACACTCCCGTATTATTGATATAACTTGTTGAACGAGTATAAATGGCTTGCACCTGCATCCTCAAGTTCCAAAGAACAAAATCGTCAAAGATGATCTCTGCTACGCTTGTTTCTCTTGTTGTCCTAGGCTCGCTTGTCATTGCCAACCCGTGGGTGCAACGATCTACCCACATTTATTACTAAACTTCTGAAGGCTAGAGCGCCGTACAGCGACCAATGTTTTCCCCACACCTCCAACAACTTCTTCCCTGAGCAAAGCCATGACCATTGCTGCTGGCCAATCATTTACGCCCCCTCAGGCTTACACTCGTTACGACCGTGGCTCTGGTGCTTGCAAGGGTCAGACTGAGGGTGGCGACTCCGATGCTGTTTTCTTGCTTGAAGAAGGTGCAACTCTCAGTCGCGTTGTCATCGGCGCAAACCAAGCTGAGGGTGTCCACTGTTTGGGTATGCTCGGTTTTCTTCTCTGGTCTTGTCAGACTGGTACAAAAGGTGACTCTTCACAGGTTCTTGTACCTTGGACCACGTGTATTTCGAGGCGAGACCTAATATATCGAGATGAAGACCCTTCATACTCAAAGAAATATACAGGATGTCTGTGAGGATGCTATTACGATTAAACAAACCTCCGGTACTTCTCACATTAACTATGGTGGCGTAAGTACAAATCTCGTTTTTGACGTAGTATCTGACCTATATATGAACAGGCCAAGGTATGCATCTGACTACATGTCTTTTGTTGAACTCTTCTAAAGTCAAGCACGAGTGCAGCATGCTGAGGACAAGATTGTTCAACACAATGGTGGTGGAACAGTAAGATCAAGCTAGTTTTGAATGATTCTTGACACTCACCGATCACCTAATAGGTCATCATTAATTCTGTGAGCTTTCACTGTCCTTAGTTCTCAGAACAAGATCTGACACACATCAAGTTCTATGCAGAAGATTTCGGAAAACTCTACCGCAGTGTAGGTGTTTTCACATGCTCTAGGACTAAGATATAATGTATCCTCAGTGCGGAAATTGCGGGACTCAGTATAAGCGTACTGTTCAGATCAACGATGCTTGGGCTGTAGATGGAAGTGTCCTCGTCGGAATTAACCAGTGAGTTCTCATCTGGCCCATCTTGGCAGGCTTCATAGCTGTAAAAAAATATTCCTCTAGGAATTACGGAGAGTATGTTGCCGATAACAACTCCCTTACTATTCCGCTCTGATCTATTTCTTATCAGTACCGCCACTATTAGAACAACCAGGGCCCAAAGTGTCAAGACAATTTGCGAGAGATACGAAGGCAACGACAATGGTGACGAACCAGACGAGATTGGCAGTGGACCGGATGGTACTGTGAGTTTTTTAAATCTCTTATGTTTGACATGAAATATTTTGATAATCGGCTTTCATAGTATTGCCGCTATAGCTCCTCTGATATCACTTCCTGAAATCTAACACATACTACATTTTCGGACCGAGTTGTGGATCTCAAATATATGCTACATTTATACTATGCATCCGCCAGATGATTCAGATCGCCAGGTCCACAATATGCCACGTTACATACCAGTCATCGTGGCGTTGATGCGAAACAGTGTTCAGGACGCGGGAAATCACCGCCGTGATATTTCCCATGAAGATGCGACAACCGCTGAGGGTGAATATAGCATCTGATATATTATATTATGTGCCTTGATGTAGAGTGAGAACGATAGCTCGAACCTAGTTGTCTTACACGTGCATCAAGCTTCGACCATCTTGGGATAATGAATTCCTTTCTCAGGTCTGCGGTGACTCTCGTTACACATGTGCCAGTCGCACGCCCGTGCGAATCCATCCGATGATGAGCGACGTTCTTAAGACCATGACAATCACGATTGCAGTAGTACTCTACAGACACTGCTTGGAGACTCTTCTCACTGTTACCTACCCATGATCACTATTCTGAAATTTCCATGATACATCTGAAGTCGTCATGGTCACATTGATTGTGTAGCCTAAATTATTGGGACTACATCACAGCAGGCAGAGAAGTAGCTGTCCATTCCATACAATTGAACCACTGATAGAAACGGTCAGAGTTAGTGTACAGATGATCAGATGATTACCGATCTTATATATTGTTCAAGCGAGACTGAACTTATCATTGTGTTGCAAGCAATGCGTAGAACGTAGAACCTTTCAGCCTCACCCGATGGTATGTAACCTAAAAGAAAATTCAATCAGCCTTGCAAGTGTAGGGACAGGTAAATGACCGAGATTGTATCAAACTCATGCAAAAGATGTCCCTCACAGCAAAGCGTTAATATCTTATGGAAGAAGGGGAGAAGAACGCTTGCCTCAAATCATAAGTCAGTGATCAGTGGGAAAATAGCACGGATACCCATTCATTTTGCCCAGGATTGTCGACACATACCGACTGACCTGAATCTCGGACCAGAATCCATTTCAGAGCAAGATTCGAGGGCTCAAATGTTGTCTTGTTCGTTGATGTGAACATTTATGCAGTGAATCTCGCAGAAATTCGAAGTCAGATATCAGTCAGATATCAGTCAGGCATCTTTCATCAAAGGGCCGACCAGTTTTTGGAGAAATGACGTAGGATATCCTGTTCATACATGTCTAAGTTGAGGTTTCCTCTCTGCGTTTCAGTGAGAGGCACAATGGAAGTAGTGAAGCATTCTTTTGGTGTTTTGTAGGACTTGAAGATTGATAATCTATCACAACTCGGTACCAGAGAAGCCTTGCACCAACCATACCCCAAAAATTGGTTGGTCCTTCTGGATCGAAGGTTATTCGCACTTCATCGAGGAAAATGATCGAGGATAATAAAATTTCCGTCAATATTCAGAATGTCGGAGGATGGACACCGGATAAAATCTCAGAATTCGGATCAGTAAATTACCTGAAACGGTAGTGTCAGGGGCATGTGTGATGATTGAACGCAATTTAAAAAAAAAAGTCGATCCTCGCTAGATGAAAATGCCCAAGTCATTTAGAACATCTTGCGCTGTGTTTCCATTCCTACTGTGGCAGCTCAGCTTTATTGATACTGTCATGCGTTGATAAGAACCACTTAATCTATCGAACGAAGGTCGAAAGCTAACGGTCGACCTCCAGGACAAATAGTGTTGAGAACAAGACATCAAAACATCGCGACATAAACGTGGGCGGTGGGCGGTGTATATGGTCCACATGGTCTTTGTCAGGGTTTTCTTTGAACAAATATATATCACATGGTTCTGCGATGACTTAGTCGGTCTGGAATTAAGGGCGCTGGTCGGATCTCTTATGGATCTGACATGGAATCGGGATACATTCTCTTGAGATGGCGATATTTTCGCAACGAATACAGAGCTAGGGTCTCTATCGAGAGATTTAGAACATGGTCAGGATTGGGGCATAAACTCAGCATGCCTTTCTTGATGTATTCACCCATGCTGAGAGCTTTTTCTATCTCGTCTTTATCAGTCAGATTTCTGTTCTCTACTGATGGTAAGCTATGCTCTTCAGAGGGAGTTCTCTAATTACTTTCAAACAGTCGCCGCACTGTGCCGTTAAAGTCATAGCTACGTAGTCATAAATTTCTGAGCGTCACGTCACCATTAATGCTCACGAAGGGTCTGGATAGTCTCGCCCGAGCTGACGTAGCTGCTTATATAACGCGAGGACTCTAAGACGAGTCATGGCACTGTTACAAGGGTATCGTGGGAAATGCGGCGGCCTTGTGAGATTGAAAATGATAAATGATTGTTTGCATCTTTTGACTAGTGGCCAGCTCAAGAGCTCGGATCTGTTTGCTTCGTCAGCAACGGCAGAATACCGGTCTGTGATGAATGCTATGCCAAACAGCGGCAAATATGATCCACTGAGATCGGCTGCATTGTTCCTGGAAAGTGGACACGAACGTGGGTCAGAACCCAGGCCACAAATAATAATGAGGATGTGCTTTCTGGAGGCAAGTGATATGCTACTAAGCCTCATCGTCTTGCACGACGCGCCACAGAAACGCCTGAGATCATTTCAAGAGTAACTTCGGTTGCTCAGGCACCTTGAAGGCACCTTGCTTGGTCACAATACCGAGACGCCTGCCAAGACTTGCCTTAAATATCCAGTTTTCGGGGATACTTCCCAAACTGGAACTCTTCCGCGGAGAGGTAACTTGGTAACTTTCTAATTATATCCAACACAATCGTTGGCTCATGACGAACGTGCAAGTGTCCAGGATTTCGGGGTGAAAAAACCTATGGAAATTGAATGGGATATAAAGGCGCCAGATTATTCTTATCTGCCCACCCTCTCTATTCCCTGTCCCTCCTCGAGGAAACAACGGTTGGCAGCATGGACGACAAGAGCTCACATCAGGGTTCCAGTGTTGTCAAATCCAATGGACTTGACTTGGACCGGAATCGCCGGATTGCTTTGGCGGAGGTTGATAATGCTAAGTTTTCGTTCGTAATTCTTGAATCATCCTCTGTAGTCCCAATAATTGACTTTTGTGGCCTATCAGCTGGTTTCACGCCAAAGTCTGTATTGTCGCTGGTGTAGGTTTCTTCACCGACGCGTAAGCAATAATTCTTCAAATTGGAAACTCTAGGCCATCTCACGGCTACTTATCTACCAGCTATGATATCTTTGCCATCAACATCGCCTCTACGATGTTGGGTTATGTATACGGAAAAGGCGGCGCTCTCAACACCAACCAAGACCTCGGAGTTAAAGTTGCTACCCCTGTCGGAAATTTTTTCGGCCAATTATTTTTTGGCTGGCTGGCTGACAATGTCGGCCGTAAAAAGATGTGTGAGTGTTCCTCTTCATTCTCACACCTGAAAACTCCTCATGCCTTCTTTCTAAGACGGTGTCGAGCTGATAATTATTATTATTGCGACCTTTGCCCAGGCACTGTCGGGTCAAGCACCCTCTGTCAACATCATAGGTGCACTCGTTGTCTGGCGCTTTATCGTGTGTATCTGGTTGTCCTTTGATCCATAATTTAAGTTGACGCCTCGCGTATCAGATGGGTGTCGGGATTGGTGGAGATTATCCTTTGAGTTCTGTCATCTCTTCCGAATTTGCGGCGACTAGAATTCGTGGCAGGATGATGACCGCCGTGTTTGCGAACCAGGGCTGGGGCAATTTTGGTGAGTCCTCCTTGCTCGTCCCCAGAATCAGTTTTTGATCAACCTTTGCAGCTGCATGCATTGTCGCGCTCATTGTCACCGCTGGCTATAAACATGCCATCCTCGGAGATACAATTGTCAATGGCAATCTGAGCAGCATTGACCCCCTCTGGCGTTTACTTATCGGTCTTGGATGTGTCCCCGGTGTCATCGCGCTCTACTTCCGATTAACTATTCCTGAAACGCCCCGATTCACCATGGACATCGAAAGGAATGTTATGCAAGCTACTTCAGATATCAAGGATGTCATGGCTGGAGGTCGCGGCGGGAATGAGGACGAATCCGCTGTCCAGCGAGCTGATGTACCTAGAGCTACATGGGCCGATTTTGCTCGTCACTTTGGCAAATGGCAAAATGGCAAAGTTCTTCTCGGGACTGCGTATTCTTGGTTTGCACTAGACGTGAGCTGAAGATGTTGTCCTTTTTTGCCCACTGACTGAAACATAATCAGATTGCTTTTTATGGTCTAGGACTGAACTCTTCGATTATCTTGCAAACCATTCACTTTGGTGGAGTGACTGGTAAAAACACTCAAGGAGTTTACAATAATTTGTACAACACTTGCGTTGGTAATCTTATCCTGTCTGTCGCAGGCTTGATTCCTGGATATTGGGCGACTTTCCTTTTCGTTGATTCATGGGGACGTAAGCCCATCCAGCTGATGGGTTTCAGCGTTCTCACCATCCTTTTTGTCATTATGGGTGCGTTTACTTTTGTTTGACTGAGCCAAAGATCCTGAGTTTGCATTGTGATCTAGGTTTCGGATACGACAAGCTTACCGCGACTGCGCCTGCCCAGAAGGCCTTTGTGTTCCTGTACTGCCTGGCCAACTTCTTCCAGAATTTCGGTCCCAATTCGACCACTTTCATCGTTCCTGGGGAGGTCTTCCCCACTCGTTATCGTTCTACAGGCCATGGTATATCTGCTGCATCTGGTAAACTTGGTGCTATCGTTGCACAGGTTGGCTTCGCTCGCCTAAGGAATATCGGTGGACCGAACAAATTTGTCAAGCACATGTAAGTTGCGACCGGTAGATCGACCGTAAGATGGTATTCATGCTCATACCTGAATTTAGTCTTGAGATTTTTGCCTTGTTTATGCTAACGGGTGTTCTCTCTACACTTCTCATTCCTGAGACCAAGCAAAAGACCCTCGAGGAGTTATCCAATGAAGACCAGGAGGGTTTCGTTAGAAGTTTGTCAAGTTTTTTCTGTTGACATTACTTTTATCTGACGTCGTTCTAGCCCCGACTGGATCATCATCAAGACGTGCTTAGATTTATGCATTAATTATGTCATGCTTCCCTCATGTAATAGTAATGTTTGGGAAATCTGTCTATTACAATCTTTTGCTCTTTTTGATCATCTGCCCACAATATCAGATCTACATATCATGGTACTCGCAGGTAACCACATTATATCGCTTTTGATCATCAACCCCAACTCTTCAAAATCGATTACCGATGGACTCAAACTTGCGCTGACCCCTTTAACACCCCCTGCAACAAAACTTACCTTTTACACTGCACCCAATACTGCGCCATCCGCAATCAGCGATCTCACCACAGGCATGCAAAGCGCCAATGCCTGTTACGACGATATCATCACACAGGATCTGATAAGCAGGCATGATGGGTTTCTCGTATGTTGCTGTGAGTTTTTGCGTGGGTTAGAATTAGGAACCCACGATTGGGCAGCATCAAACTGACTGGAGTATCCTTCTAATGATAGTTTCCGATCATCCCCTCACACATATGTTGCGTGAAAAAACGTCAAAACCTGTCATAGGTATCCTGGAATCTGCGATCGTACAAGCTATGCTTGTCGGGCAGCGATTCGGCATCGTCACAACTGGGGTAGGCTACAAATATGTACACTACACTGAAGTTCGGAACTTCCTGGGCGCGACATCTGAACGTTTTGCGGGATTGATTGCCGTCGGCTTGGGTGTGGTAGAGTTGAGAGAGGGCGATCGGCAGAAGATCATCACCAACATGAAGGAAGGCAGTAAGAGGATTGCAGAGAAGGGTGCAGATGTTGTTATCCTTGGATGTGCTGGTAAGAAGTTGATTCGCTATGATGGAACCGTAACCGTAACCCGCTTACCATGTCAAAGGAATGGCAGGAATGGAAGACTTAATCAAAGATGGCTTTACGGAGGCCGGATATAGCGTACCCAGAGTCGTGGATGGTGCAAAATCTGGGGTTGCAATCCTTTCCGGGATAGTGAGGATACACGACTGACAAGACAGGAGAGAACAGAGTTTGTCAGCTCGATCTTCTGCTATTAATGATGATGAAACAGATGCTCATACGATACAAACACTGAGGTGTAGGTACGAAAACCCCTATATCAGGTACTATTTTCACCCTAAATAATCCACCATTCGTCTTTCTGGAATCTTATTTGAATGGTCACAGTTATTTGTGGAACAGCCATGTGTTGTAAGTTGCAAATTGAGGTAGTAGGATTCCCTCACATCTGTGGGAAGGAACTTAAAAAGCCACGTGCGGTTGTATATGATTGTGCTTCAAGGCTTCAGGGCACCTAAAATACAGAAGATTCTCACACTTTACTGCATGTTCTTGGCAGCTAGTCTCTTTTCCAGATGTGATGTTGAATCAAGACCACATTGACTATCAAGGGTGCACAAGCCGTCAGATGGCAAATGAAAGACACTACACTTCCTCCGTTGCTTTTGACTTTTTCTACCCACCACAAAAATGTGTAGTTCCATTAGCCATGATGAATCAATACAGTACAGAGGCAACTCACATAACTGACCGCATCAAAGTCGTAATCAATACCTAAGGCCTCTAGTTTTCTCTTCCTCCCATTTTGTTGTTTTATTAGCCTGCGGGCAACCTTGGCTTTCTGCTCAGTTGTTCGCGGCTGTGAACAAAGGCAAAGGAGCTGACTTTAACAGCCTACACTTGGGATTGACAAGGCTCACCTTATTTTGCTGCATGCGAACAGTCTTCTCCTTCGAGATAACTTTCCACTTCCTATTTGCACCAATCCATAGCTCCGGGTGGACTTCCTCTTTAGGTATGAGCTTACACTTGAGTATGTGTCCCGAGAGGAGATAGTTATCCATCGTGTCTGCCACAATCTGGGCCACAGAGGAGGAATCAAATTCGATGAAGCCATAATGTTTACATCTTCCTGTCTGAATCATGAAAAAAAGCCATAATAAGTCAGAGATACAGGAGGGAGATAAAATCAAACCTTTTTGTTCCGCGAAATACGAAGACGGGTGATCTCACCGAATTGAGAGAAATATCCTCTGCATTGGTCTTCATAGAAACCATGGGGAAGACGTCCGATATAAACGACTCCACGATTTTCTGCCTACACATGAAATGAGGAATATCAGCATGGTTCATATTCCTTGTGTGAAAGCATACGGGTTTCCGTTTGGCTTTTTCGAGTTTTCGTTGGACAATTTCGTCGTCCTTCGCTAAAGTTGGGAGTCTACTGATTTCGAAAGCCGAAAGACCAGGTTTATCATCTTCTTCATCAGAAGAGTCGTCTTCATCGGTTGAGAACCCATGTAGATGAACATCTTCGGCCTCTGAGTCTGCGGCTTGTTCTATTTGACCTTCATCCTCGTCGTTCTCAACATTTCTGTCAGAGTCGGATGGAGTAGGAGACTTCGCCTTTCGTTTTTTGAGGCTAAATGATTTGACTTTAGACTTGCTTGATTTCGCATCGGCATTGGCAGATATATATTTTGGTTGTTGTTGAGAGGATCTCAGTTGTGACTTCTTGGGTTGAACTTCGCTCTCGCCATCAGGTGGAGGAGCAAGGACCTTCGGCTTCTTGCCTTTCTGTGGCTGGACAACCTCGACCTTTGTTTTGTGTTCTGGTGGTACCTTATCCTTCGTTCTCGTTTCCGTGGTAGCTGTCGGCGCCATGATAGGTGATAGAAAAAGTGATGACGGCAAGCAATGCACAACAAATCACCATACTTTGATCCTTTGATCTCATCATGCATTTATTCTCTGCAACACTGTCCTATTTTTTTCAATGATCCCGCGCTTTGTGAATCCTCATGCCGTACCCGAGAGGACAAAAAGCGTCTCAAGGGCTACTTTGTATGCAAATGAGAGTGATGAGAGATGTACGAAACCTGATTTGAGCTTGCTGGATCAGTTCAATGCGATAGTGGAAGATACTTTTCCTCTGACCAATCAGGAAAGTATACCGAAGAAACGAAGGAAGTTGGAGGTTGAAAAAGAAATAAAGGAGGAAAAGGGAGATACAGACGCCCTCACATGTACGCCCATGAAATACATAGGATGCAAGGGGATTCATGTATGTTTCATTGAATAGTGTTTCGTTTAATTTCAAATGGCCCCCCGGTCCTTGTGTCACTTAAACCTAAGGAAATTGTCATAAAGTATGTTGGTTCGCCTGCATGCATTTTTCCACTTATCCAAGGCACAATCTCAGAATCAAAGAACCTGAGATCGAGGATAGTGAAACACAAGCGAAGGAGCGACAAGAACGAGCTCTTGCCGTCGCAGTCGATGCAGACTGGGTTTTGCAGGAGTCTCTGAAGTCATGTGTACGTTCTTATCGCCTCATACGATCACCACACAATTACATTCAAATACACTAGCGACATGCTTTTGATCGAAGTCCTATCCTCCATCTAAATTTACCCATACCTCTAACCTCCTCCCCGAATCTTGTGATACTGAGCCACAACAAACATGTTCGCAAGACACGACCCCCTGTTCAGAGTAAACTAGGTTATCCCTATGACGCGTTTGCGAAGCCAGAGCCATTGGAAAGCGCAGCTCGTATTGGTCCAGTAATTGATCTAAATCAAACCCTCGAAGACCTCACAAAAGAACGCAAAAAAAGATGCAAAACGAAGAATATCAGGAAGATAGAACACAAATTTTGGAAGCCAGATCCCAATATTAAAGGCAAATGCAGTGGTTATGCGATGGGATTTGGGATGGGGAGAAGACGCTAAGGTGCTTACTATGCGGTTTCTCCAACTAACTAGTAGTTTACTGAGAAGCATCCATATGTGAAGGGTATTTCTGCCTCGGGCATGTTGGTATTAATGGAGTGAACGACATGCCTTCCAGAAGATTAGGGCTTGAGTATGTGGCCTCTTCCGATCACTGGCTCCCAGGCAAGAGTGGCGTACGAGTGACGAGCCTTTGCCATTCCTCCAACACATTCTGGACAGGAAGACGTCTTTCCCACCTCTCAACCCAGATTCGAATCAGG
>Ga0153957_100035_pt1 | contig 101867 bp, 97 predicted proteins | sample TSFL041MetaG_FD_104745 | JGI IMG/M metagenome (GOLD analysis project Ga0153957, IMG submission 104745) | Attine ant fungus gardens microbial communities from Florida, USA - TSFL041 MetaG | ecosystem: Host-associated > Fungi > Mycelium > Unclassified | place: USA: Florida, Wekiwa Springs... | reverse complement strand
GACTGTTGTTGCAGGTTGTAAGAGTGCGAGCATCGAATACAAGGCTATACGATGATCTGGCCCAGTTGATCTACCTGCCTTGGGCAATGCAAGTACATCATGGACGGTGAGTACCCCATGAGCGTTTGCAGAACCACAGATAGCGGAGAATAACTGAATAGCGGATGTACGAACAAGAATGTTGCTTGATTTTGAATTATTGATAATTTGAGTAAGGATGCGTTGAAATAGAAACTCCTCGAGGAGGTGGGGGTAGAACTGAAAGAAGGAAGTGATCGTATCCAAGGCAACTTCTGGCGAGCGGACCAATGCTTTTTCGATTACAGGCAGGTGATCAGCTTTGAGGGAATCGGGGGTGACGTATATCGCAATGAAGTCTTCGAGAGATATCTATAAGGGAGCCCAAGATCATTCACTCTCGTCTCCTTTCGCAAAATAGCCATGATCAAACATACTAAAACATGAATTGGAATAGGTGTTCTGGACATGAGGATGAGTGAGGTGTAAATGGTAGTAATTTCGACCTGACACACATCCCGTGAGCAGATAGCTTGTTACCGCAGTTGGAACTCACCTGAAGTTCCTTGGGTAGCCGTTCATTGGCAGGAGCGGTCATATGCTTGAGTCTGGCGAGAACGGCTACTGCCACTCCGATCAACGAAATGAAATGGATTGGATTCTGGGATGCATCGGATTTGACAAGCGCCACCAAGTTCAAAATCACAACCGGTATTGTCGAGTCTGACTGTGTTATCTGATAAGACCTTTCAAAGAAGCTTGAAATTGCTACACTCACCGACCGCAAAGCACGTCTCGTTCTAGACAATGCTCCCTTCTTCAGTGTCTCTTTTGCTTTCGATGATTCGAGAATCATATCCAATAGCAATGCGATTGAATTAACAAGTGCCTTGAATGACGATGTGGAGGAGAACTGTTCATTTTCCTTGACACAAATGGCATAGATTCCACAACACCAGCTGAGAAGGACAAAGAGGTTTGCGGGTGCAAGAGAACTATACCCTGTTTAGATCAATGCCATGACGATTATCGTACCATCCAGACTCACTCTGCAGAGTTCCTCTGAGCATATCTACCTACTTCTGTCGCCAACCAGCCGATAATTTGCTCAGTCACACCAAAACTGTTTTCCCTTCTCTCATCTTGGAGGACGAGTTCTATCCATACAGCCTCAACAGCCGTTTGGGACTTCTCGTCTCCGTATCGAGGGTACGTCAGCCTGAGCAACTGGAAAACGTCGAGGATTTGTGAGAGACCTAAATCTATGCGATGGACATATCAGTCAGTGCTTATTACAGCGATAGCTACATTTACACATACCGACAGACTTCACGATGCTCAAAACTTCTTCTAAAAATGCGATTCTTCCTTTGACCTTTTCAATCAACAACTTGTTCCTCGCATATTCCAGTGAAACATCCCAATCCTCTAAAACACGCTCCTTCGTCCACGGACCATCTTTTCCAAATACATCATCGTTCTCAGCCATTGTCGCTGCGGTGCTCTGCGCGGCCCAGGATGCAATATCGAAGGATGTGAGTGAAACCACTGGCCCGACTTTTGCCTCCTGTTTTCGGAGTTTTGCAAAGGTTTGTTTCTTCGACGATGGCAGATTGTTCAATGGATCGTTGAGTGACCCACAAATTAGTGTTTGTGTCAGTGAATTCAACTTGGATTTCAGTCGTGAGAAGAGGTTGATGGAGTGATTTAGTGATCTCTTACACTATGTGATTCTTCGAGCTCAGGGGCTTTCTCACATGCGGGTACAGTTATGGGACACCTATCAAAAGATACATACTTCTTTGAAAATATAATATAATACTCGAAATGACAGGAAATTAGAAAAATGTGCAGATTGTCGTGAAAATGGCTCCGTAAAAAGTGGATAGGTGGAATTGACGGTAAGGAAACGTAGTCGAGGTTATGCGAAGGATTGAAAACTCAAATTCTGGGCAGTGGGGAACAAAATGAAATTCATCTGGTAGCAATACTGTTGCATAGTGTGTCAGGAGTTGAAGACAGTTGGTAAGTCGCGACAGTTCGTTCCTGGCCGTAGGCAGGTGGAGGGTGCGGTAAGATGCTGTCACCCATCTCGAGGTCGTGATCCCTAGCATCATAACCGAGACGAATCATTTGTGCCGCTCTTGATTCCTGTGCTTTATATTCCATTATAGCTGAATTCGAGGTTTCTGAAGTGCCTCTTTGGAAATTGTGACTCGAGAAAAATGTTGTTCGAACAGATGCAGGAGAGGGATGAGGGTCGGAAATACCGCTTGGTAAATATGGTTCGTTTGGTCGTGCGAAGTCCCATCCTCCGTCAAGTCGTCGTATGGCTATTCGCCCGAGTGTGGGACCTGAGCATAGAAAACTCAGAATTCCAAGGAATACGATGAAAGTCGAAACTCACGATAATAGCTATGTCCCTGTCCCTCGGTTCTTTGTGTACCGAAATGTTCAATCTTCGGTGCTGGATAATTTGTATCTCCCAATGAACCTTCCTGTCCTTCTCTACCACTTCTTTGTCGGCTGTGCCTACGCAACATCAAGAAAACAGCCCCCACGAATAAAATCAACCCAGATACACCGATGACCGCGCCAATGATTGTATTCCGTACATCATGCTTTGACAAGGAGGTGCCAACACTGGATGATGTTGTGACCGCTGACGTAGAGTGGGTCGTAGAACTTGATGACATGAATGTCTATACTCTGAATGTCGTCCTGCACACAGAGTTTTGTACATCGAAGATTGACGGATATTTTATGAATAAAAATTTGTAAAAGTAGAATTTTGCAGCGGCAATCCCTATAATGAGACCTTTACAACAAGGAAAACGAAGGAAGGCATACCTAGGGAATAGCGAAGCTGCAAGAATGACTCGTGCACCGTGAACAAAAGGAGCGACGATCACGACAGGCCGTGTCGAAAGAAAGAGAACGTAGAATCAAGGTCTCAAGCATATTTGTTACTAGTTCAGCGCCAAAACTTGCGGGGACCGAAATATAGTTCAGGGATTTGATCAGAACTGTCAGGAGGACATCAAGGATGCATTTAAGAACCTCCTCGGAGAGTGAGGGAAAAGGTAGACTGTGTCAATTCTAAACAAAGCCGAGTGGTTAATCGACTATGTGATCCAGAAAAAGGTCAATACAAGCTCTACGAGAGACAAAAACCAGTAAGAAGATTCTAGCCCCCTGAGTGTATGTGGTGGATGAATGATGGATCAGTTGGATGAAGCGCGAGATGAAACCTCAGTCACCATGATACACGGAACCCGGTTGGCTGGATGTTCTGACAGCTATTGAGTTTCTCCATTCCGTTCCCTCGTTTGATATCAATTTTGTCCTGCAGAAACTGTAATCTGAAGCAAAAATAAACTGCAATCGTGGTTAGAAATCTTCATGATCCACCTTCTTCACAAATTGGTTAGCTTGAGATATTGCTGCTTACTTTGCGTATTACAAAGTGTTTGTTGAAAATATATGACGCTACAGTGACTGAGATGGCAATTTCATCCAAGTGCGCCATCAAGGACATTATTTATCATTTGACCTCAACCAGGTGATTTTTTAGGATGCGCTCTCTGTAAAATGAACAGTGCTTTCATGCCAGCAGCAGAAATTCAGAGGTGATTGGAAGCAGATCATCACTTACGGGATGACTTAGAAACCCTGAAAATTGAACCTGGGTGTAGTGGCATGCTCTAGCTTGGACAAATCTTGATACATAGTCGGACGACTTGAATGTTATGGCAAGGCGTGTAATAGCGATGGTAATTTCGCAAGGTGCATGTCAACAATCCTTCGCTCTTGCTGACAGTAGCTCGTTAGCCGTCGTCACCTGGAAGCTGGACCCTCATATGCCTGGCAAATGCAGCTCGATCTTCAAGATGTATTTGGGGAGTGACCAGAGTAATTTTGGTATACTTACCCAAAACCCACTAGTACTTCTCTGTTTCATCCTCGTCTACTACATGAAAAATATCACTACAAACTGTGAAAATTTGTCGGCAGTTCTTATGCTACATCTACAGTACATCCAACTCTAAGAGTTTAACTTCACTCTGAGACATAGAAACCGGGGCAAAAACTCGACCGTCAATTCGGCGCATTGAGAAGTAGCCTCCGATCACCCACTCTTCAATAGCAGTGATGTGACTCATGATATATCCGAGGCTCCACCCCTTTCTGAGCATCGCAATAACAAGGCGGTGTTGTCGTTGGGATACAATACACCACGCGACATTCTGAAACAGGCGCACTTGACACAAAGCGACACATATGAATTCATTGAACTACAGCATCAGCTCTTTTGAGTTCTCATTTACTTCAATAACACATTGTCTGATGGTTGAGAAGATGTGATAGTGGTAACTGAAGAGGGGTGAAGGAAGTTGTCAAACCTCACACAGAAGTTAGTCCAGTCCAGCTGTGTGTAGTCTACATCATATCAAATATTTCACATGAAATATGATTGAGTCAAGGTGTTGTGTAATGGGAAGTTGATAAAATTTCAGTCAGCAAGATGGCTGAGCTGTTGAGACTTGAACACAGAATGTCACATGATGACAGAGAGAGAGAGAGAGAGAATTCTGTATTTGTATACCGCAACAAGCAATCAAGTGCTAAGACGCGGTGGGTGGGATACATAGCGGTATACTACTAACTACACCCAAGCTTCGGGGGGGACAGCTGGAGTTGTTCCGAGTCGGGTGTGGATGTTGGTGGTGGAGAAGTTGGGTCCTTTGTGGGATGGTGTAGGTTGGGAGTGTGTGGGTGTGCAACAGTGGTATAAAGTGGTTCTCGAGGTTTAGCTTGGGGTTTGTGAATCGGTCTCTAAGAAGTCCGTGAGAGGCCTGTCTGTCATGTGGGGTGTAGATCGTGTTGGAGGGGACTGGCCATTCTTTGTGAATGCCCCAGAGTTGTCGAGGAAGGATATCAAGGCCTTTATGCCTTCCTTGGTGCCGAGAAGGTCAGGCAGGTACAGTATTTGTGATACTTTGCGTAGGGTATTGCGATGTCTTTCGTAGATTGGGCAAACTTGGATGATATGTTCGCGTGTCTGAATTGGTTCTCCACATGGGCATGCTGGGTCTGCTGAAGGGACAAATCTGTGGTAGTATTCCCCTGAATAGCTGTGTCCTGTTCTGCATTGTAAAAGGCGTCCAAAAAGCTCCCTCTTGTCTGCTAGTCCTAGAAAGTGGGGTGTAGGGCAGAGAGATGGTGATATTCGGTTTGCTGTTGCCCAGCTGCCTTGTTGTGGGGAGGAGTTCCTCCATAGGGTGGTCCAGTCTCTTTTTAGGTGTTCGTGTGCATGTCGGATGTTATGTGTGATTGTTGGTTCTGATGACGAGGGAAGCAAAATTGCTTCTTTAGCTAGTTGGTCTGCTCGTTCGTTTCCTGGGATGTCTGAATGGCTTGGACACCATGCGACTCTGAGGGTGTTGACTGGGTTCTTTTGGAGCCATCGTAGCATGTGTTGGTAAAAGGTGTAGGCTAGTAGCTGGCCTTTATGGGGTTTTGGGTCTGGAACTGTCTTGATGGCGGCAGCATTGTCTGCATATATGTGGATGTGATGGATTTTGGGCAAGGATTCTGCTTTTGTGATTGCGGTCCTTAGGCCTATTACTAGTCCAGTTAGCTCAGCGTCGTATACCTCTGCCATGCCACCAAGGCCTATCCTCTGTTTGAAAATTTCATTTCCCTGGTGAAATCCGACTGCTGCTGCACCTGTTCTTCTAAATCTCTGGCCTACTGTCTTCTGTGAGCCATCGGTGTAGACTACGATGTGGTTTGGAGAGGTTTTTAGGGAAGAGACATAGTGTAAGTGTTCTGATATCGCTTTGTCTCTCTTGGTTGGTTCATCTTGGATTGTAACCCTATTAGGGTAGTCAGTATGTGTCTTTCGCCATGGAGGGAGGAGGAAGGGGAACACTCGTTCGTGGTTGTGAGCTGTATGGGCTGCTATCCAATGTAACTGGGTTGTTCCTCTAGAAGAAAGGTTAGTTTCTTGTCTCGGGGATGAGTGTTCTGTTTGGGTCCAAGCTGGTGGGAGGCAATGGATGACTGGGTTTGTTATACTTAGCCTGTTTAGACGAATTCCAGCTTTTCTCTCCAAATAGTCTAGGTGTAGGTGGATAGGGGGTATTGTTGCTTCAATTTCTAGGGCCTGGATTGGTGTAGTTCTGAATGCTGCACAGATAATCCGAAGTGCCCGGTTTTGAACCCGATTGAGTGCTTTGGCATGTGTTTCTTTCTTGGTCCACCAGATTGCACTGGCATATGTTATGATAGGTAAAACACATGTTCTATACAATGTGCGTAGGTTCAGGTGAGAGAGGCCTCATATAGTGTTTGATAGCATAGCTATACATCCAAGGGCTGTTTCGGCTTTGGCTGTGAGCTTCTTTATATGGTCATTGAACAAAAGTTTTCTGTCAAAATGGATACCTAGCCAGCATATTGATGAGGTCACCAATGATGACAGATGTGATTGGGTTGGACATTCAAACCTCATCTTAACTAAAGTCAAGCATAAAATGTGCAAGCAATAAGAAAAAGATTCAATCCAGCAGTTGTGGAGATAAACTTTACAGCTCTGAATTGTTTTTACTCATGCTAAAAAGTCGCTAAAAAGTCTCACATCCACCTTCTCAATCATATTTTATATGGTCTCCCAAGGGCAAGTTATTTTTTTTGGCAATGTTCAAGGAGGATAAGAATAAGATAACCACAAATCACATTTGAATCATTGTTCCTGCTCTTCTTCTAGTTCGTCTCAAAGTGGAACATGGCGTAGCCATATTGAGACTATATGACGAGTCTGGATGACTTGACACGTGTGATGGCACCAATGCAAGCGGTGACTTGACGAATGTGCGCCGTGTGATTTGTGGACACAAACCAACATTACTATTTTCAAGCTCAAACTATGACTAATTGCCTTGTGAAAGGCTAATTGGAGAGTCAATCAGAATTCCAGTCTTTAGCAAGGGCAGTTTGGAAATCAGAGGCTACTGGATTGAGCGCTGAATCTCCAGATTTCGCCCGATACGGTGACCAGATTTTGACTGCAAAGCCACATGCTGCCTGAAGCTGTTTTTTGACTTGAGCAAGCAACGGTGGATATTTTTAGATACACGTGCATGACCGACATTCCGACCTCCGACATCTCACCACTTTGAACAGAATACATGTTTTCCAGGACGCTGCTTAATGGGAAAACATATATACTACCTACTCATATCTCGAAACACTCAAAGTCCCCTACCCTTGCAAGGCTAAGCTCGTCTTCAATTCGTCGTCATCCAAATCCTATTCCAGCCAGCTTTCTCCGAGGCGGCACGTCCAAAGGCATCTTTCTCAAGCATGCGCACCTACCTTCATCTAGAGCCGATTGGAAACCCATATTTTTGGGGATAATGGGATCTCCGGATCCTGATTTTGGCCGCCAGCTTAATGGCATGGGAGGAGGCGTGTCAAGTCTATCCAAAATTTGTGTTGTCGAACCGCCGACGCCGGAACAACGATCAGAGTACAGGATAGACGTCCAATATACATTCGCCCAGGTTGGCATTAGGGATGGTACCGTTGACTACTCGGGTAATTGTGGTAACCTTACGAGTATGATCGGTGCTTATGCGCTCGACGAGAGGATCTGCTCCCCCAACTATGATGACATGGGAAGGGCTAGAGTGAGGTGCTTTAATACCAATACCAAGAAGATAATCGATATAACTTTTCCCGTATCGGAGAAGGGCTCACCGGTACTCGATAACCCAGAGGCAACTATTGCTGGAGTGCCTGGCAAGGCGTCACAGATCGTTTGTGAATACTTGAACCCATCGGGAGCACGTACGGGTGAACTCCTTCCCTCTTCAAATGTTATAGACACGCTTTCTTTCCAAAATCATGATGGTCAGCCTGCCAGCATTACAGCCAGTCTCATTGATGCCACAAATCCGAGTATCTTTATACACTGGGACGAACTTGTCAAACTTGGCCTCGACGTTGATAACTATGTCATTGGAAAGGAACCTTCCTCGTTACCGACAACGAGCACACTCGAAGCGATCCGCCAACAAGGCGCATGCGCCATGAAACTCGATCCCACCGCACAAGCACAACCGAAGATCGCCTTTCTCAGCGTACCCTTTTCTGACTATGACTATGAAAACAGAGTCGACGTTGTTGTACACGCCCTTTCTATGGGAGTATTGCACAAAGCTGTACCTATGACGCTAGGCCTTTGCCTAGGGGTCGCAGCAAAAGTGGAAGGCACAATAGCTTGGCAGATTGTCCAAAGGGCGCGACAAAAATCCGGTTCATATAACGATCTCATACGGATCCATCACCCGGGAGGGACAGTCGATGTTGGTGCAGTAATGAATGCGAATGGAAAGGTTGAATGTGCCCAAGTCGTCAGGACGGGAAGGAGGCTTATGAAAGGGGTTGTATGGTGGTGAAATCGGCTGGGTTGTCGCCCTTGATTCTATGTGGTTCATCCCGAAGTTTCACTGATGTTCCCGAGAATTATGATAATTAGCAATCTCTTCATCTTTTGCTGTCCATCAGATACCGTCCCGAAGTGAACCACGCATCCAAGTTTCCATATCCGAAGTCTCGGCGAACTGCTTTTCACTTCATCACCGACATTGCTTCCGCGATTTGGTGATATGTTCACTATGGTCTTATTCTAGCCAATTGATAGTTTGACCGAAATTGACCAGTCTGCTGCTAGGTCACATTCGGACTTGACAGCGGATATATCGGCAAGATGCCGAGATCTTCTCGATCTTCTTGGTGCCTATGCTGCTTCGCTCGAATGTTTGATTCCAATCACGTGAATCTCACTTGGAGGATTCCGGGATTTCGGTGGACGCCGCATTGGCGCATAGACGTTGTTTCATGAATCTAAACTATACGTTCCTTAACCTGTATAGTGTTTGCCGAGGTGACAGGCAATTGACCGGTAGTAGTGCAACCATCCACTCAAGTCAGGAGTATCCTCGGACCGTTTTTCATGAGCACGGTGCTGCTCAACCGTAATCTGTCGACCAAGTTAAGAGATTGTGTTCAGCATATTTCAGGGAGGAAATTGACATATATGTCAATTCCTCATTTTCATACAAGGTAAATGAATCGTTTATGATCTTTGTGACTGTCTTGCATAGAGTGTCTACACACCTAGTTTTTCATTGGCCGGCGAAATATCGGCGATGGAAGAGGTGTGCGGGTCCGTCAGATTGGTGAACAGGAGTGCACAATGTAGGTCTCGGTTATATAAGGAAGTTGGACCCTGATGCTAATTTTCGTGCTATATCACTCAAGATCACGCACATACAACTTTACCTCTTCTTGTCTGATTCATTGGATATCTTAAAGTTGACAATTTGCGTTACCAAATGACGCAGTTTCAAATACTTGTTGGATCGTACACTGATGAAATTTACACCCTCTTGTTCGATGATGCTAGGGGCAGTTTAGACGTAGTGTCGACAGTAAAAGTTGGTCATCATCCGTCATGGATTGCATTTCACCCTAGTGATCACTCTATCGTCTTCACTGTGCTCGAACAATCTGATGGTACCGCGATGGCATTGAGGTTCGATGAGGAAGGCAGAGGAGAAGTAATTTGCAAAACAGAAAGTGGTGGAAAGGATCCCTGTTCGTTGGTGGCTACTGCGGATGAGCTTTTGATTGCTAATGTAAGTGACACGTAGAAGAAAAATACCTTTGCGCTGTTTTCGCTAGCAACGGGTTCATGATTCTGACGTTTCACATCAACGATTGTAGTATTCTTCTGGTATCCTTGGTTTTATTCCTCTGGAAAAGTCGGCACCGTTCATCTCAACATCATCACGAACTCGAAAACTCCAACTGCATGGAGCTGGGCCGAACAAGGTTCGCCAAGAAGGCTCACACCCACATCAAGTTGTCTTTCTGGATGAAACCGACGAACTCCTCGTTCCTGATCTTGGTACCGACCAAGTTCGACGTTTGAAGAAAATATCAGATGGTACTTGGGTCCAGCATGGTCACATCAACTATGAGCTAGGTGGTGGACCTCGCCATGTCGCATACCACAGTGTGTTCCCTCGACAAATCATGATAATTAAACCACTCACCTCGGCGAATCAGATGGCGAGCTATTTACGCTTCTTGAGCTCTCAAACAAGCTTGTCCGACACATATTAACCCTCCCCCCCGGTCTCCCCAAGTTCATTGCCTCGACTTCAACAATATCCTGCCCTCCCCCTGGACCCAATGATATGCTTGCCGCAGAAATCCTTATTACTAGATCCAGCTCCTCATTCCCCACACCCTACATTTATATTTCAAACCGCAACGACCCCTCTCCTCACGGGGACAGTCTGTCGATCTTCGACTTTACCTCTAATTCGAGTCTTGGTAAACCTGAATTGATTGCCGAGGTCAGGACAGGACTGAGTCACGTAAGGGGTATCCTTTTCGGCGGCTCGGATGACAAGTACCTGGTCGCTGGAGGTGTCAATGGTGGGGGAGTTAAGATTTTTGAAAGAACTGACGGTGGTAGACGATTGAAGGAGGTGGCCAGAAATGAATTTGTTTCGGCGCCAACGGGATTTCTGTGGAAATAAGGCCGTGTCGGAAATATTTATACTGTACTAGTCTGTATAGGTCACATCCAAACCTCCCTCCTACATGCCTTCTGTTGATAAACCCCTGAAGCTGGGCCTCGCAGTCTAGTTTCTCCGTGTCTTAACACCAATTTCCTTGTTGCGAGAATAGAAAAGTACATGTCACGTGTAAAGCTGCAGAGCCGTCTGGTCGGCCGAGACCACAGATATATGTCGGATTCTATTGAAGCTCATCAGTCTCTGCACTGTGTAAACCGCAGATGTTCCGTTCCGTGTCTAGATCGTGAGTGCCTTTGACTTTGCGGTGAAAGCAACTCAGTTTCCTTGATGCCAGATTTGCCACTATCTCCAATAAGTACGGCAAACCCCCGTTGGATGGCATCCTTGTGCTAGAATTGGGCCAGCTCATTGCAGGACCGTTTTGTGGTCAAATACTATCGTGAGTCCTACTTCTTCAGCTGCTTCATTTATTTCTAACATTTCTCATCAAGGCAGTTTGGCGCTGAAGTTATCAAAATCGAACCTCCGAAAACTGGTGATCCCCTGCGCGTTTGGCGTGAGCTGGATGTCGATGACGTAAGTCCGTGGTTCCGGAGTCTGGCGAGAAACAAGAAGAGTGTTGCGATAGACCTTCGTAAACCCGAAGGGCGGGAGTGAGTTCAGCGTGGTCAATGCTCGTCGTTCTGTTCTTCACGACTCCAGTCTTGTTCGTCAATTAGCAATTCAAAGTCATGTGCTCGTTGAGAATTTCAAACCAGGAAGTACGTTGCCTCTTTTTATTACCTCACAAACCAATGACTTGATACTCAGCTATTGAACGTTGGGGACTCGGGCCGGAAGATCTCCAGCAACAAAATCCTTCCCTTATCTTCACCCGTGTGAGCGGTTACGGTCAGAACGGACCCTGGGGTCCTCTCCCTGGATATGCTTCAGTGGGCGAAGCCCAGGGTGGCTTCCGCTATATTAATGGCTTTTCCGATGCGTTGGGTGGACTATCAGGACCACCAGTGCGCCCAAACATCAGCTTAGGGGATACCCTTGCTGGTATGCAAGCTATGATAGGAACAGTCAGTGCTCTGTTCTGATTTGGTTTCCCTTTGATGCCTAATGAGCTGCCGATGCAGCTCCTTGCTTTATACCAACTCCAGACAAATCCAGGAACCCCTGGAAATATTGTCGATGTCAGCATTTTGGAGAGGTACTTTTGATCTATCCGTATAAGCTAAACTTTCATTAATTATCCAGTATACTGAATGTTATGGAAGGGATAGTCTCGGAGTACGATCGCAAAGGAACGGTCTGTACTTTGATGCTGACTGCCGACTTGATATTGACCCTTTTGTTCTAGATACGCGGTCCTTCTGGCTCATCTGTCACGGGCATCGTCCCAACAAATGCCTATCCATGCCTGCCATCACCTGACACGCCTACAATCCCCTGCTACGTAGTTGTTGCAGCCAATGGGGACTCGATGTACAAACGAGCGATGGAAGTCATCGGGCGACCGGACCTAACTGGTCCGGAGTACCAACAAAATCAAAATCGAGTGGAGAAACAAGCCGAGATTGAAGAAGCTATCCGCGGGTGGACAGAGAAACGTTCAGCGGAAGAGATCATACAAAAGATGAGACAAGCCAATGTTGCCGTAGGACAAGTGGCGAATGTCAAGGATATCATGGAAAATGAACAAATCCAATCAAGAGGGGCTATCCAGGAAGTTCAGGTGCAAGCAGCTGATGGCCAGACCTGGCCACTCAAAATGCAAGGCACGTTCCCTATGCTCCGTGGTGTGGATCCAAAACCGAGATGGGCTGGTCCTAATCTGGGAGTCCACACACATGAGGTGTTGAGGGATAAGCTTGGTCTCGGTGACGATGTGATATCAAGGTTGAGAGCAGATGAGATCATTGGATAGTGGAAGATGATCTCGCATTCTGTGCGACGTCTTTTCTGATTGTACATACATCTTCATATGGTACTTCAGACTTCGAAGGGTCGAAGCACAGCCTGGTCTTCTGTAAAATCTGTATCATTGTTGACCTGTCCATTCCGTCCCACATAGAGCATAATCTATCTCCTCCACCTTGAGCTCCATCCAAGCTTGAATCAATTGTCCGTCACCCAGTCATACCCATAAGTGGGTCTTTCAAGTATGACCTCCCGAATGTCGGATGCATTTGAACCTTACATGCAAACCTTCAAGCGCCTCTGTTCCCTCATTGCTGTCCTCATCTTGACCATGGTGATGGTGTCCGGAACATCGCACCTGTAAGAGGGCAGGACTCATGATCCCCGTCGTGCCTGCAAGCCTATTCCTGCCTGTATTTGCAATGTAGTATCACAGTGAACCTCATAGAATCCTTTCTGTAGCGAAATGTGATTAAGGGCTCTCACAGAGTGCAATACGTAGTTTGTCAAGGGTCATTATTTCAGTTGAGGTGAACGTTGTTCAACCCGAAAACATTCTAGAACTTTTGGGGTGTTTGACTGTTTGTCCTCCAGGCATCATGTGCTCAAATACGCTAGGGTCTTCCTTAACACCTGCGCAGCACTCTTCGGAAGTCATGGATCGAGTGGGTCTCCTTTAGCGAGGTACCTCGTGCAAGCTCCATGAAATGAGCATTTAGCTGTCAGGTTCAGGATGTCAAATCTGGTAACTTTCTCAATACTCACAGACCATCAAGAATAGTCTCCTCCCAGAACCCTTGATGTCGAAACAGGTACTCCCGAGAATGAGAATGAGATGACAGTTTGACGCCCCAATTATGTTTGATTCGGGGGAAATTACCTTACTCAGAGTTGACTTCATGTTGTATGGGGAGAGCGGATCCATGACTGAGTAGGAGATAGAAGCATTGACTAAATAATTGAATCATGGATATTACAACATGCTCTGGTACGAGGTTGCCGCCTGGCGTAACGACTGATGTGAGAAGTGTAAGGTCACGCTCGATACCCGGACACGGTCGAGGTGCCACAACAACACGTCATTTGATGATGGTGTACGGTCGCTTCGACACTTCGTGGGCTCACTATAATTGCTTTTCAATCCTGCCAAATCTTTTTTGAGCGCTTTTCTCAATGATATCTTTATAGTTTTCCAAGCTCTACACGAGGTTTGTATGCTTGTGTCGAGTTTCATGTCTACAAATTTGAGAATTATGATAAGGGTGGTTTGTCGCAATGAAGCCGTTTTCTGTTATGTCCATACGACAAAAGAAGGTAAAAGAATCTTTGACCGTAGCCAAGGCAAGATTGGAAAAAGTATTTCTTCCATAGTCTACACTTAGCCAGGGGACCAGTGTAGGGCATACCAAGCTTGAGTTGGAGAAAGCTACGTAATAAAAACTAGGTTATTGGGAGCTGTATCAACTCCAATTAACAGTCCGTGGTGGTACAATCGATCCTTCAGCCAAGGCGGATCAAAATTTGATTCCGTCATCCGCCAACTACATTAGAAAACATCAGCGCAGATCACCTTGAGATTATAACCCAATCTGTATCTATGTCCTTGTTAACGTCTGAGAAGCCACAGTTCGATACGATGTTGTTACGTCCCACCTCGAAGTCTCGAGGCCTATATAACCTTCCCGCAGATAACGTTCCCAATCTCACATTTTAAGGACTATAACACTAGTTTTCTTAGCTGTCTTTCAAAAAATGACATTGCATCGCAAAATATCAGCTACCTCTATCTCGTCTCTGTTTGACACAGGAGACCTTCCTCACAGGTCAAGAACTTCTCAAGTCCCCGCCGCAGTTGGGCTTTCAAATCCTCAAATGTCCGGTCAACAGCGGCGTATGCTCGACCGAATCAATGAACTGCACAGTACCGGGTAAGAATCTACACTAACTTCAGTAAAAATTATCTCAATGGAATCATCAGAGTACAAGTCGATATCGACTTACCCCAGATTGCGGTAGTCGGAAACCAATCCACTGGAAAATCCTCTCTAATTGAATCAATCTCGGGTATTACCCTCCCGCGCGCCTCGGGAACCTGCACTCGTTGTCCAACAGAGTGCAGGCTCTCGTACTCGCCCCAGCCTTGGAAATGTACTGTATCATTACGCATAACGACGGATGCAAAAGGCCAGCCCTTGGGACAATCGAAAAACGAGATCTTCGGTGACCCTATCTACGATAAAAAGCAGGTTGAAGATCGGATTCGAAGAGCTCAACTTGCAATTTTGACCCCAGGGAGGCCGGCCATAAGTTTCTTGACAGATGACGAAGCTGTCGAAGGAAGTACCCTGACATTCTCGATGAACTGTGTCTCGTTGACAATTAGTGGACCTGATGTGGCGGACTTATCATTTGTCGATCTTCCGGGTACGTACGACAGGACCACGAAGGACAGTGAATGTTGATATGAGGATATAGGTTTAATCGCCAGTGTGGGCCATGGCGGCAATTCAGGTGACATCAGACTCGTCGAGGGTCTTGTGACTAGGTATATCAAGAAATCCAACTGCATCATTCTTTTGACTGTCGCATGCGAGAGTAAGTCGACAAGCTGGTGTCTTGAGTCCGATGCACTCACCACAGACTACTTTAACAGCCGATTTCGAAAATCAAGGGGCGCATCAGCTCGCCAAACAATTTGATCCAGAGGGCAAGCGAACTATTGGTAAGTCCCTGTCATTCTCATCACCTGTCCGTCATCCTCTTAACGAGCCATTTGTATTTGTATACAGGTGTCTTGACAAAACCTGACCGCATTCCTATCGGTGAGGAACAGAATTGGCTTGGATTCATCCGGAACGAAAGGGAACCACTCCAAAACAATTGGTTCTGTGTAAAACAGCCATCGTCAAATGACCTCAAGCAAAACTGGACTTGGATGCAAGCGAGACAAAGAGAAGCGGAATTTTTCTCTGGTACAAGTCCCTGGAACGAGCTAGAAACTGTCTATGCTCGATACCTCAGAACAGAGAACCTCGTCACAAGGTTAAGTCAAGTGTTATCAGACCTGATTGGAAAGAGGTATGTCATCTGACCCGATATGAATATTTGTGCCCAGAATCTGAAATAGAAGATAAGGCTTCCAGAAATACAGCAAGAAGTCGAGGTCATGATAGCAAGAACCTGCCAACAAATTGAGCACTTGCCGAAACCTCCACCACAGAATGCTCTAAACGAGGTCGCAAAACTTATCAAGGATTTTGACGCCGACATTCGACGACATATCGAGGGCGTCCCATATAAGGAGGGTATTATACAGCGAATTCGTGTTCCGCACGAAAAATTTCGCCGTGCAATCCATGCGACTGCGCCTGATTTTCGACCCTTCGATCGACCAAAGGACTCAGAGATATGGATTGAGGCATCACCATATAATCATATGGAGAGGGAATATAGCATGAATCATTTTTCATCTCCGAACCATGCAATGAAGGATGCGTCATTGTCGAAGCCGGAATTTTTGTGGATCGAAGAAGAAGAGGACTCTCAACAAGCAGAACTGGCCCCTCGTGCAACATTACAAGATGAACATGAATTATCACAAGATGAACATGAAGTATTACAAGATTCAGCAGTGATATACATTGACGAGGTCCAGCGCCGCATGAAAGAGTAAGTCCACTTGTTTCACTTGATCAGTTCTGAAATTGACTCATAACTTCAGGTCCATCTCCCGTGAGCTTCCGGGATATTTTTCATTCATCGTCGAGCGCGAATATATCCAACAGACTTTGACGAAATGGAATAAGCCAGCCATACTCCTTTGCGAGGATGTATACCGTATCCTCATTGATCATACCCATAAGCTCATACACCAGCATTTTTCATCCTTGGGGCAGGGAATGCTTGAACAGCAGATCAAGTGAGTGCAAACATAATACAACCTGGTGTCCAGGTGATAACAAAATAGTTAGGTTGATCATGCATGAGTATCTCGGGTCTTGTCTTGAAGCGGCAAAAAAGAAGATTTCTTGGCTGATGGAGATTGAATCTGATCCTTTTACACTCAATAATCATTATATGTCAGACTATAAAGAGAAGTTCTTGACGTATTACCGGCGCGTCCGCCAAGACGCTCGGATCAAGAACGGTGACCTCGGTGGCGCAAATATGGGCAGGCAGGAAAATGAACGTGTAACGGCAGATGCCCTGAGCCTCTTGGTCAGGCTAGGATATGAAGTCAAAAAGCAAGACTTAGACAAGCTTCTCATGCAGGATACAATGGGACCGGCTCTGGCAGTCATGGCTTCAGTCAGGGCGTACTTTCAGGGTATGCTTATGTGTGAGTCCAAAAATTATTCTTCCGGCTGAAAGATATGTTCCTAGTGGCGTACAAACGTTTTGTCGATCATGTCCCGATGGCTATCGACCATGAGTTGGTTCGGGGAGGTAAAGTCGATGTTTTTCGTCTCTTATGGACAAGATTAGAGCTTGATGGAAAAGATGCGCATGAGAGATGTAGGGGCTTTGCTCAAGAGGCAGCTCATATAGCGGATAGGCGTGAGGAATTGCAGAAGAAGCTTGAGAGGTTGACCGAGGCGATCAAACATCTGATTGGTTGATTTGCTTGACTCGTGTAGTTTTCTACCAAGACAACGAATTAGAGTTTTGATTGCTCTTCAGATTTTAAATACGATAAACGTGGCATGCAGGCTCCTCAACGTCTCTCAGTCACCATAGATATTGACACCAGCCTTAAAAAAAAGAAGACCCACCTTTGACCTTATTCCGTGCACCTTTTTCATGACCGACTCTCGCAATGATCTTGAAAAGCTTATTTGTCTTCTGTTCTCCTACTGCTCGGTGATACCCTATATTCTTGATGTAAGCCGGTTTTCGTTGCCTTTGGCCTGCTCACAAAGAGAGTTGGACCTTTTGAGCAGTCGAGGCAGTCGAGGCGGGGCAGTGGCTCGCCCGTCTGCTTCCGTTTTGCCTTTATCTGTGGTAAGCAACCTCCTTCTCATCGTTCTCCTCTTCCTCTCTGCTCCCCTCATTCATGGCTCCCTTCTCTTCCTCCCCGACTTGTCATGTACCCGATACTTCGTGATGTTTTCATCCTGCCACCAATTGTCTCTCTAGCAACTTATCTTACCTCGTCATCGTAGGAAGAACTTCAATTCCATTTCCTACTTGAACGTCTGAAACTGTTCGTCGAACGAAGAGAATCAGAGTAGCCGTGATTAATGTACATTGCTTGTACTTGTGTACTTTATCTCTCTCAATACACTCGTCCGATATGACACCTATGCGCCGACATCGATCTCTGCGAGGTAAGGGGTCTGCTACTCCAGGTGTTTCCAAGATCAAATCTACATTGCGACAAACACGAAGGCTCCTCGCCAAAGTTAGTGGCAATATTTCTACGAAATGATGCACCTCTACTTACAATGTGCTCCACCAGGAAAAACTGGCAGCTGATGTTCGGGTTGAATCTGAGCGTCGATTAAAAGCCCTTGAAGTTGAACTGGCACAAGCGGAACATGCAAATAAAGAACGTGCACTGGCAGCGAGATATCATAAAGTCAAATTCTTCGGTAAATTAATCAGTGTTTTCATTGTTTCTGGCTCTACTCATGATTTATTCATTCCAGAACGTCAGAAGGTAACACGAAAGATTACCCAGACGGAGAGACGACTGTCGTCAGAAACTAGCGATGTTTCGAAAAAGAAACTCGAAGCGACGCTCCACGAGCTCCGGATTGATCTCAATTATATTCTAGTATGCTAGCTACTATTCCTCACGTTTGAGTTGGTTGGTGACATTGAAATCATCCAGCATTATCCTAAATCCCAAAAATATATCTCTTTGTTCCCTCCTGAGGTCCGCCAGGGGGACACATCCTCGACACCAGCCACAGACAAAGCAGCCAAAACTGCTCAGACACGAGAAGAGATTCGCAGCTGGGTCCGGTTGTGTATGGAAAAGGGCGAGTTACTGATGGTGCCGGATATACACCAACCCCCCGAGTTGAAGTTAAAAACAAAACAAAAGGAGTGGAGGGATGTGGTAGACGTAAAGAAGCCCGATAAAACAAAAGCCAAGTCAAAATTTGTGCTTGAAGGGGAAGGAGATGCCATTGAACAAGATGAATTTTTTGGAGAAGACGATGAAGATTCCTGATAGTATGATATTGAAGACGGATGTTGGCTTCAGCTCTTAGGCATATTGATATCAAATACTGACTATGATTAATTAATGTTACTTTGATCTTCACAATTGTTTAGTCATTTGTAAGATCATAGAGGGAAAATTGTCACATGTATCTTCCCAAGCGACGACCATGAATGCACGACGTAACAGACGCGCACTGAGAGACATCAAAATCACATACGAGAATCTGGCTCGTGCGGATGGGTCCGCGAGGTTCAGCTCTGGTGGGGAACTAGCTTGGTGTTCTCTTGGTTAGTTTACTGAAATGTCAGAACTACACAGGTGATATCGTATCTCTGGCCGCTGTGTCTGGACCTATTGAAGTCAGACTTATGGCAGAGCAGGCCTCTCAGGCAACTTTTGAAGTCTCTACACGTCCTGCATCCCATGTACCTGCGACAGAGGCGAAATCACACGCATTAGCGATCCGTTCAGCTCTCCTGCCCAGTTTGATCCTGAACAACCATCCTCGATCGCTGATCCAACTCGTTGTACAGGCTTTGGTCTCTCCTCGCACACAATGGAAAGATCCTCTTCTTGCTTCCATGATCAACGCTAGTTCTTTAGCTCTCATGAATGCAGGTTCTGTACCGATGCGAGGTGTGGTCTGCGCTGTCGCGATCGGTCGTTCACCTGACATAGGCCTCATTGTCGATCCATCAGAAGAAGAATGCGTGGAACTCAATGCAGGGGGATGTTTTGCATTCTTGTTTGCTGAAGGCATAGGAAGTTGTATCGAGAGTGTCTGGACAACCTGGAGGTCGAAATCTGGTACTTTTGATGAGAAGGATTTCAACCACGCAAGGTCCCTCGCTAAGAGCGCTGCGCAGACTGTATACACTACATTCAAGTCAAGTGTTCCATACATGGGGATGATAGAGCCATTTGAGTTTGCTGCCAAAACGTGCTTTGAAAGCGATGACAAGATGGAAATATGATAGGTCGATATTCCACCTCTGAGTTCCTGTCATTTACTCACATATCGCACAGGGGTTTTGGGCCACTGTATTCCTGTCGTTGCACCCTTCCTTCTCCAGTTTTTGTCCTGCGCCTATGGATCTTATCGTTGTCAGATGGAGTAGCCGAAAGGCCCATGTCTCGATAGTCTGGCCCAGTCAATTTTGCACAGGGTCCAGTTGGTTGATGTGTGAACGTCACATCTACTACCCGTTCAACAGACTACTTCGATCATGGCACACAAGATTTGACACTGGCTGTCTAGAGACGATCGTATAGTTGTTACTCAGATCCCGTCATTTGTTTACACTGCATTCTTCCTGAGCTCGGTGCTGGGGAAAGTTTTACCTGATAACTAGGAAATTGTTTTGAAGTTTGACGGGGATATAATATGACAGAGTTACTTCATATTTGTTGATGTCCCAGGAGAAAGAAGGAAGCGTAGATATCGATGATCGTTAGTATTGAATGCACAAGTGGCTTAGAGAATGATTTGTCAATTTTCGGGACAAAACACGTTGAGAGTGATACTCCTTGGCCATAGCAGTGTTCGGCTTGGTCGAATGATGAATCCTACTACAAAATGTCTGACATGTTCTGTTGCTGAGTAGAAAGAAGCTTTCAAAAACTGAATAGTATCATGTGGCGTCCAAGTTATTCACCAAAGGCGAAGCATTAATGGTTCAAGCGATCATTTCAGAGCCACTTTCTTTCTACTTTCGTAACAAGTTTGGTTGATTATATGCCCTAATCTGTGGGTCTAGGACAATCCGTAGATTCATTAAAACAATCAAGTTCCATCCAACCCTACGTATGAAGATTCCGCTGATTCACTGCCATTCAATGTTTCAGAGATAGAAGATCTGCTTCTAGAAGAACCTGAGGCCATCGTCTTCACTACCAGTGAGAGTCGATTCCAGGTACCTGATCGAAACACATCCTCCATTCTCGATCCCCAGCACGCTGAGTCCACCGGTACATCTTTGGCCAGCCACCAAATGCACGTACCGCTTCATCAAAAATGTCTGGATTCAGGTCCTTACGAATAAAGAGCTGGAAGGATTTTTGCTGATCATAGACAAGAATATGGGAACTCTGACCGCCTAAAGGGATTTGTAGCTTGACCAGGTAGTATTTATTGCCATGTGTGTTTAGAGGCATACCGGTGCCTTTTTCCTCACCAGTTTGTTTATCGTTCATACCGGTTGATAGTAGATAGAGGCAGATTCCATTCCTGTGTTTCCTGGGAACCGATCAAGAACGACAGTACGCCAGGCACCTGAAGAAATGGCACGGCAAATGGACCGATGATCATTCCAATGTTGTCGTTGACAATCTTCTGCAGTATGAGAGGCCACTGGCACGGAGAACAAAGAGATACTGACCTTTGCCGCAGTACTGAACAGATCGGCAACGTACGCACTCCCATCTAGTAGGCTCTCCGCAAACAAAGCACCCAGTTGTCTTGCCAAGGCGACCGAGATCTTCCATAGCAAGCCAACTCGTCGGCAAAATGAAACTGGCAGTGTATTGACTATCAGAGATTTCTTTAGCGGATCTGGGGAGAGACGGCCTTGATTCTGCTTGAGTAACTGAAGTAGCAAGGTTTGTTCATCTGGGAATACATATACCGTGTCCGCTTGGGATCGGTTGGTGGCGGCATAAAAGTTTTCCGTTGCACGTTTGATTCCTACTTTTCTGGTGCTCATGATGACAGCGAACCCTACCACGAGGAGAGGACGGTTCTCTCCAACTGCATGGACCTCATGAATCTGTAGATGAATGAGTACGCCGAACTGCTCGCATGACCCTTGTCAAGTCAGACCCACCTTGATAGCAATAGCACTTGCTTTTCGATCTGTCAAGACGACTTCGCGTACCCTATATTCAATTTCTCTCCGAGCGCGATGATTGAACGGCACATTTTATAAAAGGCACCTGAAGTAATTCCTAGGTCAATACCGCCCCATATTCTCCTGTCCAAGCCTTGTACTATGGTATCATGTTCTTCCCACAGAGGATAAATCGCAGGATCAACTATGGCATTCTCATCGCCGAACAGATTCCTATAACGTTGAGCAGCGTCAAGACACCTCTCGAGGCGGTGGCGAAGACGATCAGTTTTGAGCTTTGTGTCACGAGGAATTTTGATACCAATAGCGTTCAACACGTCAAGAATATAACCACGAGGAAGTTCAAAGTTTTCCATGCAAGTCAATGAAAAGAGCTGGGCGATCGTGAGATGTGATGTGATGTGATTGTGTGATTATGATTACCAGCCAGGGGAGAAATAACCGGGGGCTGCAATTTTCTTGTCATGGCCTCCCTCAAGCTCTACGACCTTTCTCATCCATTCACTTCCAATACCCCTACATACCCTGGAGATCCTCGCTACACTGCAGATCGTTTTACTAGCCTCGATCAAGATGGATATGAAACGCACATTCTCACCCTCTGTTCACATACCGGCACTCACGTTGACGCACCCTCACATTTCATCCATGGAGGACTTACAATAGACAAAATACCGCTCTCTACTTTCGTCGGTCCTACCATGATCATTGATCTCTCAGAAAACATACAAGCAAAACAAATGATCACTTGGTCAGACATTGAACCATACGAGAAAGAACTCAGATCTGGGATGATTGTGCTGGTATGCACAGGATGGTACGAGAAATGGGGAACAGAGGAATATTACAACCATCCTTTTATGATGAAAGACGTTGCAGATGGATTTGTCGCCCGCGGAATAAGGGCTATAGGTGTTGATTTCCTCAACCCAGACGAGACATCACTACATGGAGAGTCAGAGCATGGATTTCAATTCCACAATGTGGTTCTGAGTGCAGGAGGGGTCATCGTTGAAAACCTGACCAACATAAAACCGCTGATTGGTCTATCAAACGTGCATGTGAGTCTCCTCCCACTCAAGTTGGATGGGATAGATGGGTCGCCAATTCGCGCTATCGCATGGCAGCAGAACCAATTGATTCCGTGAGAACTGAAGTATGTATTTATATTGAAGATGGTATCGTCGCGCTGCGTGAGGTTTATTCATCTATTCAGGGTCGTGAAAATCCATAAACACCAGGGCACTAAAAACATAATAGATATATCATTCAATGTCTGTGGCTTTCTATCGAGGCCTAAGGCTGATGGGAGTTGGAGGCTTCAACAATGGCAATCGCATCAGCAACCGTGAGACGGAACGCATCAGCACCAAGAAGGTCCCAGATGCCTGCCTTGATAAACTGCTGCTGAGGCTTGTGCTTGAGGTGCGTAATGAAAAGACTGACACCACGAGCCTAGAAAAGACGTATCAACACATGTTGTCTCGTAGCCCAGAACACGATCTTGTACCTTGTACTCTTCAAAAAGCTCATAAAATATCAGCAACGCACTGGATTCCATAGTGTTAATCTACTAGTTTCAAGAAGGCCGCGGTAAGGTACTAACGAAGCATCACATTTGTCAACATCAGCCATGTGGAAAACAATGACAGTCGTCTCCTGCCTGCGTGGTGCTTCTGAAGGATGAGTCTTGTCTGGTCCATATAATTCAAGGCGGTGTAGACGTTCTACACCAGTATGCCATTAGCGTATCTCTCGCGCTGATCTCAACGAACACACCCTTGAGCTGTGCAGTATTGGCAAAATCAAGATTCTCCCGGATGCGGACAACCAGAGCACCGGGAACATTCTCCTCGGCGTCAGGATCTTCATTCACAGGTCTCCAGCGGTCAGTCCCAGGGACGCGACCCTACATGATTAGTCCAAGTAGAAGCTCAGAAGTTGCGAACGCTTACAAGAATCTTCATCCGTGTCTTAGAGGAACGACGAACCACGAGGAGCAATGAAATAATCAAGCTGACTATTATGCCAACTTCGACATTATAGAAAATGGAAAGGAAAAACGTCAATGTCATCAAACCAAAATCAATCCATGCTCCCATCCTGATATGAAAATTAGCTTCAGCCTTAGAGGATTTTTCGACGACGGACCTCCAATAATAGACAATGTCAGAGGGTGTCTCCGCAAGTAGAGAGAGAATGACCATCGTTATACTGCCAAAACCCGTTAAATTTTCTTAACATCATAATATTGATACTTACATGACAGCAAGAACACACTTGGGCAAATCCCGCATGTAAGGTAAAAGCACGAAAGTAGCAAGCAACACAACTCCCGAACATACAAAAGATGCCATTTGTGTACGACCTCCGACATCTCCATTTATGCGCGAGCGCGTAATCGAACCAAATGCAGGGAGGGTTCCAGGAATGAATGATCCGGCAACGTTGGATGCTCCGAGGGCGACAAGTTCTCGATTAGGACTAATGGAGTAGCCATACAGAGCCGCATTCTGTTTAGCTGCAACAATACTATCAAGGAAGCCTGCGATGGAGATAATGCTAGTTCAAATATCAGATTACTTCTGGTGAGTGCGATGATTAGTTAACTTGCACTGCGGTGGATGTTGTTCGATGAGCATATTTGAGAACATCCCTGTTAAAAGGGAAGACGAAGAACGAATCGCCGGTTGCAATTGCAACATCTCCTAATACTTCCACTCCTTTCTCATGCCACTTGCAGTGGGCGGATATAACTGAAGTCATATCAGGATTTAAGACAGGGCGAAGGCCAAGCTGCCAAAGCTCACTAGTAGAAACAATGACGACTATGAGGACTTCTGGAAGTCGATAAATGAATGTATATCTTTTAAACGAATTCTTGGTCGAGCGCAACGCGATCAGTACAAATAATGTACCGAAACTGATCGCGGTAGTCAGTCTGTTGGCGTGAGTCCATGTAAATTGAACCAAAAATATAATCCTCTCGACAGTTGTGTGTGGATCAACCGTATGCATAAGTTTCGTAAGACCAAACATCGGAATAAGCTGTTCACTATAACAGGAATTTCAGCATCAGTTCCTGAAACAAGAAAAAAGTTATACATCATAATGACAACAGCGACTGCAGTAATGAACCCACGCAACAATGCTCGACTGAGTACTACATCAATGAATCCTAAGCGGAGAAATCCAAGTATGAACTGGAGCAGACCGGCCTACGACACGCGTTCGGGCATTACTCGCCTGTGACCAATAGCAAATTGGACTGTATAAATCTACGCACCTGGAGTGTTATTGCAGTCGCGACCACTAAACTCAATGAAGCAATTTTACTCGCATCATCGGAGCTGTGAAGTACTTCCGATATGGCTTGGCCTAGAAGCAAACTCGTCGATGCCTCGGGGGCAACATTCAATTGCTTAGAAGTTCCGAGGAAAGCATAAATAATGCCAGGGACAGAGGCTGATATCTGATCTGAGATCAGCTTATAGATGCTAAGTAGATGCTCCGGCCGACGAGACGTACCAAACCAGTGACGGGGCTCAGTTTTGCAAGAGAGGTCGCATAACTGACGGATTGTGGAATAAGCATGGATGCTACGGTGAGGCCAGCAAGGATGTCACCGCTAAGCCTGGTGTTGAGGGATAAACATAAGATTGAATGAGAGGAGTTGACTTGAATAAAAACTGACAAGGAGAAGGAATAGTTTGGTATCCAGGCAAGTGAAGGTATGTAGTATCTGACACGTTTTGCAAGCACTGATAAATCTGTTCCAGGATCCGGTCCTGCGAAGGCATTGATGAGCAACCTTTGTTTAGAATGCTGAGAAGAGGAGCAGAAGAATGGAGAGATATAAGAAGGGAGTAATACAGAGAAATCCCCTCAGCATGAAGAAAAACACATACGTGTAGGAGTGGTGGTGCCACTGTAGTGTACTCTGGTATTAGAGTCCAGCAACGCTGTTCGCTCCTCAACCTGGGACCCAGTCACATCAATGCCCATGAGAGAAGTTGTGTAGTTCTCCTCTATGCCGTCAAAGAGGTGAGTGGTTGAGGAACGGTTGTGGGGTGAAGGAGACATCCTGGACTCCCGGTATAAGTACCCGCAAGTTTGATCCAGTGCCTCGACCGTGGCCCTTCGGCGATCACCGATGACCTATTTGTTGTAAGGGACGAGATGTGATGCACTGAAATTCCAGGAATTTAATTCTTGTAACGAATTCCTAGACAGCGCGTTACGTTGTCGCGCCGTGTTGTGTTGCGCGCAATGCGACACGATCATAGTATTATGCATCCTGAAGACGAGACACTACTGCTTGCATTGCATGTTGCGCAACAGGTGTCACAGTTTACTACTGTACTCTTCAAGCATTCAGAAATAACTTCGAAAACCTCACCGCCTGTCTTTGAGCTGCTTCCAGATTCATCACATAACCTTTGGTGGCTCATAGAGGAATAAATGAACGTGTCCAATCCAGCTTCATTGTATCAACATCTGTATAAATATATAGTATGCTTGATTTGTTTTATTCAATATAAACTCAGACGTTACAGATAGTTGTGAGCGGCTTCACCTTTTATAAACTATGGAGTCATAGTAAGTTACAGGTCTATTAATTCACTTCAGATGTCACAGATAGTTGTGAGCTGCTGAAGTATGTTGAGGGAATATATATGTGTGTCTGCTAAGTCTCCAAGCTCCTCCATATCATTCCATTGGCATAGAATGGATAGAGTCGGACTGTTCATGTGTCGTTCCATTATGGGGAGGATATAATGGCATAGCACTCTGATTCAATATTTGGCGACCTTTCCAGACATCTGGGGAAGTCTGGACATTCTGAAATTTGAAAGACATACTCGGCACCTTGGCATGGTGCAGTCTGAGAAAATCTGTGACCTCAGATTTTCTCAGACTACTTACGGGAAGTCACTCAGTAATCTTATCCACAGAATGAAGTACTTGTTCTGCATTAAACATCTAAACAGAAACTAATTTTATTGTGTCACTCGATACTCCAACACTATTTGCATCACAACTCAGTTCCAATGGACAGTAGTCAGTACTCGAGACGATTCAGCAGAGAGCAAAGGGCTGTAGTGTTGGAATATCGAGTCAACGTCATTGATCGAGTTGAAGGTTCAGGAACCTTCTAGAATGTTTCCTTTTTTAGTATATAAAGTTGATAGTTTATGATTTTGTACTTACTGGTTTGCAACGGAATACAAGTCAAACCATCCTGCGACTCCGTGTTCTCAACATGTAGTCCTGAATCAACTAATCAGTATGTCTTGTCTCAATGGAGACCACGCACTGATGTTCAATTTTCAATACTGGAGACTTGGTTTTCTGAAACTGATTGGAGGATAGCTTCAGGAAGTTATTGTCCTCGCTAGGTTATGTTGAATGTACGCATCATAAACACGCTTAGGTAATATATTAGAGTTTATGCTCATCATTAAACTACACTACACACTGTCGAGTATAATGGACTCCGTTCCATAAAGTCACTCCCCTACTCTTCACCCTACCTATAGTACCGTCTCACACTAATTCACCAGGTGAGTTGTTAAAAAATTGTGACCGGGCATGGAGGGACCAACCGGTGAGGTACTCACCCAGTTGGATACATGTTTGAACGGTCAGACTGGTGAGGTACTTAACTAGGGACCTACGGAACAAGTATATATATGGACAGGATTGTGATGAAGTACCCTCAGCCGTCTATTCGCTAGTATGACATCTGAGGTGAGAGGCAGTTCTATGAGAACAGCTGAATTTAGATTGACAACATGTAGTTATATCTGATAGGTAAAGAATATATTGAGCCGTCTACTCGCTAGTACGACGTCTGAGTAATATCTGATATGAGTCAGTAAGTGTATACATACACTGCGCTATGCTCGCTGGTCCCGTTTGAACAGGTTGTTAAGGAGGTCTCCTGTTCAAATTATTTTCAGAGTTGCTCCGACGGTGGCATAAAAATCTTCTCTGAAAGGGGGCAGCTTCCTCACAATGAACTATAACTGCAAAGGGATAGGATCTGAACATCCCTATTAGGAACGTTATCCTAACAAAATAATCGGCCATGGATCCAGACCATAGGCTTCTAGTATATCTGCCTCATACCCATGGGTATGGGATAAGTCAGTTGACTCAGGGTTCTGGGAAGCCCCAGTTTCATCCCTTCAGAAGTATCATGTCTCAGAGCCTGATTCTTACGCTAAGTGAATTGACAAAGTCAGATGGATCATAATTATATGACATCTCAGAAATATCTCGCAGAAGCCCAAGGTGCTGATATTTTTAGGAGCGCTCGTATTCGATAGACTTCACGCTATGATACTAGAACTGATTCAAGGCATACAGAAGCGCTACAGAGATGATTTACATTTTGTCGAACCACTCCCGTGAGCTAATCGAGGGAGGCTCTGCCCACCATCGAGGTTTACGGGAAAATCTCGGATAAACTATCCAGTCTTATCAGCCTCGACTCGGTGTAGATTACATCAGACTATGCGGCTCTATCGGACAAGCTTGAAAGTATTTAGAAAGCCTGAAATTTATCTTTAATCGTATCTAACCATGTATTCGTTCGCACAACGTATCCGGCGTGTACCCCCTGGATTCTTCAGACGACTTGCTACAGTCGCACCAAGCAAACGTCAGGTCAAAGAAGGAGGAACAATTTCAGATATCTTCACTACCCTGAAGCCTGGAGAAGAGCATGCCGCTTTACCTGATCGGTTTTCGACACTCAAAAAAGATATATTCAAGGACGAATTGGTTGAGAGTTGGAGGCAAGTTCTAGCTGAACTCGAAGGGACGGTCGCGGAGATCACGGAAAAGGGAAATAATGTATGTCAACATCTGTCTTTATTGGTCCATCGCAATTAACGTTCAAGCACTTTAGCTAGTCACTCGTATTAGTTATAACGATGTGAAATCTGGATCAGTGAACCAAGCACAAATTGACGAAATAAAGCGAGTAGGCACTGTAATTGTTACTGGAGCTATATCTGAAGAGGTCTGTTGCGAATCTATCTTCGATCGACTTCCATTTCTCACGACAACAACTAGGAGGCCTTAGGCTGGAAACAGCAGATAAGGGACTACGCTACTACTAACTTGGGTCGAATCAAAGGTACTTAGGAGTGGAATCCCTCAAACGCCGAAATTTCAATTCATTGTAGGCTTCCCTGAGGACAATATTCAAGTCTTTGAAATCTACAACTCTATTGGTCAAACTCTAGCCAGGACGCATCCTAGATTGCTCGATACCCAAAAATTCCTGCTTTCCCTTTGGCACACATCATCCCCTGATCAAATCCGGCTTGATGTACCTATCTCATACTATGATCGCTTAAGAATTCGTCAACCAGGAGATGCCAAGTTCGCTCTCGGACCCCATGTCGATGGTGGTTCTGTCGAACGATGGGAGGATCCTGGTTTCAGAAAAGTTTTTGGCAAAATCCTCAAAGGTGGACCTCATTGGAAGAATCATGACCCCTTTGATGCCACGCCAAGAATTGACGTCAAGAGTGATCTTTACAATGTTTCGTATGTAGTGTTCTTTCTCAACATGCACTCATCTCATCTCAACCAGTAACGCATGCTCGATTTTCCGTCCATGGCAAGGTTGGACGGCACTATCATCCACTGGACCTAACGAAGGCACTCTTCAAGTCCTTCCTAACCTTTCAGTTGCTTCATCTTATATCATCCTTCGACCCTTCTTCCGTCCCAAGAACCCGCATTCAGATTCGTTGAAGTTCAGGGATTGGGAACTTGATATCGATAGTTCTCGTTTCCCTGGAAGCAGTATTGGCAAGACACAAGAACTTAATGTTAAGTCTCATCCTCACCTATATCTGGACAAGACAATGGTTTCTATTCCAAGGGTCCAACCTGGTGATCAGGTCTACTGTGAGTTATCCATTTTCATCCCTCTTAAAGTCATGTAAAGACTGATTGATATCCCTTCAGGGCATTGTGATGTCGTCCATGCTGTAGAAAGTAAACACAGTGGCACCGGTGATTCATCAGTTTTCTATATTCCTGTCGCGCCTTTGACTCTCAGCAAGTGAGTCATGTATTGTCTAACGGATACAGTTCTTCTGATCTACGTAACCAAGTGCCTACTATCTTCGCGATCAGCGCAATAATTTTGTTGCTGGTCTTCCAGCTCCGTATGTCCCCTCTCTATCTGCGTTGACATAACTCAATTTTTCCTTAGTGATTTTCCCGGAGGTGAAGGTGAGTCGCAGTGTGTCGGCCGCGGATCCGTCAAGGATGTCAAGTCCGTCGAGGGGAGGCGTGCACTTGGCTTTGAGAAATTTGAGACATCACCTTTGGCAGCACGAGGGCACGAAGATTTTCTAGATGACATTAATCGTATCCTCGAGGTATGAGTCTTGACGTGAATGTTTTGTGCCCTATACATAATACGTTTTCCAAATGTCCGAGGATCCGCTGCAATTTGATTGACCTTTGAGGCCCTAAGAGATTGTTTACATGTGTGTAGCAAGTGCTTACAGAGTACTGTTCAAACAAACGAAATAAGCAAAATCATTATTCCGAATATCGGCCAACCCAAGTTGGACAGTCCCTTCGGAGATTTGACGAGCGTGGAAGCTTCGATTAAAGGGTCCAAAAACATCACGCAGTTCTCAAGCACGCAGGGCGGTGAGAAATGTCGCGGAAAACGGCTGCATGGTCAAATCAGAGAAGGTATTGTTTGAATGGATCCTCGATTATGATATTGACACCATCCCGAAATTTAGAGGATTTTCCCGCGGATTGGTCAATATCGACTTGCACTCACATTCGAGGATTTGGAAGGCTGACTGCGGTGGGAACTAAAAATCTCTATCAAACAGGGACGAGATAGAGGTAGCTAATTTTTTGTGTAACAATGTTATCTTTCGAGAGATTACTAGGAAGACTAGGGCTATAATTGTTAAAATATGAAGTTGGCCCGTGTCCGCGTAAATGAGGAAGTTATATAGGCCTCGAAGTCTCGGAGTAACCACATCGTATCGATATGTAGTCTCTCATATGTCAACGAAGTCTCCAAAAGACCTGCATTGGCGTTTTCCAGTGTAGTTGGCGGAAGGGTGGGTGACAGAATGAACGCTGAGGGACTGTGCAATTGTTTACAAGAGCACACAGTTTGTGCATGTACTGAACTTGTAGTCAACGAAATGACCCAAGCAGTTTACATAGGGACACTGAGAAATTCATTAATCTCCTATTTTCTGTCGATATACATTCGACGCCAGGTCTTGCATAGAAATAGAAATTCTGAAACCGCTGAGTCACACCCATACACTCCCAACCTACACTACCCCACGGAGGACCCAACTACTTCACCGACAACATTCACACCCAACTTGGAACAACCCCAGCTAACCCCCTGAAGCTTGGGTGTAATTAGTAGTGTACCGCTATCCACCCACCGCGTCTTAGCACCTTGCTTGCTTATTGCGGTATACAGAATTCTCACCGCTGAGTCACGTGGTACCGAGGACTTGCTCTCGGCCACAAAGTTTAAGTGACGAGCGTTTCCGTGGCTCAGATCTATCTGTTATGAACGCCGTAAATGCACAGAATTTTGAGGAAGCGGCCAATATTGCGGCTGAATTCATCTACAGTGTGTTATCAGCTCTTCAGGCTTGGGTCCTTTGGCTGACAAATCATGCAGGTCTGGACAACCTGCCCAACGAAGTTAATCACCTTTTGCAGGAGATCAAAATAAAAGAGGCCAGAGCTCAAGGTAAGTCCATGTTTTCTGGACTTGGAGAGACTCGGGCTCAGCGGTCGAAGAATTGCAACAGGAAATCGATAAAGACTCTGCTCGCTACATCCGCCATTCCATGAAATCTTCATCGTTACCTGCAGACCTCTGTCAAAGAGCACAGTCACCCAAGACTGTAGGAATACCCGCAAAAATACAAGAGATGTATGCTGAATTACATGAAATTTCGGACGAGAAATGCATCCTTGCTCAATGTCTCATTGACCTCATTGAGCGAACCCGGTCTCGATTGGATGTCGATCTCATCAAGGTCAAGTATCTCCAGGGTGAGGCTATGGATTCAACGTCTTCCTTAGGGAAGGCTGGTTCTGGAACAATTGCCAGCGTAGACTTTGGACCAAGTGGTCGCAATCCTGCCCAACAGATTAGCGAAAGCTTGCGAAATGCCCTTTCGAATCCTTCGGAGTCACGGCAAGGCTCAGCCACCCCGGTTATCAGCACAATTACTGCGACGAGCGGCGGCAGCGCAACAAAAAGTAATTGAATTACTCTTCCTTTTGGACTCGTCACTCACATTCATCCTAGAGCGTCGTATCAATGCATCTATCAAGATCACACCAGTACCTTCACCGACCAAGCATCGTTCTGCATCACCTTCTGCCACGGCCGTATCTCAAATCACTCATCAGCGATCCAGGCTTTCCAGGCAAATACACCCTGTTGAAGAGTCTGAACCTGAAGCTGGAGCGGATGATGACATGGACGTCGACGATGATGCAGAAGATGAGAGGCTGTACTGCTTTTGCCAGAAACAAAGTTACGGAGACGTAAGTGCCTTCTTTTCGTCAGATTAGCTATGTCTTGACGGAACAACAGATGGTCGCGTGTGACAACGAGAATGGTTGTCCGTATGAATGGGTGCGTAGCTCAATACGTTCTTTGATTTGCTATTGACCACTATATCAGTTCCATTTGAGCTGCGTTGGTTTGAAACAACCAGTCCCAGAAAAATGGTACTGCGATGAATGCCTCAAGAATGGTGCAGGGGTGCAAACCGTCAAGAAAGGGCGGAAAAAGTGAGGCCGATATACTTGTGAGCTATCCTCGTGTTCAGATCAGGACGGACTACTGATTCCAAGTTTCGAGTGATTCATGTGGTCGATATATTACATCCGACAACGATTCAGCATGGGATTTATTCGCCACAGAACGATCGAGTCAGAATCCTTCACTATGGTTCATCGCCTCGTGCCCAGCTTGAGGGCCATTTGTTGTTAGTTAGTGTCTTGAGCCAGCGACTTATCCCCTCCGGATGCAATTGATGTTCACTTATGTTGGTCACATTCCATGGTAAATGTCCCTCTTTGCTCAAGTCCATCAATGGCCTTCACATTTGGGATAAATCCACCGTAGAATTTTTACCCTGATCATTTTGCTCTCTTGTACTGTAGACCCGAGACGCTTCTATCACACGCTTCTATCACACGCTGCTTTTCGTCAACCTCGGATCCGAATTACAATTACAGTCTGATCATTTTTTCTGATTCGTACAGCAGTGCATTTGTTTCACAGGAAGGACTGAATCCCCTCCCAATATATTTGCCTGCAGGCTCTAATATGTCATACAATATCGAGATGAGGTCAAAAGGGATCATGTGCCGCCTACGAGCATATGCTCATAAGATGGGAAGATGAGCGGTTATTGGGTAATAAACACATAAGTAGAGCCAGAGTTCCGCAAAGCCGGGCCGCGAGGCACTTGTCAGAGCCACGATATTCCTGTGACCATCGTCGACCGCCATGCGCGGTCAGTTGATTAATGCGAGAGGAATGTTAGAAAGATACGATGTAATTTTTTGCGTGAAATACGAAGATGAAAAGATAGTCCCGTGATCTCAAGTAGACATCACTAAACTTCTCAAGCTTAGGCAGGCACTCCAACACATGTTCGCTCTCTTGTAGCCCTTTTCCACTGACTACACTGTCTTCTGTAACGACCGGCCGTCCTGTAAGCTTGTCTCCACGTTTTACCCCTCAGAGATCACCCGCAGCTAACCAACATAGTTTCGTGGTCTTTGCTGGTCGATCTGTTGGTATCTCAATGGTCTTCCAAGGGAACCCCACGCGAGACAAGCCAGATTCCATGAGGGAGGAAGAATGGCAGATTGTCTCGACAAAGTGGTGGCGCACGCCGTTCAGCTCTGTTTCATGGTCTTACAATTCGGAAAAGGCACCTCGGAATGTTATTTTCTCAAAGCCACCCCATTACCACCTGTCCTTGCACAGCGAACAAGCACTGTGGTCCTTTGATGATCAAGGATGCGAGCCTGAATCCTCCCATTCCTTACACGAGTGGTCCTCAGCGTTTAAGGTCACTGATGATACTGTTCTGAATGAGGAATTGATTGGAGTGAAAAACGCGTGTGAGGTATTGAAGGTGTATGAGGAGGCGGTCGGCTTTAATTATTCGCCCTGGCCGAGCCTCCGCTTGAAAGATCTGGAAAAAGACAGAAGACGGATTGGTGATGTATCGGAAATGCAAGTTCAACTAGGAAAAGAGCGGTGGACTGAACTCGTGAACGATCTTGTCGGGGGGAAGTCGCTCAAACAGATCTTGAAAGAAGCGAGAGATAGCACTAATAACGTTTTGCAGAGGACGTTTGCGACACCCAACAAGATGAATTATTTTTCTCAATCATCCACACCCAAACCTTTCCAGCTTAATCCTTCAGCGTCCTCTTTCGTGCCTCACGGCTCGCCCACTTCCACCTTGTCCTCTTCGTCATGCAGCTCGTCATCACTCGATTCTCCCGATCCTCTTGGTCCATTTTCTTTCCCGTCTTTCGCTGCACCTTCCCCTTCACCGTTGAACAGGCGAGATCATCAAGAATACGTTAAGGGCTTTCATACACATTGTCATACCGTTAGTAGTGATGGTAGCTTTGCGGCAGTTCTCGATCGTTCATCTAGTGACTTTCTGCCATCCTTCTTATTCGATTCCGCTGACCAGCGTCGGCGCCCACTTCGTGCTTCGCGAACACGCGCAATCATCGATCGACTGCGGTCCCAACTTCAGTATGATGAAGACAGGACCTCGCCTACCAGCCAAATTTCCAGTCCCTCCGCTTCTGACTTTGGGATCTGCGGTTCGGGCTACTTCAAGCTTAGGTCAACAGTTTCGGATGGGTCGAGTACATGTTCTATTACACCGCCACTCACCGAAGAGGATTTTCATCACCGTGATGGGGTCAGCATTGGTGGCTGGACCGACAATGTCGAAGGTTGGCCTACTCCAGCTGTAGTTGATCAAGAGACAAAAAGGACGAGGTCGAAAGAGTTACTTATGACACTTAGGAGGCGAACTGACTCGTTGACGTCCAACACCAATGCAGTGGTCAACTCGGTTGCGGGCGCCATGTCTGCCTCTACGTCACCGGCTCTTATTGCATCTGAGAGATTGGTCGAGTCACCTGAGCCTGTGGAGGCAGTAGGCACTCTCGCAGAGGAATTATCAGAGAGGCCAAGCCAAATCGCCAATTTCCGAGATTCCTCCCTAGCACTTGGTGATCGTAGGGTTGGTGCGCAGTCTACTTCTCCAGAATTGAATCATATAAATACATTGTCCCGAGATGAGGCCACGATTCGCAACCTATCGCCAGTCCACTCTCGGACACATCCTAAAGTTGACAGCTCTACACGATACCCTCAACGTGTCATGAGTTCAGGTTCAGGGGTATCATATCCTCTGTTTGGTCATCCACTGCCTGTTCCCAGTATGAGGGTGCCTGCACAAATATCAACCGTGGGTGCTCCACGTACGCGATTTCCTGTGCAAATGCCTATCCAGGTCCCCATGCGAAGAATGCAGTATTCTACTCTGATGCATTTGAGGATTATGCAGCAGATGCTGATGATGAGAAACAAGATGAGTGCGGTCCCTGTTAGTGGAACAAGCACATATAGTGGGTGATAATGGGTGCTCCTATGTTTGGGAATTTTTGCACCAGTATGCAGATGAATAGGTTGGATACAATTTCAGGTACCATCTTGGGTGTGTTTTCCTTCCATTGTTTCTATCGTCACACAAATCATTGTCCTTCATTACAAAAACAGACTCTCACTAGTTTCATTTTTCTTGTTCCATTCAAAAGGTCGCATTTTATCTACTCAAAGCAACAGTCATCTATTTTTTCATGCTCCTCTCTTTTCTCCCATTCTTTCCTTTCGATGTTTTGCTTTTGCCGTTGATCTACATATTCCTCCTATCTTTCTATGACCAGAGTGTTTATCTATACCAGTCACTTGTCTCGCAGTACAAATGTGTTTATTATATCGACATTCGTCATTAGTAAACCTGAGGTTCTAGTGAACCAGAGTTCCAACCAACTAAAGCTCTCCTTCGGGCGCAATATGTGCGAAAATATTGTTGTAGGTAATTTTTCATCAAAATGCAGAAACCGAAGTCCAGATATTAGCGTTCAGAACTGACACAAAAGATTGATTTTTCAACATGTAAGCACCCGCTGTGAAGTGCAACGTATTATCATCAGCGAAACAATATAAGAAGTAGGAATCTCCATAATTTTACAAATCAACTACTCAACTACGATCACCCAATCTTTCACAATCCGCACTTGAGGATCCTTCACTATCAAGACGCTTACATTATCCTCTGCCTTATGGCCCGCACCAACACCATCCAACCAATCCCAAGTCAATTCTCTACCTTCATCTTCGACCTTGATACTCTTTGGTTTCCTCTCCAATCCAACAACAACTAACCTCTCAACACGTACATCCTTGATTGTCTCCGCAAACAAGTTGTTCGGGGTATACGCACCCCGCAAAACAACACCATCGACAGCATCATTAGGATTTTCCAAAGCCAAGTCACGGCTCGAAATCTTCAATAATGGTTTCCTTACCTTCTTGCTTGCAGTCTTGTCGGCAGCTAATTGACGCCAAACGAGTTGACCCTTTTCGTGGTCATAAGAATCACCATCGTCAAGATACAACTCGCCACTGGCAACTCCTGACTTGCTCAAAGCAACTCGGAAAGTGAAGGGATCGTATTTCATCGCCGTCGACGCACGACGAGGACGTTCACGAGTTGTTATGATGGACCCACCCCGAATCAAGAGGGGGATTCGGTCGAGAACGGCAGGGACAGTAATAGTCCTGCCTTTGGTATTGGAGCGGTGAACAGTAAAATCGAAGTAATCATAGTAGGGTTGGTCTTCGGCAGGAAGATACACTGTAGTTTCAGTGACGTCCTTCTCGGTGACGGGCTTCACCAAAAGACCAGAGGATCCAATGAAGTACTGGTCATCAAGGTCAAATCCACTTTTGTCTTGGGGGAATGCAACGTAGTGGGGTCTAGAATAGAGTAGTCAAGTAAAAAAGACCAATTACAATCACAATTAAAATGAATTCACCTCAAGACAGGGAGACCAGTGACGGTGGTCTCGCGGAACTGAGTATACCAGACCGGAAGGAGGCTGTATCTCAGGCGGAGGATATCCCGGATATATGACTTGTATGGCTCATCGAGTAGGAAAGGCTCACGGCGTTTGGTATCGATATGACCATGCGCACGGAAGAAGGGTCCAAATGCCCCGACTTGATACCACCGCACAAGCATCTCTGGTTCAGGGTTACCGAAAAAACCACCAACGTCGGCTGCACATATTGTTATATCTGCTCCGAAGAAGTGGGATTGTACCTACATCCAGCGAAGCTCATGCCCGCAATACCATTAGAAAGAACCATTTTGACACCGACAGCCATGTGATCCCATGTCCCAAGATTGTCCCCAGTCCACATGGCACCAAAACGTTGAGAGCCAGCATAGAAGGAGCGAGTGAGGACAAAGGGGCGCTTAGGTGGATGCGAGCGTTCATGAACGGCTTGCCAAGTGTGGTTGGACTGGGCATACACAATCAATATTCAACAGGTGAAAAATTAGGCTAGTAGCACTTACATAGAGCATTCCATTGACATTATGAATGTCACGATGTTCCCAACCGTTGTAATGAATAGAGTCCTTGGGCATGGTAATCTCGGGACCGTTGAAAATTGAAGGCTGTGAGTGGTAATGAGTTAGAAAGGAAGAGATGTGTGCTACGCTACATTGAGACATGCCTCGTTCATGTCATTCCAGATGTGGACATCCTCGGTACTTTGAGTCCACGACCAGCCACCACCTGGCAACTGGTAAGTCTTGAACATATTTTTCCACCACTCCCAGGCACCAGGATTGAAAAAGTCAATCCAAGAACTACTGCCAGACCAGCACCAACCTTCGTACTCTCCCTCGCCGCTCTTCGGCTTGATAAGAATGCCCTTGTCGGAGGCCTCCTGATAAACTGGATAATTGGAAGTGCGTTTAACATGAGGGTCAACGATGACGACCATCTGGGTAGAAGATTAGTCATGCAAATCTGCATGATGTGGGGGTAAGCCCACCTTGCGACCAAGGGCTGAAATATCGTTGACCATTTCAACAGGATCAGGGAAATTCTTCTTATCCCAGATGAAGTATTTGTGTTCCTCTGCATACTCAATATCAAGCCAGAGAACATCCAAAGGGATATCATCTTCGTCAAACCGCTTCTGCACCGTACGGACATCATCTGAACTGATATAATTCCATCGACATTGATGGTATCCCAAAGACCAATGAGGTGGAATGACAGGTGTACCTGTCAGCTTGGAATACTGTGTAAAGATATCTTTTGGAGAAGGCCCAGGAAGAAGGAAGAGATCAAGAATACCGGACTCGGAGATCCAATGAGTATCTGTTGACTCCTCGGAAACATGGGAAACATCAATCCAAGTCTCCGAAGCGACGGCGTTAAAGATGCCAACAGTTGTATCCGTGGAGTGAGCGTGCATGATGGGGATGGAGCCATAGAGTGACACAGGTGAAGAGGCCAAGTATTCGAAAACATCAGCATTATAGAGGCGATATGGGTCAGAGAAAAAAGCGCCTTCTCCAGACGTTGTGGGAAGTGCGAGACGCGTTGCATGTTGAGGGATACCATAGACTGTGCCATGGTTAGGGAAGGTGATGTCGAGTGAAAGGGATTCCGGTCCTGAGATCAAAATTATGAGTATCCATCCGCAATTATTGAGAGTCTCAACATCACCTTTCGGTTTGGTGTCAGTCCAGGTGGAAAACGACTCTTCCCAGTAAGCGTCTTCACTTTCGCCCTCGAACCATGCACGAGGATTCTCTTGCTTCATGACCTCTTGCGCACCCTCGCCTCCCTCGTCTCCCTCGACCTTGGGCTCCTCTGCTTTCACCTCCGTCTCTTCTTTGTTGCGGAAGTGCTCCATATGCAGTAATCCTTGATCATTGAGAACAACTTGCTCTTTCCCATTCTTCAATAGAACGACTCGAAGCGGTTCATAGGAAACCACAACCTCGAAATCCCTCTTCTCTCCATAAACGATGTGGATGTCCTTTTTGCCAACAGTCCACCTCAATCTTTGACTAATTTTGGGCTCGGATATCAATGCCCAGGAAGCTGCTTCGTCATACCGCTTCCTGAGGCCACCAATTTCGTCCATACGAATGCGAACGACACCATCCTCATGAACACGCAGTTCAAGGCCAAACTTGATGTCGGGGTATAACGATGATTTCACTTGTGCCGAGAACGCTGCCTCGGTGTGATCGACAGTGACAGAATTTGCCACAATAGAGTAAGGGGATTTCCAGATGTCCTTGGACTCCCTTGCACGTGCAGCTAATGCTCGGCCTCGTCGACAAAAGCCCGACTGAGAACAGGTTTTAAAGTCATGGGCCTTGAATGCAACAGCGTTTTCTGCGAAAAGTAGGACTATTAGCCCTAACAGCGTCCACGGGCGCATTTGAGGGAACACAGAACAAGATCTGCCCCTACACGTCAAATAACTGGGTTGGGCCTCACGTGCCTCGGTTTCTATGTTTCTCCCAGATGTTATTGAAGAGTGCCCTCGTGGGACAGGACAAACACAGGCTTCTACTCCCCATCATGCAGTCCTCCCAGTTGCGCGAATCTTCTCTTCAGAAAGACTTTTCGATTGCTACGATTAAACTTGATAGTACTAGGCTGCCACTAGTTCCTCAGCCCAGTTCATCAGAAATGGATCCGCTCAACTATCCAAATGTAAAATCATTTATTCACTCGTCCTTACAGTCCTCGTTGACCTGGATAAAGTGGTTGAAATGGCTTATCCTCATTGAAGTATCTATCCTCGCTTTTCTTGCGACACTCAATGTTGCTATCATCAATCCAGCAGTCGCTCTGCTTGCTGAGGAATTCGGCATAACTGAAGTAACTGCAACTTATCAAACTACCATAGCCATTGGTACGAGTGCCATTGGGCCGCTAATCTTTGTTCCAATCGCAAATGTATATGGAAGACGCCCTGTATATTTATTTACCCTCTTTATTGGCTTCGCCAGTGCCATTGGGTCTGCCGTAGCCAAATCCTATGGAACTTTAATCCTCGCCCGCGCTTTCAATGGCTCCGGCGCTGCGACAGCTGCAGTTTTAGGGGCTGGGACGTCTTCAGACATGTTTTTCATGCACCAACGGGGCAAAGTTATGGGGCTTTACACACTCATGTCCACGAACGGTGCTCATCTTGCCCCAATTGTATGAAGATTTATATCACAAGGTACACAATGTTCATTCCTCGTTAGATTGGTGGGTATATGGCCCGAAGTCGAGGCTGGAAGTGGTGCTTCTGGTTTGGTGCCATACTCAATGGTGATTCGGTGATTCTTTTGTGTTCGGGCATATTTAATTTTTTGAAACTTTGGAACAGGTACCATGTTTGTCATATGCCTATTCTTCCTTCCAGAAACGCTGTACACACGGCCTCCTGGTTCTTATGACGAAATCCTCATTGATATGACCAACACATCTGATAGGATTGATACCGATAAGTTTCCTAAACAAGGAGAGGTGTATCACACACCCTCCATGAGATTCCAGTCTTACATTCGTCGACTAGGATTCTGGAATATCTCCCCAGATCGTCATTTGAAGAGGTACTTTATCGTGAAGCCTTTCAGTATGCTGAAATATCCTTCTGTTATACTTCCTGCAACATTTTAGTGAGTTTGAATATCTTTCCCGTAGTTGGGAGGGCCAACTCGCCTTCAGTGGCATCATCTATGGCTTTGCCTCTTTGGAACCAGCTTTGACTCTGGCCACTCTGTTCACAAGAATCTATCACTTCAATACGGTCCAAAATGGGTTAGCTATCTTGATGCGATCTGTAACCTTATTGTTCACTTGTGACTCATAGACTTGCAAATGGTATCAGTCTCCTCGTCGGAGCGTCAGTAGCTCTCTCCCAATCCCACTTTTTTTAATTGTATGGGTACCGCTCCAGATCCATTGGTGAACTCTTCTCTGGACCTGTTACCGATCTCATGATGCAGCGAGAAAGACGTCGCGCTCTTAATCAGGGCAAAGCTGCTCCTATCGAAGTTCGCTTACGATGGATCTGGACAGGTGCTCTGACCGTTCCTGTCGGCCTGTTGACGTATGTTTTTTTATGTTCCGATCATAGATCCCCCGCTCATTGGTGTTAGTTGTAGGTGATTTTTGTGATCAAGATCACCATCTATCGACTCTATGTCTTTAGATGGTTTCACAATCCAGTACTCTCATACATTTATAGCGCCATGCATTGGTATGGGTGAGTCAAGGTCAATATCCCATAAGACATTCTTCACTTGGTGATGGTAGTGATAGCTTGCTTCGGCAGTAAGTAAAGGCGACCCCGATAGTTACTACTCACATTCTATCCTCAAACTTTCAGTGCAAATTGTGTCGTCAGTATGTTATACATACAGTTGCAACGACTGTTATAACACACGCAGTAATGATGTTAGTATATGTTTCAGGTGCGTTCTGTCACGTCACATTCACGGACAACTAATTGGGTCTTCCTTCAGTTTTATCCGCCAGGTATTCGGTTTGACCCTGGGATTCTATTCGTACGCAGTTTGAAGTCCTTTTCACGAATAGAATTTTCACCTATATACAACGTCCAGCATACCACTCGGTGATAAAGTGAGCGCCATGCATATGTACACCCACAAACATTTCAATCCCCGTAGATTGGTTATCAATGGTCTTTCTTCGTCTTCGCAGCTATATGGTATGGGTGCAACTGCTTTTGTGTAGGACGGAGTCCACTCAAATCATTTTCAACCAGTGTCATTGCGTTCTTACCTGTGGTATTGTTGATGTTTAAGGGGGAACAATGGAGACTCAAGTTGGGTGCTCCAGCTAGCGACTAATAGTTAGCTCGATTTTACATGACTCATGTAGTGTCCGACCCTGCAGAAGCAGCATTCCATCGCACTAGATTTGGTAGTGCAGCCTTATAGTGCACCATCGTGGCATGCTATGTCATCTTGCAAATGGACTTTCTCAATACGAGGTGTTTGTGACTTTTGTGACTTTGTCGACCTAGTCCTGATCAAAATGAAAGGTCAGAACTGAGGGTGCACTTGATTCATTTATGGCCTCAGATACTGTACTCGCCAGATCTTTCAATCTTACGCAATACATTATGTCTGAAACAAGAGTTGAAATCTGGATTTGATCAAGCGAGCAGATGCACATGATAAATAGGGTCATGCGAGTGAGTAGGTCAATGCATTTTAAATGCATTTTAATCATATTGATGGGTAGTTTATTGCCCTATTACATTCGGACCCATGCTTGACGGACCTTGCAAGTCCAGAGGTTTGGCCGAATCTCTCTCGATTCTTGTATGTCTATCGCCGAGGTTGATTTATATTCCTTCCGATTTCTAACCATACTTGATATATCCTACTGGTGACAAGTGTCTAAAGGCCACAGGTGCACAGTTTCGGTTAGCTGCTAGGAGGGTTATTGTTACTACATTCTTTGATGTGAGACATTTTATGGACCCTTTCCCAGAATTCTGGTTCCTTGATTTTGCTATAAAAATTGCCAGCCCCCCTACGGTCATTTCAGTCCCCATTTTTTCAGTCGTATTTTGTGTTTTATTGTCTCTACAGGTATTGTCCAAGATTCAGTTCTCATATGTCTAGCGAATGCTGAGTATGTCTCTAGAAGTTATTGTCCGATGAAAGTGTCCTTAAAAATACTATTGATATTGCTCGTAATCGCTCAACAAGTACGTTGTCGAGTATACTTGTGCCAAAATCTTGTAACTGACCTGAGAGGCTTTCCTCGTTACTCGCAATAGATCATACAAATATATTTCCCCAACAAGCATAAGGAACCGAAGAAAACCTAACCTCATGATACATGTGCTACCAATTTACGATCCCTCCCCAGACTTTCGCATTCGCTGTTTAAGAATTGAGTAGATAGGTGCCAGGTCATAGGGTTTGTGGGTCGATGGTATGGTAGTCGTACACATCTTATGATCCCAATATTATTTGTCAACACCAAACCAGTATGCATGTGACATAGTCTGGATTCAGCATTTCTGTTCCACGACAAGCAAGCTAGTACTAAGACACGAAGGGCCTAGAATATGGCCCGTTGACTGGGCGTATCTACGGGAGGCCTAGTGCTGGGGAGTATGGTGTGGGCGGAGTTTAATGGTGGATAGGTAGGCCAGACTTCGAGTAGGAGTCCCCTGTGTATCCGTGGCCTGTGCGGCATCGTATAAGGTGTCTTTATAATTCTCGTTTATCTTTGAGGTCTCGAAACCAAGGTGTTTGTTGGAGTGATGGGAGGAATCGGTTGACTTGAACATAACGGCCTTGTTTTCCAGGCTTTGGTTCATGCTTCAGGACCACCTGCCATCTGACATAGTATACACTTAATTCACAAAATTTCCTGTGGTCAACATCTGAGATTTTAACCCCTGCTGGATAAATTTGTACAACATGTTGAACCTAGTTATTCATTAGAACTCTGGTTATTGACCGAGCCATTTCTCAATGAACTGTAGATACTGTATTTGAAAGCACGGAAATGCATACATAAGCATGTTACAAAGCACATTTTTTGCGCAGGGTCAGGATAAATCATTGTGAATAATGTATTAGTTCTACAATTCTTGGCCTGGAATCCATTATGGCCTATGTCCTGAGACACATCTCAGAAGTTCTTAAATTTGTGCAGATTTGTAGTACAGATTTACAGTGCAGGGGAACAATGTTACATTATGTAAGACTGACACCCTAATCTGGAAATCCATGCAAATTTCATTCAACCTGTGAGATCAGTTGTTTATTAGCCGAGCCATTTCTCAACAAACTCTAGATACTATATTTGAAAGCACGGAAACATATACAGAGCAAACCATACTTTTTGCAGAGTCAGAGTAAATCATTGTAAATTATGAATTAGTTCTACAATTTTTGGCCTGGAGTCCATTATGTATGTTCTGGGACATATCTCACAGAATTAAATCTGTGCAGATTTGCAGTACAGATTTTCATGTGGGGAACAATGTTTCGTTACATAAGACTAGCAGCTAATCTAGAAATCTAAAATTGCATTCAACTCATGAGGTCAGTTAGTTCAAAACTTTGTGTAGCCATTTCTCAACAGACTCTAGATATCTGAAACACATGGACGTTTACATAAGTGTGTTTGAGCAAAACATGTTTCTAGCACAGGGTTAAGGTAAATCATTGTGAATAATGTATTGATTCTATATCTATAACTGCTAGCCTGGTATCTATCATGGTTTATGATCTCACAAGTTGAATGAAATTTTGTATAGATTTGCAGAGCAGGAGAACATTATGTTATGGAAGACTGACTCCCTAATTTGGAAATCTACACAAAAATTAACATTCAAATTGTGAGATCAGTTGATTTGGAGTCATCTTAATGTCCCTTTGGCAGCTGCCATCAATCATAAATATTTGACATCTTTATGATTCGTGGTAGTTGTTGAAAGAATATTAAAATGCAGATCCATGGCATCATGATGAAAATGGCAAGAAGATATCAGAGTATGCATACCATTGCAGATCACACACGTCGTTGATTTCCAACAGGCAGACCTTGAAGATCCCGAAGTAACAAGAACCTTTCTTTCAGAGGTGTTCGCCGCTCTTGTGCTTCGCAGTCAATAAGATATGTCTCCAACAAGATTTATCCCCCATCGGTTAGGTCTTAGTGCAGAAGCTTTTCACTGAAGTGAACTTGAACCAGTGCAAGAGCTTGACATCGAACATATAAAGACTAGGATTCTTTTTCACGAGCACCATTTTTTCTTTGCCCTCGTTCACGTTTCTAGAAGCAGCCTTATCATGGAGACAACATTTTCATCCGTACCTCTAACATCACTCACCTCTTGGTCGATGCAACATATCCATGATATCTTCGAGGCATCAAGCGATGAGGAGTCATTAAGAGCACTGGATAAGACGTTCACGAGGAACGTTGAAGCCACTGTCAATGGACATTCAATACAATATCAGGACATTCAAAGAATGGTCCTCGGCCTCAGGAAAGGCTCAAGCACAAGACTAAAGGTGTCATGGCAGCAAGCTCATGAGTTACCTCAGGATCCATCCACGAACCGGGTATGGTTGTTTCGTAATAGAAGATGAAAATCTGCGGACTCAAAAGTTAAGTACAGAGCGGAACATTCAGCGGAAGATACATAATTCGAGGCATCCGGCGTTTCGTGTCAGGCTGTAACCAACCTGTCGAGTTTGAACGGCATAAAAGAGTCCAGGTTCGGTGGGTAGCTGCATTTCACGGAGATTGATTCAAACTCATATATTTATAGGATAGAACCACAGAGCAAAGAAAGTAGCATGGACACGAGGAGGATTGTGAAACTTGCATTTTCAGCCAGGGATATGCGGGTCCTACATCAAGCTTCTCTATAAGCTAGTAGAGTAGGAAACGACTAGGGATTAATATAATTGGAACAATAACGTACGCTTTGCCGTTATGGAAGACAAATCTTGATGTTGTGGCAGATCGCGGGGTACTGCCACCTCGGGTGGCTTCCACCGGAGGTGGCAGTCGATCGACTGGAATCGTAGGCACCGATTAACTCAAGGCTCAAGTTGCCATGCAGATCCAGTTAAAAACGAAGATATCGGACGCGATAACGGAAAAAAGTACTTCTTGAGCTAACAAGGAAACTTGTCAACGACGGAGATTACAGACTGAACGCGTGACGGATGTCTGAGTGGTGACAGCGAGTGACACCAGCGCTTTATGGCTTCGCCGCTGATATGAATCCAGCAACGCCTCTCACGGCTCAAACCCCGCACAAAACATGTTCAGATATGTCCAGCCCTCTCAATAAGACACCCTCTGCCTCCACCAACTATCGCCTTCTCTACCGAGGCTCTTTGTCTTTGCCAGACTCATATATGTCCCTCGATGGGCTCACATTTAGCGCTCGACTCGAATCTCCGATGAAGCACCATCTGTTAGAGAATCCTCTAGCATTAGCTTTGGAAAGCATGCGCGGAAGACAAAGCCTACGGTTCGTGGGCACCGTTAAGCTTGGTGATGTGTGGCTAGATGAGACCGTGAGCGTCGAAATGTGTGTCTGCATCTGTCTGGGCGCTTCTCTTTACCTGAAACAAGTAATTTAGGGACATAAATCCTCGGGCGATTTTATCTAAGATTTACTTCGAGAATATCTTTTGCTTGTTGCCGTATCCTCCTGCATCCACGTCCCAGCAGGCAACGACATTGTTTCCAGGTGCAAGGTCAGAGCTCGGCGTCAAGATTGCCCTGGGAGATACTGGTGAGTAGGTAAATAACCCATATGGTCTTCCTGTTGTTCATGCAGCTCGACAGATGGCCCAGAAACCACTCATATTGTTGTCTTCGGTCAGGTTATCTCTCCCACTGCTCGTTCAGTCAAATTACGAGTTGCCCGTATCACACCCCATCCACCTCAAAGAACAGTCCAAGGCCGCATACCAAGACCGGATGATCCAACTCCTCGACGACCGCCAGTTGCATTCGGTCGAACAAAGAGCGATGTTCTCAGACGGACTGCAAGTTCAGCTAGTGCCGCTCTTTCCTTTCGCCTGGATCATGACAACGGAGCTCTCGTAAAAAAGCAGAAGCTAGTTGCCGGCAGCAGCAGCCATGAGTCATCCAAAGGTCTTGCCGGTAGGGTCTTCAAAGTACCACCTTTACCCGGGAAAGAGAAAACAAAAGGGAAGGAGAAAGAAGACGTCTTTGGCTCTCACTCTCTTTCCCGGAAGTCTTCGAACGGAGACATTGGGGGGTGGCATACTGAAGAGAAAGAGACTGACGTGGAACGAGCGAATAAGAATGTAGGGTGTTTTTGTTTTTGTTTTCCGATTCAATGGTTCGATCATGTTTTTTCCAAGTCCATCCGAAAGGCAACGTTGGAATATTTAAGCAAGACCAAAGATCCAATATTTCAGCGATATATTGATAGGGCGCACCCAGAGTTCAAAGAGATATGGGCTGCAATATACCGCGGCGTCGGATTTGCTCTTGTAAGTGGACCATAATTGCTAAGAGCATGTAAATGACATCAACATAGCGCGCCCATATGAAGGTGACAACTCTGGGGATGCATGATATTCTGCCACTTATCGAAACACACTCGCGGATGTACGTTGGTGAACTGGTCAGCGTCACTAATGATGCACTCTCGTGATTAATTCTCCCATTTAATGGGGCGCGTTGAGCAAGAACTGGTTCTACCAGAGACTCCAGTTGTACGTAATACATGTAAGTATTAATGAAGATTATACTCTGTAGTTCTAATAATACGTTAAAAAATAGATTGAGTTCTAAAATGCTGTCGACAGCATATTACCACCGCAATGTTGTACATGACTTTTTCCTCACCGATATCTTTCCGTGATTTTCTTCTGATCTTGCCAAGTGGCTGTCATTTGCTGCTATCGTGACCTCCGGCCCCCTTGCACCATCCTGCTGCCTTTTGCATCCATCTTTCTCATCATCAAGTCGCTCAGTCTGTTTCGTTACCACAGGAATGCAGGGTAGAATAATGGAAAGAAACCTTCGTACAGCAGACTTTGTCCTCGAGCTTCTCTGCCCATACGTTCTCGAAAGGACTCGGTCGTGTTTATGTGACGCTCTGGTCTCTTTGTCTGAGAGGGGTGCAGTCCTTGTGCTGGAGCACGACTTGATGCAGCAAGGGGAAGGTGTCGGAAGAGAAGACGACGGAGGTGGTGTTGGTATCATCTCGTTGAGGGTGGAATGAGGTAAGGGATCAGGGCCCGGGATAGGAATGTTAGAGGCAGAGGTTTCCTGACCCGCTCCAGATTCTGCATCATCTTCTGCAGACTCCAGAGGCAAACTCAGAAAAGACTCTGCAGTGTCAGTGTAACGATCAAGGTCTGAATCATATTCCGGATGGGCCTCGCAGAAAGCCTGGTACCAGGACAAGGATCCACTGATACTGCGCGTCCTGGTCATTGGAGCCAGAATTTTGTTGGCTTCAGCTGTGCGAGACGACGACACGAAACAGATCTCGCCTGTGCTCTCGTCGTCATCGTCAATCAGATCGCTGTAATCCGAAAAACGACTTTTGGGGGGAGTGGGCGATGGTGGAGTGGGTGGTGGTGATGGGACATGTCCGTCAACCTGTCCTGCGTTCATTGGGCTCTCAGTGAGCCGCTGTTCCACTTCCGGAGCATTGCCGCATCTCCCTTCGTCTAGCGATTTTGGGGAGCTGAAAGACGTTATGCTTGTATTCTGTGAACCACGAGAAAACAGTGTGGTTGCCATAGTTGAAACTCCAGCAGAGGATCCTTCATACCATGGAGAGATCGATAATATGGAGGATATGGAAGACAAGACGCGTGAAAGACGGTTGTAGTTGTTCGAAGGCTCTTTTAACATCGCGAATGACTGTTCAAGAGAGCTATTAAAATGAGCTGCCGGGGCGAGTCCGTCGCTGCCGACTAGACCTATTGATATCTGTCATGTCAAGGTTAAGTACACCATCCTGAGGCACGAGGAATGATCATGTACATACCTGATCCTTGAGACTGAAACGTTGATTTGAAGATATGCAGCGAAGTTTCCTGGACATTAAGCGTCACAATAGATGGTTGATCGAGGGATCTTTGAGCTGGGAAGAGAGTGGGAAGGATGAGAGGGCGGATTGAGGAGCATGATGGATTTGACTGTCTTTTAAAGGATGTGTGAGATGTGGAAGGAGTGGCTCACAAAAACGATAATGCACCCCAAGACGTCAAACCGGCCACAGTTCGGCTGAGTGTTGTGGAATGTTGGTTAATTGATTTGTTTGTTATCACGAGTCCTCCGTCTCTCCATAATGGTAGAAGAAAATGCACATGTGCAGTCCTTTGGTTTTCTTGAGAGATAGAATTGAAAGCTATGATTCTCATTAACTTCAAGGAATGTCAAAATCCATGCAGATGAGCCATTGAACCACTGAGCGAACGGATGCTTGGACTGTTCAATGATTATTGTTCGTAAAAATTTAATGGAGAGTGGCGTGGGGCAGTGCACGAAATACTATGCACCATGCACCATCATTGTGCATTTTACAATATGTCCGAATCAGGCGTCATTGTGCTTATTATGGCTTATTATGCTTTCGATCTTGGTCTATTTGCTTATCATTCCAAAAATTCGGGAACACCCTTCTTAGTGGGCGGTCATTGAATGTATGGGCATCATTTCATCAATTTTTTTTACTAATTGGGTTGTCGTGGACACACCACACACACAAGACGTGTGCGGTGTACAAATTGGGCGTGGTAATGGCATACCAAATTTAGATTTAAATTACAATGTCCGCTCAACACAAAACTTTTTGCCACAACTTTTTGCCTGAATGACAGTACCTGTCCTGAGGGATCTTCCAGCTGATTTTCGCAGTTTCTACCGTTTATTTCGAAGGGCATGCTCAGCATCTGTGTTACAACGTAATGCTCAGTCTACTGCTCTACGAAACCTCTACAGGACGACATTTCGACGGGCTGGTCTGATCTACATGCGAGCCAAAAATAGCGCCGTAAAAGACGGAGAGATGAAAGAGAAACAGGAAGCCTGGTTGAATTTGTGGAATAAACGAAGTATGCTTAGATATAGGAACAAGGGTGCCGATGTCAAGTGATTTTTTTTCAGTGGACAATACGCTCTCCTTGCTCTATAATTCGTCCCACACGCGAGGACTTGCTCATCAGATCACCAAATTTATTGGCCATTTCATCTATCGGGAGCGCCACCGTCATAGCGAGGGAAAGAACAGAGGATTGGTCTGGAATGGACAACTTCCACCTGACTCACCACAGTATAAACCGCCGCCGCCGAAAAAGCCTAGTCAGATAGCCCGAGAAGCAAGAGCGAAAACGTTGAGTGCATTTGAAGAGGAGGCGCTCGGGCCATTGAGGGAGGTTGTAAGGATGGCAGAGGGGAGAGACGAGATTTTGTTTGGGAATCTGAAAAACTATACACGAGTGAAGCCGAGAAAGATAGTGTCCAAGTACGACAAATTCTTCGGGTAGGCTTGTTATCTTATCCCACGCGTCTTTCCAATTAGAGCAATGCTGCTGCTTTTGTCTATGACGATGATGGTTTGTCCTCCGTGATGATTATGTCCAACCATGCCTGTCTCCGTAGATACCGAGTATGTTTCTGCCTCTCATGCTTGTTCGATGGCTGAATGATTGATTCAAGTGATGATCATTCACCACGTACAGAGCTGCTATCCCCGTCCTCTGGTTCTCCATCACAACGGTCCCGGTCTTCAACCAGAGATCGGCACCGAGAAAAACGATCAGAAGTTACTCACCATCGTCGCAATGACTTTACTCATCCGCACACTGTCGACGCCAGCAGCCACACCAGCAGCAGCCATCACGACAATGACAACCGTAATAACACATCAAAAGCATGGTGGCGTTCCCGCGAACAGGCTCTCTCTCAACCGTCCTACTCAAAGCAGGACTTGATTCGTATGATTATTTCCGCTGAACGCGAGACATCCAAACTCCACGGCACTCTCACTAATACGCTAACACTCCTTGACACCGAATCACACAAATGCGCTACTCTTGAACGTGATTCATTCAATGCATTTACCCGCTTCGCAACTATGCGTGAAACAGCTGAATCATTAGCCGAGCACACAGCACAGGACTTACGTGTAGCGCAATTCGAGTTGGAGCATAAGGCGAGAGAAGTCAAGAGGTTACAGCAGGAGTTGGATTTAGAAAAGAATGCGAGAGAAGAGGCAGAGAGGGAGGGAGGAAGGGCTAGAGATGTGGCCCGGGGGTTAAGACGAGAGAGAATGATGGATAGGGCAAGGGAGCACGGAAGGAGGGAGGGGTTCGAGAAGGGGTTTATCAAGGCACAAGCGGAAAATGCATTGAAAGTACAGATGCAAACCAAAGCCAATGCTGATGCTCGACCAAGTGTAGCTGAAGGTATTGGCGCTGGACCCAGCTCGGGTGCTTTGCTAGGTACTGGCTCTGCTCCTGTCTTTGGACGGCAACATAGGCCATCTGCTGCTGGCGCTCAGAAAGTGAGAGTAGAGCAGGATTATGGTCGCGACATAGGAGAAATATCATATGAAGAACTCGACTCTGTTCCTATCATCACTCCTCCTCGGGCTCCTCTTGTTTTACCGGATGGCCAGACAGCACCCACGAAAACAGGTTATTCGCCTATTCAACGACCCATTCCCCATCGGTACCATGATATTGTATCACAAAGAGAACCCACGCCGGTGCCTTCAGTTGATCGATACCCGATATCCATACCACCACAATCCGTTATCGAACAAACACACGGCATCGGTCAGCCAGAACAATGGGTTACAGGCGCAGAACATAGTGCTTTCTATGGTCCTACGCCGCCGAATCCAGCAACATTGACTATCAATACTAATGCCTCGAACGATGCTGTTGCTGTCGGCCCATCTCCAACTTCACCGAAAATCAAAAAGTCCAAAGTTAAATTCCAAGTTCGTCGGCCTTCACTCAAACAGGCCGCAGCTTCGTGGTATCGAAGCCTCAGTTTCAGGAGAAAACCAAAACATAAGATTCTGATTGATCCTGAAGAAGAAGAGGAAGATCAAGCAGGTTATTCATCGGCTCCTGTTGTATCTGCAGATGCTGGTCTAGATTTGACTGTTGCTGCACCGCCAGCACGACCACACTCACAGGGGCACTCACAAGTTGTGAGTGTCAATGATGCATCTCTTGCACCCGGCGTTCGTCCGAGGGAGCATCCATATACTCCTGAGCAGAGAAACACTGTGATCCAGGGAAAGCATAAGCCTCGGGTGTCATCTTTGGATTCTTGGGCATCGACACATATGTCGATTTCGCAGTTCGACTTACTCAATACTCCTGGAAGGTCTAATGGTGGCCATTTGAGAGGAAGTCAAGTGAATGGTAGTGTCGTGAGTCTGAATAGTTTGGGTGGAGGAGGGGGTAGACCACCAAGTGTATCAGGGAAGAGTACTCGATCGCAAGCAGGAGGCATACCGAAGAAGTTGAGCGTGATTAGAGAAAATCCGATGAGCCGAGACACAACTCCCATTGGGGCTTCCTTCACCAGCGTAACTGGACCAACTCCGCGTGGCTATGTAGGTAGTGCTAATTCAAGGGAGTCCCTGGTTGCTCGACCCTTTGCGTCCATGGATGTAGATCGACGGTCCGTGAAATCTGGGAAATCGACGAGTAGTAGGATGTTTGCTGTTAATCCTGATCCCGAGTCTCCTGATTTGCAGACTTTTGTGAATAATTCTGTTGATGCGGCGGGTGTAGGGATTAGTAGCCCTAATCATGCGACTCCCCAACGACAACGACAACAAAAGCGTCATCAAATGCAGGAGCAATACGTATTTCCACGTCAACCACCTGCAGATAGTGCGTTGCTGAGACCGGCTTCTGTACGAAGCGGTGGCAGTTCAGCATATGGTGGTAGAGGCTTTCCGGTGGTTGCGCCTCTTAGAACGAAGAAGAGTGGAATATCAAATATGAGTGGTGCAAGTGGACGCAGTGGGAGTGGTGGAGTGATTGATACACCTACACCAATGCCTAAGGAAGATAAAGGGAAAGGGAAAAAGAGATTGTACCCCCTCGGGATAGTGGTTGAAGGCGCTGTGAGTGGGAGTGGAAATGATACCAGCCCAGGGATTGAGATTGCTGTTCAAACGCCTGTAAGTTCTTTGTATCTCTCTGGTCGTTACTGCTTACATTGTGATCTTAGAGTGACCGCGCCCGCGATTCCGGCCATCAAGACGGGATAGTACAAGATGCTCGTTTCTTGAGCCCTAGGCAATTTCCGTCTCGTAGCTTAACTTCCTCTCCTCCCTCGATTTCATCTATGCCTCAATCGACACCAAAGATATTCTCGGCGCAAGGACTACCTAGTGTGGAACCTGCTGCACCGTTTGAGGAAAGTAAACCGAAAGTTACGGTCATCAAGCGTTATAATGGTGCTGAAATCTTCGGTGGTGGGACGGGGAGTATAGTTGAAAGTGAAAGTGGACATCGAAATAATACTAATGCGGGGATGACACCTGGACCTGCGTTATTCCATCCTTTACCTTCGCGAAGCTCTGCAAATGGATTAGCAGAACAGCAGCAATATCTGGGAACTGGGAATGGGCAAGGGGTGTATTCGCGCCTGGAAAGAACGGGCTCGATGGGATCGTTGAGGAGTCAAGGGTCATATGGCAAGTTTGATTCAGGCAAGTATGTTGATCCTGCGTTTTGGGGTGCACCTTCTTTGGTGCCGGGGCAGATGCATAGGAAGAGTGGAGGATATGGGAGCCCAGCGTCGAGGTAGGGTATGGTTTCGTATACTAATAGTTACTAGATGCATTATAATTGGGGACTCATTCAGCACTGTTGCCTATATGCAATGTTTTCTCTTTTGTACCTTTGCTGTTTTAAAATCACTGTTTGTATTACGCCATCGTGCATTCACATGCACGTCTTTTTATAGAACATGGGCGCCCCTTATCACTTGTACACGAATTGGTACTCAACCCTTGCTTGGCCTCGTGGCGATTTTGTTGGACTAGTACATTTGATGATGACTCGGACACAAACACAAACACGGACTCAGCGGACAGCTATGTCGTAAGTGACATCCGACTGCGCTACCTTTTCAGTCAAATTTCTTTCGCCTAGTCCAAGTGCAGGTCCAAGCACCCACGACCGTGCACCCTCTTCGTCTCCCCTTTCTTCATCTCTATCAGCAGGCCGAGATTATAATACTCGATTGGCATCTCCACCGCCCGTTGGACGGCCATACATGCAAGCACCACGAACTGCGCCCGAAGAGCCACTCACATATCCACGTCTGAACTCACTCTCTTTGGGAGGAGGCGTCAACTTGATGACCCAACGGAGTGGCCGTCCTCGAGACGAAATCCACGATTTAACAGAACAAGAAAAGCTGAGAGTAGAATGGGATATACTAATGCGGAAGAAAGATAAGTACAAAACGTGGAAGAAACGAACGAAGGATGATTGGCGAGAGTTGGAAGATGCAAAAGTGTTGATGGAAGCGAATCGACAAAGGCTAAGGGAGGATGAGACGATGATGGGGTCGGAGAAACGAGCGATAGAAGAGGAGAGGGGTAGGTTGGAGGATGAGATGCGAGTGTTTCGAGCACTGCAGAGGGATGTGGAGAGGGAAAAGATGGAATTGGAAGAGCAGAGAATGAGGCTGGCGGATGATCGGCAGGTGTTAGTCGAGGATATGGAAAAGTTTCATTTGGAGAAGGAGGAGTATGAGGAAGAGCGAAGGAGACATGCAGAAGAGACAGTTGTTCTGAGGCAGCAGTGGGAAGACATCAAGGGCAAGTATGAGGCAGAGCTGAAGCGGATGGAAGATGCAAGACAGGCGTTTGACGAGGATCTGGCGCGCTTCAACAAGGAGCGTGGGATTTATGAGGCAATAAGACACGTTTTGGAACAGGACACTCCACAGTTTCCTACTCAAAATATATAGTCTCCCTGCACCCTGTGTCTTGCAACCAACATCATGTCTTCGCATTCCTCTACTCAGTCTCAGTCTCAGACTACCCCCGTCCAGCATGTGAATCGTGCTAGATATGTTGTCCTGTTCAAAGGCGTCTATGATATGTTGGTCGCATTTGGCATCATGTTTATGCCCATTGTGGCCTATGATGGCCCTATCCCTGCTTTTGTGAGCAAGGTAACTGGCTTGGTATGACATACACTCTTTTCTTAAAATTTGTGATGTGCTAATCCGGTGATCGAAGCAATTCATCTACCGTGATGCCGACCCCGGTGGCGTATATGCTCTTGCATCCTTGATCATGGGATGTGCTGTGGCTGCTTTGTCTGCCGGGATGTCCTATCAGGACGATGCATACAAAGTTATCGGTAAGTCTGTTCCTCTGCATATGCAATGAATTATGTCTAAAACTCCCGACGACAGCCACGCTCAATGCCGTATTCGCCTGTACAGGTCTTCTGGGTTGTTTGTTTTCTCCCAAAAAGTTTGGCTCTTCCCTGCTCTTGCTTGCATCCCTTCAAAATCTTGTTTGGTTCGTCTTGATTGTTGGTGCCGGTGGTTTCACGCTCGGCGAGACATTTGGATTGAAGAAGGCTGTTGAGAAGGTGCACAAGAAAAAAGCACAATTCGTCGAACCTGAAAAAGAGCGCCGTGAGCACGAACCCCATGCTCGCAGCGAGAAAGAACAAATCGGTGAGAAAGAGAAAGAGAAAGAGAATCATGGACATGCCACCACTGGCGGTCAGTCCACCGGTGCTTCTCGAGGCAATAATAACGGTGGTCTGCATCGGCAAACTCGCAGGAATGTTTCCACTGGCGGTCGGTTTGGTAGTGTTGCCTTTGGAACAGATCGTGGCTTCAGTGATGAAGATTCTGTGTAATAATTGATGATGTGTAGGTCCAGGGAAGTACTACATGCGATCCCATCATATGTAGTTAAACATGTATAGATTCGCTAGAATAGTATAGACCACTTACTGCGAAGCAGATAGCAGAATACCTTTGTGACCTCAGTGAGAAGTAAGGCCCACCTTTACAGGCAAGTCTCAGAGTTCACCTGCTCTTGAGTCCAAAACTGGGAATGAGGGGACCTTTGGGAATCAGGGTTTGAAGACAGAGATATACAGGGGCGCTGAACCTTATCGGTAGTATCTCATAGGACAAGGTTTTTCCTCAATAGATGCACCTGTCTGTCGAACTGTAACCCCTAAGTATTGTATAGCATGCCCCAATCAGATGGTTTCCGCGAACTGCGATCTTGTGAATAAGAAAAAAGTTACTTCCCAATGATTGGACGCACATTCAACTAATTCAAATCGCGGGTCACACACCGATTCCCCCCTGAATAACGGCGAGAGAGAGAGAGTTTTGGATTTATATACCGCAACAAGCAAACAGGTACTAAGATGTGGTGGATGAGTTACATAGTAATACACTACTGACACACTACTGACTGCACCCAAGCTACAGGAGTGGTCTGCTGGGATCGTTCCGGATCAGGTGTGAATGTGTTGGAGGTGTAGTAGTTGGGTCTTCTGGGGGTTATAGTGGAGTTGAGTGTAACCCGAATAACGGCTCTACCACACAAACCAACATCAATTTGACTGTGGAAGAATCCTGCCAACCGCTGCATGGGCGACTGGCATTGGCAGTCAGAACAATTGCGTTTGCAAAATTCACATGTACGAGAGTATTAGACGAGCTCAAATGATCACCTCAGAATAAACTCTCATTGCGCACTGGCATAGTTTATTTAACCGGTATGAATCATCTGCCACACCTTTCACTCTACAGTTTCAGTGCGCGTAGCTATGACCTACCATTAACCCCGAAAATATATGTAATCAAATCCCTGTAATTTCTGCACGAATGCATAAATTTCAAAAATTCCACCGGTGCTTTAAGAATAATGGATACAGCAGCCAATTCACTCCAATTAATTGTAGAGCTAGTTACAATTCCCATAGCGTCGTCATGCTTCTGTCATATCTACATACGAATTGTCAAGTTCCTACTCATTGCAATTTGTGAGGCAGTTGGCAGCTGCTTCGATGTTTGCTTGTGTCACAGTCTTGTTCTTGTTATCATCCTATGCTCGCAACATTCCTGTCCACTCATTCAAGTTGAAACAATGGCAAACCAAGGTGAAATTGCTATACCGCGAGTCATCCAAGTTCTCAGTTAGTGCTGTGCCAGGTCAATAGATCAGTCAACTTACTTTTAGGATTCATTGGAAAACTCGATGATGGATTTTCACGACCACTTGTTGTCAAGTACTCTCACAGGACAGGCATCTCCCTTCAAACTCTTGAAATTTTTGACAACAGCAACAGGAGTGAAGGTACACACCTGCATATTTTTCGCTCCTACTCGAACAGCCTCGCCATCTCCCTCTAGTTCCTTTAACCACCTTGGGTCATTCAAGCCACTCGCTGCTGTACCTGACGAAGTCCACCTTTGTTGACCTGCCCCGATTGTTTCTACACGAGGCAGTCATAGAAGTTGCCTGTGCTCGAATGGGACCCAAAACAGTAATCCATCGTTCTGATGCACCCCTCATGGCTTGCGGGACAGGCTCATATCCATCAGCAGCATTCCGATGCAAGGTCCCATAACTCAACGATACCCTGCAATTGCCTTCCTATGGCCAGAAAACGCCCATCGGGAAAGAATTCGACGACAGTGACAGCAGTCACCTCAAACAGTTTGTCAAATTAACCATTGCCCATATCCCACAACTTGACTAAGATTGGACATTGATCCTTTCAGGCAATTGTCCCAATCAAAGATCCATCTTTGTCTTCGGGGGTTCACTAGAAGAAAATCGGTAGCAGTTGTTGCCCAGATGATTATTCCAGCGGCACTAGAAGCTGGAAAGTCAAGAACCACTATCTCCTGGCATGACATCCTTGCCAGAGGGAATATTGACGAAGGTGCTGATGGATTCGGGGAATTTTCGGGTGATGCGATCCTCTGGTCGGCTGGTAATGAACAACTTTTTCAGGTGTTCGTCCTGAATCCACTGCTGAAGCGTACGTAGGAGAAAGTCATGTGCCTTTCGCCCCGAAGCGTCATGCCTGAGACCACTCATCCAATGCAACTATCACAATCACTGGAAGTTGCTCAGGTGGCACATCATCTAACGCGGATAATGTTTTCTCAATGAGCAATTCGAAGAGGCGATTACCGTCGGATGACCTTGGGCTGAGTGCTGATAAAGAGACGGATACTGATGGGCAAGACCACAAACAACGACACGCCGGAAGGCTTCTGTAGCGATCATGGTGGATCAGGTACGGTCGAACCGGAACCATATTACATGTCGCTTCTGGTCCTGTACTCGAATGGCAATGCTAGCTGCCAAGGTTGATTTCCCAACACTGGAAGATCCCCTTATCCAAATCAAGTTGTGGCCGCCGGTGCTCTTAATCCCAATTTTAATCCGTTGTGGAACGGCAAGGCGGATGCCCTGTATACATGGGCCACGGGGAGAAGGCCCGTTTCCCGAAGGGCTCTCACTAAACCATTCAGCTCCCTTTGTTTGGCGACTGCTTTTGCATTGTCTGGTGTAGAAAATTTGTCCAGAAGAGCAAAAAAGGGGGGATCACAGAAAACATACCGTGAAAGTTTGCGACACTGGTGCGTGTAGACTGGGCAACCTCTGGGATAGAAATGACGAGTTACGAGGACCAAACAGAAGTCACAGACAACCAACCTCGGATATTTGCAATGCCGGTGTGCACAAACTTCACGTCATCCGCAATGGCGTCTGATAATACGAGTTAGACAAGTTTTACAATCAATATAGGCACAAAAACTAAACCTTGCTTCTCTCGCATTTCTATTGCAAGATCTGCCCTTGATCAAGCCTGTCCTGTAGTTCAATCACCTTGTCCTTTCGAGTGGCAACTAGAATGCCCTTGATTGGGAATGCTATACAGATCAATACGTAGGGCTGCATGGGCATGAAAATGATCAACTTACCATCTGCCTCGGGCCAGCTTCACCATCGTTGCTGTTTTCAAGAGTTCGAAGGGGAACATCTGTCATATGAGAGAACTCGACAGTGAGTGGTCGTGAAAACCTGTCATCAAATTTCCAGTGAATCCTGAGAGTGATAAGCCTACTGATGGATTGAACTGATATGAGAGCGATACTGACCAAGAACTTGGGTGTCTCATGCCATAGCAATTTCACCTTGTTTTGCCATGATTCAAATCTGAATGAGCGGGCAGAGATGATGTGAGCCTAGGATAAGAACAAGAACAAGACTAACACAAGCAATCATCAAAGCAGCTGCCACTGCCTCAAAAATTGCAGTGCGTGGGAATTCGACGGTCCGCATGTAGATGTGTCAGAAGCATATGGGAGTTATCACAAGCACTATTCTTCTCGAACCCATTATCGCCGCGCTGTCAGTCAACTGGTTACTGCATCCGTTATTCTCAAAGGACTACCACATCCTTCTAAACTCACGAGTATGATTGATTATATCTTCTTGCTGTTGTGCCGCGTGGCATACTCCAATATTATCTTTATCTTTTCCATTTTAGGTAAGCTGCTCCTATCAAAAGGTAAGCGGTGATCACCAAATCAAACCAAATGAAGGCCACAGTGCGGATTTCCTGAATCACACTTTGACAGCCTTAAGCTGGATGAGGGATTGGATAATTTGCATTCATTATAATCGTAACACCATTCGGACGCGCTATAAAGAGAAATCAAGGCGTCTCCATTACCAGGGCAACAATCAGTCACTTGATGATGAGGGTTTCTGGGGTCCAGAGTCCACAGCTAGAAATACCAGAATGGTCTCATGTCTGTCATTGACTCTTGACTCCATCTTTCGTTTCGATTGTCGCTCTTTCAAAGACTTTCTCTTTCTCCCTCCTTTTGGCATAGTCTATCTGATCTTTCTGTTGTCCAGGATCAAAACCTTCATGACCGTTTGAACGTTCCATACTCCTCGGACATCTCAGCTCCTGACAAGCTCGCCATCTCTCCTCTCCCTTCTCTTCTCTGGGTAGACCAACTTGTTCATACTCAGTGCGAGGAAACTTTAATGAAGGTGATGAGGTTTGTAATATACAAGAAGCTACTTTCCTGCCTGGAAGTGATGAACTTGCTGGTCAAGGCTTACAAGATGTCTGCGATCCTCAAAGGGCTTTGAAATGGTCTGAGTTGACAGTATGTCTAGAGTTTGTTTCTTGCAATTCATCTCTGAGATCGGCTGGCTAGGAAAAGATCCGATGTCGTTATCTACGATGCCCTCCGATCCACTTCTTCATTGATTCTTCAAAGTCGTCCTCGAAAATGTCTCTCAGCTCACTATACGTAAAATCTTGTTTCGAAAATCTTTCGTTCGAGGTTTCTGAACACTCAGGGTTACAGAAGGGAACCCTACCTGATAGACAATCATCATTTTCATATCGGCATCCACGTATATTCGCGACTCTGAAACAGGTCGTAGTATCGCAGGCCTATTTGAACTGCGAAACCTAGTTTTTGAAAGCGTGGAGTTGGTGTTCATTCAGTCCTGACGAGAGACATACTGGGAGATTGTCCCGAGACCACGTTATCTTCGCATGCAATAGTTTAGAACATCGAGAAGGGAGGGAAGCAGTTCTAGATTGAGAGCGTTGATTTCGTCTTCTTTCACTATGGTTGTCATCGCGGAAGGATCGCCTCAATCTATGGATTAGATGAAGATGGATCTTTTGGCTCAGACATTTGCCTCGTCCAACTCTCAGGATGAAGGTCCTTGTTCGACCCAAATATGGGGACACTGGCCATTTGTATGCACCATTTCGGGGGTTGAATAAGTGATGCAGGTTATGGGACACAGCAAACATTGCGATCAATCAATGGTATGCTACTCATGTGTACGAGTTTATCCCGCAAGGCATGAAGGATGGATGAATGGTGGACCAGTACCATGAGTTGTTATCTCAGGTCCTACTCGAAGACAGGGGATTTCTATACTGACAGAAGCATCCTCAACGAAGGCTGCCCGAGTAGTAGCCCACGGTCCCATGAGGATCATATCACTGTTTTAAATCCCCTTCAGCACTCATTGCCGTAGATGAATCCTGCACAGTAAGTGCAATGAGCAGTACGTGGTTATACTCCCCGGCACCCTTGTATCAGACTAATGTTACTGTTATTTTACATGTTAGATCTTGAATTCTAAACACTGTCTTCACCACCCTTGTTGATTGATTTTGCTAGTGCGCTCATTTGACCTCTGTGAGTATTTTGATATTGACAATGGGGCCTAATATACCAAGCCACATATATTGAAGTGCTGATGATACCTTACAGACAACATGGCATAGATTCATGATCTTGGATAGCGGAAAGCTCAGGTTGTTCTTGTGAAAAGGAGGGTGACAGAAGAAAGTCTTCGAATGAACAGCAGTGGAAATGGAAGACGGAGTCAGAGTCAATAACAAGTATGATGTATTCTTAGTGTATGTAGACCCAAGAAACTTCTTAAACATAGTGTCATCAAGTGGCTTGTGAGGCACTGCGAACTGATCGACTCTGTGGCAGACCCATCCCAATACCTGATGTGGATACGATTGCCCTCTCCCTTGCCCTAAATGATCAACCCCTTGGTGAATGGCTTTAACTCGTCCAGCTCCTTATCTGGGTATACTCGCTAATTACCAACGTCAAGCCCGCCACACAATGCCCATTATTATTTTGGTTCGGATAAGACTTTGGCTATGTCTGCGGGAGGGGAGAGTATGATTTTATGAATGAGGTATCTTGCCCCAATGTACTTGTCTCACCTTTGCCTCGATCGCTGACGAAATGGCCGGGATATCGAGAACTTCAAGGTGGATTTCATTAATGAGGTCCTCGTCGCCGAAGTACGCATTTTATCAGCCATGGAAGGATTCGATTTCTCAATGCTTCAGATTGGTGTATCTGACAAATTAATTTCATATGGCATGCGATATCCTGATCGCGCTACTAATTTCCTGTGACACCTACCATCATCTTGACAGGCTTCTGACACCAAATGTCGAGCGAAATACATCGTACATGCGTTTGTTGTCATGTTTTGATACTGAGCAGTCACTTCGCCCCGTAGGCCCTCACTGCGGGACGGAAATTAAGTTGGTTTCTCTTCTGCCCAAAAGGCACCAGTATGCCTTTTCCTCGCCAGGTACCGGAGTCATCCGTTACAATGATCAAGATGCAATCGAGAACCGTGCTTTAAGGGGCAGGCTTTTCTCGACATAAAATAGACTACCCGATCGTATAAAAGCAAGATTCTAAGTGCGACGTGAAAGCCATTGACGAGCTATCCTTCATTGAACATGGCTGCGACAGTACCTCGAGATCAAGGAACGAGGTTGAAACGAGATAGGAGCGGTCTACCCCTGATTCCACAGCCAACATCTTCACCTTTGGACCCGCTGAACTATCCAGACGTACGCTATTCTTGCGATATAATTTGTTCATCGAATTTTCCTTTTGACTCAGTGGCTGAAATATCTCATACTTGGAGAACTATGTGTCCTTGGGATGATAGCAGGATTAGCAACTGGAATGCTTAACCCAGCAGTGGACCAGTTAGCGCAAGAATTTGGCATTTCCCCCCAGGTTGCGACATATCATTCTCTAGCCCAGGGACTTGTCGGTGCTATTACTCCCTTAGTTGTGGTGCCTTTTGCAAATGTTTACGGACACCGATTGATATTCCTAGTCTGTACTGCACTCACAGCTATTGTTAGTGCTGCTTCAGCGCAGTCGACGTCGTTTGCGATGTTGATTATACTTCGTGGATTAACGGGCCTTTCACTCACTAATTTGGTCTTGGGAATGGGTGTTATACCTTGCTTGTTCTTTGTACATCAAAGAGGAAGGATGATGGGTTTGTATATTCTTATCTCGTTCAGTGGAACACACTTAGCTCCAGCTGTGAGATCCAAATTGAACGTAATTTTTCCTTTATATGGTTGATGATGAATAGTAGATTGGCGGGTATGTGGCATTTAAGATAGGTTGGAGATGGACTATTCGGGTCGGGGCAATCTTTTCTGGTAAGTATAAACTCCCCATAGCTCTCCTCCCAATCAATACTGATTCATGGTGAACGAATCGTCTCAGGTTGCTCTCTTTTTGTGTTGATTTTTTTCCTCCCAGACACGCTTTTTCAGCGTCCAGATCGAACCCTCACCTTGAACGACCCGCGCAACAGAGACTTGGTTGATAATGCGGAGTCGATTCCGAGCGAAATCTTCGTTGCTCTGCCTATAAGCCTGTCTACATATCTTCGTTGCCTACGTCTTTTGGATTCAGAACGTATGCCTACTGATCATAAACTCCGCTTGGGAGAAGTTTTAGGCCGCCCTTGCAGATTGTTAGCACGGCCTTCAGTTTTTCTTCCTGCAGTTTGCAGGTCAGTCAATGTCATCAGTAAAAGTCGAAAGATAATTATCTGTGTTTAGTGGTCTCGTCTTGACTTATGCATCTGCGGGTCCTCTATTTATTGCGCCTGCTATCTTTACAAAGATATATCACTTCAACTCGCTTCAGAATGGGTCAGTGCTCCATATTGTTCTATTCACTTTGAGTTTAAGAAGGTTCAAGGCTTGCCACTGGGTTGAGTGTTCAAGCTGGCGTGTACGTGATTTTTGGGTTTGAAAATCTTTCTACCGATGTGCACGAGATGATCGACTTATAGGCTAATCGGGGAAATATTTTCCGGTTCAATGACAGATTATATGATCAGACGCGCTCGTATACGCGCTATGAGAGATGGAAGGCCAGTAGAGCCTGAAATTCGATTGCAGGGAATATGGCCTGCGGCCGTGATTGTTCCCCTTGGGCTTGTTATGTGGGTCAACCACTATTTACAAAGACTCTGTTTCTTACTTTGATCTTCAGGTGTAAGAACGTAGATACAATCGATCAATTGGCATTCCACTGACATCAAACTCAAGTTGGATTTACAATTCGCTATACCACAACATTTATAGCACCTTGTGTGGCAATTGGTAAGGCGCATGTCTATTTACATATCAGCAAAAAAATGAGTATTTTACCTGCAATACACTTCCAGCATTCGCTTGCATCGGTGGTAAATTCTTCACATCGCTAAGATATTACGTTCGAGGCTTATTAGTGCGGATTAGTGCAAATCACTTCGACCATTTGCTTTACATATACTTGCAGCGACTGTTTTCCTGCTCAGAGCAACGACGTTAGCCAATGTTTGAAGTATGTTCGTGGATAGATCGTTTGATTGCCTCACTCACAGATGACTAGCTTTGTCAAAGTGCTATTATTGGTTGCATTAACATTTTATGAGTATGTCGGCCCAAAGAGCTTCAATTTGTTCAGCTTTTGAGCTTTGGTGCGACTAGAATTCCACTCGGTGAACGCGTGAGTGGGAGCAGATAGACTTACTCCTTACAGTTCGACGCTTGTGGATGACTGGACTTCGTTCACTTTAGGTTGGTTTTCAATGGGCGTTTGTAGTTTTTGCAAGTATCTGGTGAATCACAAGTGGCAACCAGGAATAGAGTAAATGGCTAATGGAGTCATACACAGCACTTTGTCGTTCTTGTCCATCGCAGTGTTGATGAGGAAAGGTACAGAATGGAGGTAGGAATGTTGAAATCTGGTATATTTTCACACGTTTCTAGTGAGCCTGATGAGCATTTTGATGTTTGGCTCTATCGATAAAGTTTCTGGATTTGTCGATAGATCAACGTGCATGTGGATTATTTTTGTGGTCAGTATTTAAAATATACTACAAGGTTACCCATATTCTAAAAATAACTATCGTCGTTTCATTTACCTGGAGACATCAAAAACTTGATGCAATTCTTGACAGATGATCCTGCTGCGTTTGCCTGGACTAGTAACTCTATATAGGTCATGAGAGGTTTTCTTTTCTTCTCACTTCAGCTACGACTCTCATCTTTTCTTTTTGTCCTTTTCTAGTAGTCTGTGATCAATTCATAGACTACTTGTACTTTACTGGGGACTGTGCTCGAGCACCGCGTTAGAAAATTTTGATGGAAAAAGGGGTCCCCCTACCCGACAGAAACCTGCTGATGATAAACCTCTGGAAAGCTACTCTGAAAGGGGGATCTGAGGACGAGGTCCCTATGGCATCGGCTGCGCAATGAACTAATGATTCCCCTTTTTTCTATTTTTATTCAATTAGTGTCTCAGTCGTCTCGGGATCGAGTAGACGGCTGAGGGAGGATAGTGAAACTGGTCCCTATATAAGTCTGCTCTACATTCCTTGGTGTTAACTTGTGGCCCCGGGTGACAGGTTGCATCATATCGATGACAAGTCGGTTAGAATGGTGGTGTCGGCAGAGTGGAGACAATGGAAGAATGGTGTCAGTGGAATGGAAGAGTCGGTACAATGATATTGGAGATTGGACATATCTATTGCATCAGTCCATTGCGATATCTATAATTGACAAACTCCCATCTCAACCATCTGCGAAAAAGCTTTGCCCACACCTTCCTCCTCTAGCTTTACGCATCCTGTAGATACATCCCCTCAATGCTGGGCCTAGTTTAGGCCCTCCATGTCTTAGCACTAGCTTGTCGCGAGATACAAATCTTGAATCGAAAAAGGGGAGACCACGTGACGTATTAGGGTCTAGCAACTGTCATTTCAGCAATTTCGCTATGGCTCTAATAAATCCCCCACACTACTCCCTAGAATTTACAGAGAGCCGTCCGTGGACTTCCACCCAAGAAAAAGCCATCACAGCTGATTTTCCATTTGATATACAGCAAGAAACTGCTGATCAATTTATAACTCGGACTTACTTGCAATTTCTATGGTTCCCAGAGGTGATGAACCAAGCCTCATCCGTTGATTCTGTGTCCTGACACTAGAAAATAGTCTATCGTACCGCTACAATTTTTTATACCGTCCTTGCGCCGTGTTCCAGATTTCCCCTCGTCCGGTCAATCCAATACTTCTCTTCATTCATTGCTGGAGCCATTACTTCAAACAACGCGCACAATCACCAACAAATTTCATGTGGAACTGCTTCAGATCCTCCAGGATGGTGGAGGTGCTGGAGAGATAGAAGAAAGTATGATGTGGTATGCATTGCAGCACGAGAAAGCGGATGGCAGAGAGGCATCCGACCAGGTTGAGAATGGGATTTTGGAGCCTTGGATGGATGCCACGTGGAAGCAGAATTGGCTTGAGCGCCTAGAGAAACGCGAGTACGTATTTTACTGTCAAATATCATATGGCATATGTCAAAGTCTGATAAGGGTGCAGATACAGATATTACTTTACATGACGAAACTCTCAATCGCACCAGAACCTGAGGTCGCATATCCCAAGAAGAGAAAGCGATCTAGAAAGGAGATACACGTCCCTTCGAGTTCATTGGAGGAACGGCTCGAGAACTTAATGGACAAGTTGTCTATGTTGCAGTTGACCAGCCATTTATCAACAAACGAGTCACAGCTCAATCGTAATGAACGGGATTGGGCTCAAAATTTCTGTGAGGATGTAGTAGAAGCTGCGTAAGTGGATTTACTTTTGTTTTCCTTTGCCTCATGTGCAATCTCATAGGTTCAAATCACTCCTGCCAGAACTATGTTCATTGCTGAGATCAAAAGTCTTCCCAAACTCACCTTTTTCTGACATCGATACTGCGACAAACTCACGATCTTCTTCTCCTGAGCTTCTGGCGGTCCCTTCGTTACCGATATCTTCAAGTGATTTGGTCTCTTCGATGGCCCGCTCACGTTCCCTAAGTCGTGTGCGGTCTCGTTCGCTCTCCGTATCCCTCGCGCAGGAGAGGGAAGAGCGTGAACGTTCTGTCAGCATTGGTCCAGGGAAGAAACATGCCTTAAATCGCGAAGTTAGTATGTCGCGAACATTCAAACCCAAACCCAAACCCAAGACATCCAAAACAACTTCTGATCTTCAGTTCAACGGACATAACCAACCACAAACCGGGAAAGCTGAAATTATTTTAGTAGAGGATACACCTCAGAAGCCTCGTGCCGTTGGTAGAAAGGCGTCCCAGTCTAATTGTGATTCCACATCTTCAAACGATGTCTTCGGCACGCGGCAAAGCAATCAGTGCCTTTTTGGCACACGTACCGACAAAACTGACGATGACGATGACGATGTGTGGATGCTAGATAGTTCCCCTGATGTGTTTCTTCTACAACCAGGTCGTAAAGTTGGCGGTAATTCGGACGATGAATATGAGACTATCACATCTCAAACACCGAGCAGGAAGCCACGTCGGCGAGATTGAGGCTTCATTGATCTCGGTGAATGCCCCAAGTTCGTACATCCATGGTCAGTTGTAATATATCCGTGTTCAACGAATCTCTCCAGTTCATCGGAATCCCAGGAACAACGATCTGTTCTTCATCTCTGAGCATTTATTAGATTCTCGCTTTCCCAGTTGTACCTATTGTCTACCCCTCCTTCCACCTCTGAGACAGCTTGAAGAGTCTTAGTCCTTATCATCTATGCTTCACGTTCGTAGGCTATCAGTTACAAGATGCATCTGAAAGAAACATGTAATGGTTATCTGGTATTCATCATTCTCATCGATGGAAACGTCTTTTTGCTGAAGGCCTTTTGTCACTTGATGAAGATATAAAATGTCTTCACTAGCAACTGGATGTTCCTGGACCAGCATGCCTGCATATACACTGATGAATGTCGATCCGAATTTAACACATCTGATGCTCGTATCTTGCACTTTCCTTTTCTGAAAGCTAGGGTTTAGACCACTGTAGAGATTCGCCGATAAAAGAGCATCGTCAATGAATTTCTTCTTCCACTACGTCTGATCTCATGGGTTTATAGGCGGAACCTACTCGACGTTTTGTTATTTTGTAAATTGAATGCGTACTACTTAGTATTCATTCTTGAGTACCCTACGGATATGTCTACCTCTGGGATCGAGTACCCTGCGGGTGTGTGCCTTTGCAGTCATTTCTCCATGATCACGTTTCAGCCAGTCATTTAAATATACCGTAACTATTTCGATTTACACTTGCTTGCTTTCTGGTGTTGTACTTACCCCTCGCACGTGCCGCTGTTGACCATCTCATTCAACCTACGGCAGCCGGATGTCGTCGTGCCTGTCATCCTGCTTGCGAACCTCAGTCTATATCATGTGAAGTCTCGTTGTCAGGGCTCCGAGGTAACGTCCGTACTACGATTACACTGAACTGAAGTACGCTAAGTCAATGCGAACCAAGATATCGGATATGAGCAACCACCTAAAAACTACTGTCCATAAAGTCCCTCAGTTCCATTCCTGCTGCGCATACACACCCAAGACAGCACTCGACAAGACTGGGGAGTACAACTGGGTATCAGCTGCCGTATAAACCTTGTCTTTCTGCACATTGTTAACGATCTCAAGCAACTGATCCTGAATGAAATCGACAAATACGAAATCAATCGGTGCATCAGCTGTTACACCGGACGGCGGATCTGAGGCAAGGAAATCTGGGGGATTGAAGAAAGGAAGGGCAGCATGGAGGGTATCATCGCCTACACCAGGGCAAGACTACCAAGGGGAAATGAAGATTAGTTTTTATAAGATCAAGGGAGGAAACTCAAAGTACTGACATCCTTCGTCACATACCCAAAAGTCAAGTTCGCAGATACTGTTGCCCTCCTCTCCATACCACTCGACCTACCCATCATTCCCATCATCCATGCTTTGTAGATGTCCTCGACGTCTCCTTTTGCGTATCTCTTCGTTGATTCATAGTGACTAGAACCACTGGTGGAGGTTGGGGTTCTCCTTTCATTAGCACCTGCCTTGTTCAAAGTATTCACAGTCGCTTCAGCAATGCTCAACGGGACATTTGATAAGAAACGGAAGGAGTCCATAAACGGTGAAACGGTCAACTGATCATTCTTGGTGAAAGGTCCAGCATACAGATCGAATCTTAAAGAGCCCGAATTGGTGATAAACAATGCGGGCTTGGAGGCTTCACTGTTACGCTGGAGTGCTACAGGCATGACTTTACTGATGAAAAGGGAGAAGAGGGAGCTGTTTGAGGGGTATGGTACCCTAATTTTGATCTTTAGATTAACAATGAAGTGTTATTATCAATTCAACCTACGTGAAGAGCTTGTAATCTTGAGGCGCAGTCCCAAACTGAGCACTGAGGTCGAAGAGAGAGCTCAGTTCCTGAAGGCCGCTGGAAATTTGTTCGCCCAGAGATGTGTCAAAGTTGTATTCATTTGTTTTAGTGTGGAACTTGACACCAGAGTTGGTTTTCAGAGTAAAAAATTAGGTGGGGGAACATACTTCATATGTGACGCGATTGGTATCAAGGTATCTTCTACTAAATTGGATAGCTTCTTTACTACCCTTTTTGTCCAGCTTGGCACCTGATTCAAAGGTCACACCGGAGCATGGGATCGATAGTATAATGCACACTCAGCCAACCTGCGAAAATGCTCAAACATATCACTATCAGACATGGTTTCAAAGGACACACCAACTGTTTCCATGTAACGGCCGCTCTCCAATGACATGGACCTTTGATCAAGTTGTGCTGATCGCACGTTTCATCTGGGGATCAGATCAATACATTGCTGCAGCTGTGATACGCACTACAATCGCGAATGTGGGTGTGACCTGGACAAAGACCTCAGTTTCTTGCATATTATTGGATAGAGTGATACTGACCTCCGAGGATTAGAATGGGAGTTGTTATATGGATAGCACGAATGGCGTTGAAAACAAGTGGCCCTAGATTCAATTCCATTTTAATTGCTGGCGTCCACGTCAAGAAAAGTGCTGACAATTATCACGGGAAACTGGCATGTGTCTGACAAGCATTTTAGAGGCGTGACATGCCATAGAAGATCTGGGATGAGCTCACCCAACGAGTAGAAACACATCAGGTTCATCCTGAATCGCATCCTTAAACTAGAAGTAGATAAACGGCTGTTCACATCACAAGTCATCAAGCCACTTGCCCAGGTTTCATTAACCATATTAGCGACTGGTTGCACTGTAGTACCAACGTCATTGTCCGTGAAATCATAGAGAACACCAAGAGCAGTAATCTTGCGACCGCTGGCGCATGGTTAGATTGGTAATGATGAATGTCAGCATACTCACTGTTTGGTTTGGAATTTTACGAAACGGTCTGCAATTGATTAATCAGTGATCTTCAGAAGATTGACTGAACGTGAAGTCGACATACCGCCCACTGGTACACTGACATTTTGCCCACACAGCGCCGGAATGGTGATATTCACATTAGATGAGAGGTAACGTCCGTTCAGTGCAGGAGCGAAATTTTGGTACCTGCGGAAGTGGTCCATTGAGTGCATTTGTTCTGTCGATGGACCAGGACACGCACATATCAAGTGTATTGTTGTAAATATATAACTCATGGCTGATTTACAGCATAAATGCGCTAGGTTTCCAAAGTTCAACCCATAGACTCACTTTCCAATGGCCATAACATCATAAGGAAGCCTCTTAATAAATTTATTGGCCTATGCTTGATGTAAAGAGCTGAGCAAGGAAATAACGAGGATTTAGACATACATCATGGGCGTCAACCCCACCAGGTGGGAATCCATCAGTGAGTCCAGTACCTATATCGTCTTTTAGCTAGTGTGAGTCATTAATAAACCGAGGCCACTTTCCATCATGTAAATCTCCACTATCAACTAACAGCAAATCTACACCACGTTTCTAACATTGATACGCATGTGAGATATCACTAGTGCTCGGGGCATAAGATTAGTAAAAACTTACGTCGGCCGCTTCCTTCATGTGACTAACGAATGAAGCAAAATCACCCAAATCAGCACTGGAAGGAGCAGTTCAACGGCCTGACACAATATCACGGGAATTGGTGTCACACACCTGTAATTGGGTTCAGGGAACGAAGTTTTTTGATGACCCAGGAGCCAACCATGGCTGTCAGTGGTATGAATGATGTTAATGTCTCCCCATACTAGTTGGCGCGTTGGCGGTGTGAGTTGAATCTTGGGTGGTGGTGGTTGGTGCCCGTGACTATGGTCGTGTCCACACCCCTGAGCAAGTCCGAGGATCGCCAAACCAACAAAGGAGGAAACTAGAAAACTCATCCGAAGATAAAAATCCCTAAGAAAAGCAGGCACTACCTCCAGAAGTCCGTCAGTTTTTATGATACAGCCCTCCATTGGAGACGCGCACGTGTCGTTATTTTTTTCAGAATTTCTAAGACCCTGAACCGGGCCCACGTGTTATTACCAATAATGGAGCAGGTTGTAACTGAATCGTGAGTTTATGAGATAGAAGGAATAAACATTCAGTACCTGAAAGGAACTAGTATATTCGTATGCATGGGAGAGTACTGATCAGCTGCTGAATAGAGAAGGAGTTAGATCTGAGAACATACATCACACAACAGCAATGATTGGTTTCCTGAGGGAATCTAGGAGTATGGTCAACTTTCGATATCAGTCTGGGGAAATTTGTGACATGACTATGGACATCATTGTGTCATGTGCATGTTTGCAACGACGCTGAACCAAGTGCCACAACCTAACATGTTGAAACAGAGACCATGTAATCACCTTTCTTGAATCACTAGATTGTAAAGGAATCCTATCTCTTGTTGGTATTCTCTATGATACTTGAAACTTCGCTCGAGGCTCTAAGTTTGGTGAAATAGTCAGTAAAACAATTTAAATTCAATCTTCTAGTATGTGCCATCAAGATTAATGTTGTTGTGAAAATTTTTTGCCAATCTCTTTATTCATATTTCTATATGTGTGCTACACTAGAGATAAAGTCTGAAAGTAAGATGACACTAGTAGGTTGGGTTCAGTAGTGAGCTCAATCTAGGGTGTGACTGTCCACGATCTTACCTGAGACACGTTTCTTCACACAATAAAATTACACGTTCGTGAAGTCCTTTCATTGATATTGTCCTTGATCGTGCCTTCATGGAATATTGAAAGAGATCAGGACTACTTACACTTTATGATGTAAGTAAGCAGCCGTCTCAGCCTCAATATTCTCATTGTTCCTGCACAAGTCTTGAAAGACCTTGAGTCGACAACAGATAAATTCTGGGAGGTGGACAATGATATTTGTCAACGGTAATAATGAATACATACATCGTGTTGTTGGGCACTAGCTAGATCTTAGGATTTTGCTGATGGTACAATCCGGCCACCGGATAGCAGAACGACATTTTCCTCCGTAATGATCTGGTCACGAAGACACAGAAATATATGCAGGTTTGGGCAACCAAGAAACAACTGTGTTTCAAGCCTATTTCCTATGTCTGCTTCATCCTACAGAAGTATTGGTGAATTTTGAGGACATAGGCTTAGAGTGATAGTAAACATGCAAGTTGATGGGGAACAATGAGGCCAAATGGAGTACATCTTGAACTTCAAAACTATCCGTTCGGTTGTTCGACTAACATGAGCGTAGCAAAGGCACTTGTGATGCAATGAGAGAGAGTGTGTGTTCTGTGTTTGTATACCGCAACAAGCAAACAGGTGCTAAGACGCGGTATGTGATACAATGATGGGATGTGTCAAACGGGATCACAACGAGATCACACTTGCCAACCGCATCTTATTACGGAACATCACAACACCATGAACCTCTCCCTCTATAGCCTTCAAGCTTTCGTCATTATCGATTCAGAAGGAAATCGTGTCCTCGCAAAATACTATCATCCTCAAAGCCATCCCGATGGCGAATCAAAAGAATTCAACACCCTCAAAGATCAAAAGGCATTTGAGAAAGGGCTTTGGCAGAAGACAAAGAAAGCTGGAGGTAAGTCTGTTGTTTTGAGGCGAAACTAGTTACGATGCGTGTGCTGATTCTTAGGTCTCTCCTAGGTGATATAATCCTTTATGATTCACATCTAGCGGTGTACAAGCACTCTTTAGACCTCATTCTCTACTTCATTGCTGGTCCGACCGAGAATGAACTCATGCTTTCAGCGGCATTGACATCTCTCATTGATGCACTATCAATGCTCCTTCGGAACTCACTTGAGAAGCGGGCTGTGTTGGAAAACCTGGATCTGGTTCTGTTATGTTTGGACGAAACCGTCGATGATGGGTATGGTATTCCTTTCTCCACTTGCGTTATCTATCCTTATGCCGAGAGTGGTAGAATCATTGTAGACACAGATGCAGCGGCTATTGCTTCCCGCGTCAGTCGCCCACGCCCAGATACGACTGAGATCGTGATCAATGAGCAAACGATTCTAAGCGCTTACCAAACAGTAAAGGAGCGTGTGCAGCAAAGGATACAGCAGATGTAATCTTGTTCCACATTCAATTCCGCCACCATTGATCCTTCCCTCTCTTTGGGAATCGTTCTCACTTTCTTCCTATTCCTATAGGAGATACCTAGGTCTCTGTAATGGATGCATTTTATTTCCCCTGATCAGGTCAACCTTGATCGCCAATAACGACAAGATGACGTTGGTTACCTCATTTTACGGGTTTATGTACTTGTTCGCCTGAATCGTGCGTGTGATTTGAGCATGTGGATCTAGCACATGGATGATGATTTTCTGGGCTGAATGGGTGTCTATAGATCCTGCCGTTGAGTTGAGTTGAGTCCATTGGAGTCTTGTTCCCTGACCCAGAATAACGGTAATGCACAGTGGTACATACGACTCAGGCTTCGCAAAAACCTTCACCTCGTACTTTACACCCCTCATCACCTAGAACACGTCTACTCCTCCCATCTACCAGTAAACTTCGCCCACACTTTGCTTCCTCCTCCTATAGACACGTCCCTGATGTTTGGCCCTCTCTAGCCCTCCGCGTCTTAGTACTAGATAATACAAAAAAAACCATCTTCTGAGTCGAGGACCTCCGACGCATTAGAAAGAGATATCGCTCACTCCTTAAGTGATCCTCAGGTAGTAAAAACATGCGCCGAAATCAAAATTCGACTCATTTTACGTTTCCCCAAGTCCATTACTTCCCTTGTAAACAATAGCGAACATTGAATCATTCATTTAACCGTTTTCGAACAAAAGTCAAGTCAAAAACTAAACAACGCTAAGCCAATAGTACTGGCAATGTATCCAGGATAATCTAATTTACTCTCACACGACATGGGCTAGACCGAACACCGGATACACACACGATATCTCCATTCTTTAAGAGAACGTTATTTCAGAGATCGGATGAATTTATCAAAGCAAGTATAAGATACTACGTATAAACGGTGTCACTTTAGGTCAAGTTGCCACCAATTAAGATAATTGCGAAAATAAGTAAGTAAAGTACACGTAACATGGAGCGATAAATCAAGGTGACGATGGAAAGGTTGTACAAGAGCGGAAACGAGAGGGTTCAAAGATCAGAATCAGTGCGAAGCTATGAAGTGCAGAAAAAAAATACTATCCGAGGAGGCCCGGGAGTAAGGAGATAATCAAGATACCATCCTTGCCAGATTATAGTGGATCAACCGCTGCGTTGGTCACCGAGCAAATTAATGGTTCCAAATAGAGCACAGCCATCTGTGCCTCATCTAAGGGCGATTATGTATTATATAAGTGGATGTAGTTTGTGATGGATGCGAAACGAATTGCGAAGTGTTATTGATATCGGAGGATCAAGTGGCAGAGTGCGTGATCGAGGCGTGCTGAGTATTGAATGTACATATCACATCCAACGCGTCAACGCCAGGCTGTGCAGAAAAGTTAGCACACGAGTTCAGGTATAACGTGAGAAACGACAAGAGACGATCAGAACTGCTGGAACCTTTAACCAGCTACTTGGGTCGTCACTGCCAGTCTCACCGTATATCACAGCAAAGCTGAGAAAAAATCCAAAACCCACTTGGAGGAAGCGAGTCCAGTATACTGCACGACGGCAAGAGTGGATGCCGTAGCTACTGAGATAACACCCAGAACGACGGCAGTACGTCCGCTCTTGGTGCTTGCAGGGCCCGAAGACCAGATGTCTGAGTCACAGGGGACTGGGTGCTCATACAGAGAGACGGTAGCTCGCATGGAGGTGTATAAGGTATCTATTATCGAGCTGAAATGGCTTTTATAAGAGCCGCATCTCGTTCTGAATAAAGAAATTGAACAGCCACGGAAACTGCACAACAAACGTCAGTTCGAAACGATAGAAAGCCGAATATGCACTGCACTTACATCATAAATCACCTCACCTCACTTGTCGCAACGTGCGAATATGAACCTGCAATCTCCGGGCAAACGGAAGTTATGTCATCGGATTGCCTTAATCTGAACAATTGCGAAAATAGTATACAGCCCCTAATCAACAAAATAAGAACGATAGAGGTTCCATCGATTATGTATTACAAAAGAACAATCGGAAGTATGAAGCTTTGACCGTCCCTGAGGTGTCGGGCCTCCACTCAATCTCCGTATTCAAAAGGCAGAGACAATCATCATATCGTGTCCAAGTATGACTCACACAGCTGGCATGTGAATGTTATCAACAGTAAAGCCGATGATCAACAGGGGTCTATGTGAACTCCTGGGCTCAGAAGGAGTCCGGAAGAGTTGGTAATAGACTAGACACCGTACAGCAGATCGTAAAAAAGAATGGAGGAGTTAGTCCAAAAGCGTCAATTTGACAAGATGACGAAAAAATGGAACACAATTAAAGCAATAAACAATCCCAGCTGCTTGCAGCCGATTAGCAATTTACACATTACAAGAGTCAGATTCAGTGAGAGTCAGTCTGACTTTTGGTAAACCTTCTCGTGCCGTATCAAGTTCTCAAAATAGGCAAACAAAATTGCTGGGAAAAATGTATCTTCCTCTCTGCCTCCTAGCTTCGTCTAACAACTCCCCACTCCACCATCCATCATCTGGAGTCGCAGTGACAGCAATGATATCGCCCGTTTGGAAGTCAAACTCTTCGTCTATGGTCGCCTGGTAATCATACAACGCTTTGACTGTAAACGGAGAGAGAAATGTCAGTATTTCCGATCGACCAAGGTTCAGACAGAAACAGAAACGGAAATAAATAATGAGGCACAGGAATTTCACGTTTCTCGTAAGCACACTAAGCACATCGGCAGCCTCAAGTGGCTTCTCCCACGAGGAAAGAGAGACCGAAATGATAGGGGTAAAAAGTAAAATAGAAACACAAAAGATTAGTATGACGTACCGTAAAACATGATCTGTTTCCCATCCTCGGTCGTCTGTCTAATCTGTACAACACTGAATCGTGTATGGGTCAGCTGTCCCTGTCCTTGCCCTTGCATCTGTTGTTGTATTGACTGTGAGGCAGAAACAGATACTTGCTGCATGGACTGGTACTGATGCGTCATCGGAGTTTGCGAGGTTAGTTGATGAACTTGTTGGACCTGTGGTAGCATCTGCTGGACCACAGATTGAGGGCTTGGTGATCTCCCGACATGCATAGATGCTTCAGGCCCTGGACTGGGAACTCTATATCCATCTCCACCTCCATTTCGAACAGCTAACGAGCTCGAAGAATGACTTGAAGAGGCATTTCTCTCGTTGTATCCATTTCCGTTGGTGCTACTGGCCCTTTGTTGTCGGCCGACCAAGGTATTGTTCATTACAGTATAAGCATTCTGTACTTGCTGCTGCTGCTGTGGTGCTGGCTGTTGGAAGCCTGTGGACGACTGCTGGGAATACTGATTATACATCCCTTGTCCAGAAGCAGCTGTCACATAACCAGATTGAGGAATCGGTGGAGGTGGTGGCACCTGGTACATGTTCATGAGCTGCGGTGGAGGCGGAGTCACAGATGAGTACATGGGTTGCGCAGGAGGTGCAATCGGAGGCTGAGGAGCACCTGGAGTGGGTACTCCTGCTAACCAGCTCGATCGCCTCTGCTGTTGTTGAGGATTTGGTTGTGGATGTTGAGACTGCTGCTGAATTCCACCATACATATGCTGGTGGCCCTGGGGTGTTTGTCCTCTTTGCTGTTGCTGTATTTGATATCGCTGTGCCATTTCATCATGAGATACTCTTCCATTTGGGTCAAGCGCAATGCCCACAGGGTTCGGACTGGTGTCCCGGATAGGCGTACTAGTGGATGGTGATGTAATCAAAGTATTAGTTCTCTTCTGTCGTGGCTGGTGTTGAAGTTGGTGTTGTTGCGGTTGAGGTTGGGGAAAAATTTGTGGTGGATGTCCAGACATATTTCCTACCCGCACGATCTCTCCCGGTCCAGGACTTGGCCCTCTGGATGCTGAAGGCTGCGGACTATTTCCCCTCGAGTTGCCACCATGTGCTCCTATCCCAGCATGTCCAATACTGGGCGCCCTTGCAAGACTCTGTCCTTGTTGGCTACTTACGCTCAATGAATGACTATGTCCACTAACGCCAGCACCACTTCCGCCGGCGGAGCTAACCCTTCTACTGTTCCGCTCTCCAGGTAAGTGCTGGTGGTAATCAGCAAGCACGTCTGTCACGACTTCGGCCCCATAATTACCGTTTGAACTTTTGGGGATCATGAAGTTAGCAACGGGAGGGTTGGGCGAGGCAGGTCGAGAACTTGTCTGCGGCGGAGCACCCACAACGAGCTCCGCCGAATTCTTGTAATCTCGAACTTGTTGCAAACTACTCCCAGAAGCAGCGGGCGATGGCGAGTTTGCGGCCGAAGATCGGAAGGCTGTCCCTGGGGAAAGTATATCGTTCCCTTTCTGACGACTAGAACTCGCGACCGGATTTTCACTGGTGGGACCAGCACTTTGTCTGTGTATAGTGTTTCTCCTGTTGCTTCCTAATGCGGATAGCCCACTTTGAAGTTCCTCGAGCTGTTTCTGAAGAGGATCAATACCGTTTTGTTTCGTGGCAGAGGGACCTGCCCGGCTAGCCGATCCAGAACCACTTCCACTGGCCCCTGGGTTCATTTGTGGATCCTTTGATGGGTCAACCCTATAGGCGTTATTGCCCACTTTGATGTAAGTTTCTGCGGTGGGATCAACGGGTTCAGTGTGAGAATCATACGTAGAGGAGGTTGGGCGGTGGGAAGATTGTGGTTGAGAAGACGAAGTAGCATTAGCCATTGGACGTTGCGCAAGGGTTGTTGAGATTCCGGGTGACACCGATGAACCGGTTATCTGATTTTGATGTGGTTTTTTAGAAGAGCAGCTAGGCCCAACCCCGTTTGCATAGGGTTGTTGTTGTTGCTGAAGCACGCCATAGACACTGTTTCGTTGAGTGGGTTGTCTTATTAAGTTGTTTGTTTCTGGATGAGTATCTGTTCTCCGAATAGTTCCTCCTGCACCGCGACCAGCAATATTGATCAAGTCTTCTTCTTGGGGAGGGACATTGCGGTGGAGCTGAACAGGAACATCTCGAGCAGTCGAACGAATGAAACCAGCAGATCGAAATGTGGGTTGAGCGACAGAGGATGGGGCGGCGTCGGGCAATTGGTAGTTGATAAAAGCAGGAGGGTCAGGGATCTGTGGTCCAGTCCCGTATAGGGAAACAAAGTGGTCGATTTCACGCTCGGTTTCCATCTGTTCTAGTGATACACGGATACGTTCGCAAGACTGGAGACATATTGAGATAAGATTGAATAAAACAGAAGGTGAAACACACCTCATCGTCGGCCACGCACACCGTTGAAACAAGATTTGTATAGGACCACATGTTATCCTTCATAAAGTCAATACGAGCCTCTTCCAAATCCTGACAGCCGTCACAAAACGCTTTCCAATCTTGTTCCCATCTCTGCGCGGTTGATTCGAAGGCTCTGGTGAAATTGGCAAATTCACGTTCATTAGATTGGACGGTCTGCTTGGCACGGTCAAGCTTCAATTGAATCTTCTCTAGATCCTTGCCTTGAACAAGGGAGGACTGGGCTGTGTAAGAATTGATCTTCATGCAATCCTGTTCGTACTTCTCTCGCGCCTTATCCACGTGTTGCTCTTGCAACTGCTTCGTCTTGCATTGCTTCTCGATGCTTGCTAGATACGTTTTCTTGTGGTTCAATTGTTTCGACTGGAAATCAGCACAAGTGACTTCGAGCTCTGTCCGCAATTGCTGCGCGAGCGTCAGATGAAGTGTGGCTTGCTTATCAGTCTCATCCTTGACTACGTCAAGCGAACGCCGGAGGGCACTTTTGGATGAGATAGTAAGATATGTGAATTGAGAAGCTCGGAGCCAAAAAATCAATTATGGGTCCACACTTGAGGCATTCCAAAATGAACCGACCATCGGTCGGCGCATTGTCATCATCCAGATGACACATAACCTAGGATGTAGTTGAACGGAGTAGATTCCATGACATACCCGACTTCATCCTTCCCGAGCACGAATTTTGAGAGCTTCGACAACCGTTTCGCATAATCCTCCTCAATAGCAGCTCTAATTAGACCAGTTAAGGAAATGAGACTAGATTCAGCTAGGATGAGCTTACACCGTACTTACCGCTCCTTCCAGAAGCCCCGTAGTTCTTCAATTGTATGAATAGCTCCTCTCATGCGCCGGGAAAGGACATCAAAACCCTGGTCCCGAAGGCCCCAGAACGAGTTGCAGAAATCGAGGGTATTACCCTGATCTACAAGTGAACTGGTCCGCACATATTGAGAAAGGGAGGTAGTAGAAGCCTGCCGCCTAGCAGACATCTTCGTACAGGTAACAGAGAAAGGTGGGGACGGCTTTGTGGCAAACTCTGCACGTGGCTTGTGACCCATCATCTGATTGCGAACAGAGGTAAAATTCCTTCTAGCCGACTCGAACGACTGACCTCGTCATTACTAGTGACGCGCTCTACCAACTGAGCTAAGAAGGAATATAAGGTAGGTATTACTCAGAACCCATGATCAGAGGTCAAATGCTCTTATACCTTGTTACTAACCTTACACGAGTTCCAGTTGTTCATAACCATGCCCGCCCGTTCGAGATCTAGGTCTCCAGACCGTCGTTATCGTGATTACTCACCACGACGGGATCGCAGTCGTGGTCGTGGCGGAAGTTGTAGCTTTAGTCCGCGTCGAGACAGAGCCCAGGATAGGGGCCATAGAGATGAGGAACGGGACAGGTGCAATAGATACTCAAGGTCGCGGTCGCAGTCGAGATTTCGACAACAACAGAAGCTCATCAGGATACCTCGGTCTCTCTCTCGCCGTAGACCTGGCTCTCGATCTCGTTCCCGCTCCCCAGATCAAAGAGAGAAACAGAAGAGACGCTCATTGTCTTCAAGCAGTAGTGATATCGATGATGGAAGGAAACGACGGAAGCGAGACAAGAAGAATAGGCGGAAAGAAAGTAAAGAGCGGCGGAAAGAGAAAAAGAGGGAAAAGAGGGACAAGGTTTATCTTCCCACTACGCTCGTATCATGAATCACTCAAATCACAATGTCCAGAAGAAGATTGGTAGCAGCTCATCTCACTGGGGAAAGTACGGGGTCTTATCTGAGGTAGAGTGAGTTCATGTTTTTGTCTGGTGCTGTGTCCAAGCTGACTATCATAAGTATCTTTAACAAGAGAACGGAATTCCATGCCTGGCTAGTAGAAGAGCGTAAGATCAATCCCGAGACACTCTCAAAGAATCAGGAAAAAAAAGAGTTTGCGCATTTTGTAGAGGATTTTAACACTGGTATGTACGTTTTCAGGAGTCAGATGCACGAGTTTAATTCTCTCAGCGACACTTCCTCATGAAAAATTCTACGACATGGCCCAATACGAGAGGCGTATGGATGCCCTTCGTAAAGGTGAATATCTACCGCCTGCAGAGGACACTTACGACCCCGCGGTGGACATGCTTGCACTCAGTGGAGCTCACAAAAAAAAAGTACATGAAAGAGAATCTTACATGTCCCGAGAACAGCTGGAGGAGCTCAGGAAGGTCCAGAACGAAAGAGTACAGGTAAGAATCTGATCACTGGACAAGTTGACTTCTTTCGAAATGGTTATCAGGTTGGCAAGATGAAGTTACTGGGTATGGATGTGAAACAGAATATGGGTATTCGCATGGATGGGACAGTTTTTGATGACTTCTGATTGTGTACAATATTGTCAAATTGTTCAAACATTCTTATTGTTACATTAGGGCCCACCAGGGGTAGGGCATACTCTCAGGGTATCACCAAGGGTAAGGGTAACCAAAGTCTACCCTTGACTCAAGATAAGGATAGAGCTTACAAACACAGGTAATTAGTAATGTTGTCAGTCTCCTGTGACAATACCATCAGATTTGGGCCACCCTGTTTACTTCAGCCAGACTGTTTGCAACCATTTCACAACCTTTGTACTAGTTTACTATTTTTCTTGACTTAAACTAGCAAATTGTATCAGTTCTGTTGAAGTGGTCTAGCATTAGAACTGTGTTGTGATGTGTTATTCGACATAAGACTGTTCCATTAATAATAAGTTAAACTTGTTGTAAGTGCATCTCAAGCCTCATTCTTTTGTTTATCTCTATTTGTTTCCAATTCTTTGCCTTTGTTGGTTTGCACATGTTTCTATTTTTGTTATGATTACTAAGCATGACTTTTTTGTGAGAGAATAGTTATTTGTCCTTAGTTCTGTAGATATTAGACTAAAGTGAATATTCTGTTATTATATTTTCTATATGTTTTATTGATGTATCTAGTTGAATTGGTTTCTAGGTACACTTCAATATATTTAGTTCTATGGATATCAGACTGATATAATAGGTTAGTCAAGATGACTGACTTATTACACTCAACATTATGAGAGAATGAAGAGAACTTAACAGAGTTCCTCTGTGAATTGCTTTACCTACTTATACACAAATGTTATTTGTTTATATGTATGCTTAAGTAATTTCCCATGATCCTTTCAAAAGGTTCTATTATGTAACCTATCATATAACCAGATCATATAACCTTTTATCTTATCTGATCTTATCTCTTATTCTATTTTAGCATCTCTCATCTAATCCATCAGAGAAGAGTTCCTGTTCTTCCCATTTTATTACAAATGGTCACTTACTAGATTTGTGATTGATAATTTGATGATTCTCAAGCAAGGTAGAATAAGCAACAAAAGATATTGTTAAGTCTGAGGTCTAATCCTCAGACTAGAAAGCCTTATATACATGAATGGATGGTCTGTGTACCTGGACAAAGCATTACATATTCTACTGCCTATTGTTCTACATATAGTAGTCCTTTTGTGTCCAGAATAGCAATAACTTAACCATATAAGGGGCTATCCTTGTTTGTGTTTAAGGATTGATGTGCATCTATGGGTAATAGATCAGTGTCATACTAAACCTTGAGATCCTTGTATCTCCACAGGATCTTATCGCCCTAAGGTCTATTTATAGTTGTCAGAAGTGTATTGAAGAGAGCTTCTATATGCATATGGAAGCAAACTTTGGCATAACACTGATCTATTACCCATAGATGCATATCAATCCTTGAACACAAACAAGGATAGCCCCTTATATGGTTAAGTTATTGCTATTCTAGACACAAAAGGACTGCCATATGTAGAACAATAGGCAGTAGAATATGTAATGCTTTGTCCAGGTACACAGACCATCCATTCATGTATATAAGGCTTCCTAGTCTGAGGATTAGACCTCAGACTTAACAACATCTTTTGTTGCTTATTCTACCTTACTTTGAGAAACAAGAACTCTTCAATCACAAACTCAGTAAGTGACCATTTATGATAGCAAATAACTATTCTCTTGCAAAAAAGGTTATGCTTAGTAATCATAACAAAAATAGAAATATGTGCAAAATGATGAAGGCAAAGGATTAGAGCCAAATAGAGATAAACAAAAGAATGAGGCTTGAAATGTACTTATAACACCCCTCCTCATCAAGAATGTTTCTATTCCTTTACTCCTATTCTCTTTTGAAGGCCACCAAATTTCATTATCCCTAAGCTCTTTGTCATAATGTCTGCCATTTAATCCTCTATTACCACATGTTCTCCTATTATGTCATCTGTCTCTTCATGATCGTAAATATATCTAAATCTTATATCAATATGCTTCGTCCTGTCATTAATCTGCCCACTCTTGATTAAGTCTAGTGCTCCCTGCTTATCAATCAACAGTGGTATTCCCTGTGATCCATACATCCCCAATGATTGAAAGAATCCTTGGTGCCATAATATCTCCTTGACAGCTATTGATGCAGCAATAAACTCTGCTTTGACTGTTGATAATGTTACTGATATCTGTTTCTTCGATTCCCAGGACACAGCTTCTTTTTCAAACATCACCACAAAGCCCAAAATTGATTTCCTATCAACCTGATTACCAGCCCAATCTGAATCCACAAAAACATGAAGTCCTGAATCTATTTCATCATTGGTTTGATACTCAAGCCTATACTGACTTGTTCCTCAAAAATATCTAAAGATTCACTTCACAGCCTACATATGTGTCTTCTCAGAACAACTGACATGACGAGAAAACACTCCAATACTGTAAGCAATATCAGGTTAAGTGTAGACCATCAAATACATCAGAGAGCCGATACATCTCTGATATTCTGTAATATCAATTTTTAATTTCAGCTTCGTTTAGGATAGATAGCTGAATGTCGTTCTCCATAGATGTTTTGGCAGGATTACAGTTGGTCATCCCATATCGCTCAAGGATTTCCTCTATATATTGCTCTTAACTCATCGAAATTGTTTTCAGTCCCAATTTTAGGTCTGATCTCTCAATCTTCATCTGTAAGATCTATCTTACTTTATCCAGGTTCTTTATCTCGAAGATCTTTCTAAGTCTTTCCTTGATGTCCCTGATCTCACTTATCAGCTCAGAAAACAAAAGGAAATCATCAACATAAACAGCAATAATGAAGATCTTTCTATCATAATCTTTGGTAAAAACTTGTCATAAATCGCCCACCCGAACCAAAAATAGTACGACTAGAGGGATAAGAAGAATGAGAGTTATTCTCAGATGGACTAGATGAGAGCTTCTAAAATTAGAAACGAGAGATAAGATAAGATAAGTGGGATCACATGACCTGGTCACATGACAGGTCACATGATGGAACCTTCTGGAAGGATTGGTAGTTACTAAGCATACACATAGACAAATAAGAATTGTGTATAAGTAGGTAGCACAACCCACTGAGAGACTCCATCAAGTTCTCTTCGTTCTCTCATAATATTGAGTGTGATAAGTCAGTCATCTCGACTAAGCTTGTCATTACAAAACTCCATGATCTGTCTTACTTTGCTTGAAACCTAACTCTTTGAGTTTTCCTTTTATTTTTAGATACTACTCTCTTGAAGCTTGTTTCAACCTATACAGTGTTTTGTGTAAAAGCCACACCTCCTCTTCCTTTGAGTCTACTCCTTTAGAAATGCATATGAAGATTTTATTCTCAAGATCTCCATTCAAGAAGGCTGATTTCACATCCATCTGGTAAATTTGCCAACAATGTCAATTTGTGAGTGCAAGAAGAGTCCGAAGTGTCTGATAATGTGTCACCGGCGTGAACGTTTCATCAAAATTGACTCCAGGAATCTACGAGGATCCCTAGACCATAAGTCGAGCCTTGTAGCATTCGATTTGCCCCTCTGCATTTAGCTTTGTCCTGAAAACCCATTTACAATCAATGACCTTATGTTCAATTGGCTTGGGAATGATGCTAAATAACTTTTGCCTCACAAATTCCTTGAGTTCCTCTGTGCAGACTCTTTTCTAGTAAACAGCATTCTTCCTTGATATTGCCTCCTTGTATGAAGTTGGGTCCTTTAGTGCCTTGATTGCTTTATTGACCTGTTCAGTACTTCTAAGAACTTTTTGTTATGTATATGAGGTCCTTGTAAATTGAGGATCATCGTCATGGATAGGAGCATGTCTCAATCTTCCTGATTGATACCCTTCAGTAGGTCAGTTGTCTCTTTTTTCTTCAACCCTCACTGACTCTACTTCCTCTTTTCTCTCGACTTTGACTTCACCTCTGACTTCAGTTTGCTCCTTAAGTGGCTGGGATTTTTGTATCTTATTCAAGGTATGTACATTGTCTTCATTTTTGTGATCTTCACTAACCTCAATCCTGACTTGCTTAGGCTGTTGTGGGTCTTCAAAAAATGTGACTCATATAGTCAAAGGTAATTTCGACTATCTGTAATAACATAACCCTTTTTATTTTCAGATAATCCCATAAAAAATCCTTCAACTGCTTTTGGGTCAAGTTTACTTCTTTTTTCATCAAGTACATGTACATATGCTCGACACCCAAAAATTTGGATATGAGCCACTAATGGTTTCTTTTGCAGAAAAAGTTTATGAGGGGTCTTGTTTTCAGACACCACTTTTGTCAGCAACCTATTCAATATTTCTTGGGCATAATTCACAACGAAGGTCCAGTATGACTTTGGCAATTTGGAGTCAAATATCATGGTTTGTACCATCTCTAGTACAGTTCTATTAAGTCGTTCCACTACTCCATTTTCCTGTGGTGTATTTGTATTTGTTATCTCATGATATATACTCCTAGTCTTCAGCCATTTTTGGAAGTCATTTGCTATGTATTCTCCACCTCTGTTAGTCCTCAGGAAATTCACTCGCTCTCCAGTTTCAACCCCTGATTGTGTAATCCACTCCATTAACATCTTTGAAGCCTTGTCCTTGGTTCTAATAGGTTTTATCCTGATGTAGTGCAAAAAACCATCAACAAATATCACAAAATATTTGCATCTAGCATATCCTTTAACATCAAAGGGCCCGCAAATATCAGAATAAACCCTGTATAGTCTTCTAGAGTTTTCAATATCTGATTTCTTTGGTATGATATCTTGGGTTCTTTTTCCTTTGAGGCATGATATTATAGTGAACATTAGTTGTGATGATTTAAGTCCACACTCTAAGTCAGAGTTGACAAAGAGAACTCATTAGAGTCCTCACTAATTGAGCTAGTTATTTATATGCGAGTCGGTGTTTACTAGTATTTGTCTACTTAAATTATCCCACGGACTCCTTTTGAGTCATAGTGTCCCACACACTTCAAACTATTACATAATAAAAGAACATGAAAAAGAAATAAAATAATCTGCTACTACGGATCGTCTAGCTTGCCTGCTGTTTTATAACACCACCCCCCTCTTAAGGGTTCTCATCCCGAGGACTTCTTTTATAGTTTGTCATATGGGTCTCTTAGGTTACCTATATTCAAATTTTCATCCTCTAGTTTTTCCAAATATTTTCTGTTTTCCTCGATCTTTCTCATCCTCATCCTCGTTCCATTCTTTCATTTTTCCTCCCTTGTACTCTTCTTGTTCTTCTTCTATTTTCTTCAAGAATGAATTCTTATTGTACCTAGAGAACGGGTTTTTCTTCCACCGTCTCCAATTTTCCTCCATACACCTCCAATATTCCCTATCATATCTTTTATTGCCCCATCTGTAGAGCAATTTAGCTATATATCTCCCTGGTAGTTCTCTATTAAACACTTTCTTGTCTTCTTCAGCCTCTTGTCATCTAACTTCTTCTTCTTCTCTGCAATATTCTCTCTTGAATTCTTCGACTAACTCTATCGTATTCTTCAGATTTTCCCTGCTCTCCCAGGTATCTTTTTCTGCAGTACATCCTTTCCATTGCACTAGATATTTGTCTCTTCCTTGTACTTTTCTCTTGTTCATAATCTTTTCCACCTCCCATTCTTCTTCTCTGTCACAGTTGTGCTATGGACCAGTAGTCACATACTGTATGGTTTACCATTCTACCAAAAGGGCGACGTTAGCAAGGCTACTTGCTAACAAGAGTCCAGCTATTTATGTAGTTCATTGAACAAGTATTTTGTTATACTTCCATGGTACTATTTAGTAGTCACTTTTTTGTGATATTCTCCTTCAATTACCACTGGTTGTGGCACTTTCTTCTTTTGCCCCTTTACCTGCGATTTATACTTCTGTACCCTGCTAACATTGACTACTAGGTGTATCTTAACCGTACTTGGCAATTCCAATTCTATTGCATTACTAGAAACGATTGCTTTTACTCTATAAGGTCCTACAAAGCATTTGGTAAACTTTTCTGTATGTCTTCCAATCATTTGGTACTTCAGATCTTTGGTACTGAGTAGCACCAAGTCGCCTACTTTGTATTCCTCTACTTCTCCTCTCTCTCTATCTGTATACCTCTTCATATCTTCCTGTATCTTTTGCAGTGTTGCTTTGGCCTCTTCTTGTATGCTTCTCATTTTCTCTGCAAATTTCTCTGCTCCTTTGTACTTCCCTTTCTTTCTCATTTTGAATCCCATTCTTGGATCTTGTTCCTGATTTGCTTTAAATGGTGATACCTTAGTACCAGTATGCACTTTGTTGTTGTAGGCGAATTCAGCTGTACCTAGCTATTCTGGCCATTGTTCTTGTTGGTGATCTATAAACATTTGGAGATATTGTTCTAACTCCTGGTTTATTCTCTCCGTTTGGTCATCTGTTTATAGGTAGAATTTTGTCTTGATCTCTAACATGCAATTCAACTCCTTCATAATACCTGCCACGAACTGTGGCCCTCTATCTGAAATAATGCTATCTGGTAGTCCGTGTAACTTCCAAATGTTATCTCTAAATAGTCGTGCTAGTCCTTCTGCACTTGTTCTCTCTGTAGTAGGTACAAAGTGTGCCATTTTGGTAAATCTGTCTACTACTACTAAGATTGTGTCGTATCCTTAAGCCAAAGGCAACTTCATAATGAAGTTCGCACTGATATGGGTCCATGCTTTCTCTGGAATCGAGTTTGGCATCAATTTCCTTGCCAGTGGTTGTGTTCAATTCTTATTGCACTGACAGGCGTCACACCCCTCTACATATCACTTCATTTCCCTAGTGACTCTTAGCCACCAGAAATTCCTTGTCACCAACTCTGCCGTCTTCCACTGTCCTTTATGTCCTCCTACAGGCATATCATGGTGTAGCCTGATCATCTCCACTCTTAACTTCTCATCTTTGGGAACATACACTTTCCCTTCTTTCAACATCAATCCGTCTTTCTGGTGCTACTCTTCATCCCTCAGCATTTTTACTCCTGCTTGTTTCATTTTTTTCATGGCTTTTACTACCTCATCATCTTTTGCTTCACATTTCCTCACTTTGTCCAACAGGTCCACTCCTTTTATGATTACTTCTGTCACTCTGATCCTCTTCACCTCTTGTCATGAATCGCCTTCTATCTCTAAGTCAATATTTATTTTATTTTATTTTTATTTTCTTTTAATTATGTAATATAGTCGGATCAGTAAACAAGGACAAATAATCGGACATGTATAAGTAGTGTACACAAACTAGCGAGGACTCTAACAAGTTCTCTTTGTCAATCTCTGATAAAGAGAGAGTTAAGGGTTAGGGTTACTCAACCTCAATCCAAAAGCCTTATACTAGAACTTGTTATACACATCCAGACACCGATCACCTTGATCCTTGTCTAACTCACTCTCATCACTCTCTCGGTGTGTGATCGACTCAGATCACTCCCAACTTCCTCATAGCCGGACCACAGGCTTAAGTGGACTGACTGGGAAGTTTAGACCCCAGAGGTGGACGGTTAGGACCAAACTCAGGTACTAGCCTAGACCAGACCTTACAATTGAGTGGGCTTCGTAGAATACTTGTATCCTTTTTCATCATAACAACTTTGTGCTACTGGTCCATTGTGATCAGTTTATGCAGAAGAATAGTAGTCGCTCCTTAAGAAGCTACTTAGAGTAGGGATCTTCTCCGTGAAGTGATAGTCTACCCTAGTATTAGGGCAGTAGTCAGTACAGCAGTAGGCACCTGGCTGGGTGAAGATAGTGCGCCCCAGCAGACGTAAAAGTGAGATAGGTGAAGAACATAAAGACTCCCTCAAACAACAATACAAATCTTTTTACACCAACCTATCCAGAACATAACACAATGTCTCTGGAACAATACAACAAACTCATGAGCAACATGCTCAATGAAAGGCGCGCCCTCGCCAAATTAAGGGCAGAATTAGAAGGCAGAGAAGGAAGACTCTACAGGAAGTGTGGCGGTTTCGGACACCTTGCCCGGAAGTGTAGGAAGGAAAGAGAACAAAAGAAGAGAACAGTGGGGGGAAATAGGTTCAAACCCTTGGAAAGCAGAGTAATGCAGTGTGGGGTAAGAGAGGTGAGGAGGCAAGAAACAGAGAGGGAGGTAGTAAAGTGTTTTGGATGTGGGAAAGAGGGACACAAGAGGTGGGAGTGTCCTAGGAAGAGAGAAAGTGAAAGGGAGGAAGCGGCACTTCCAAGGGAAGTCTGGGAGAAAGTAAAGTTGCACTCGCGTGCCAAAGGACTACCTCCAAGAGGAGCCTGAATAAGTATGGAGGGATGGACGACGCAGAGAGAGGTAGTAACCTTTGTAGAGTGCTGAGGATGTGACTACAAGGGTATCAAAACTCAGGAGAACCAGGGACAAGGGTTCTTGAGTAAAAGGCAACTGTTGCACATGTGGTGTGAAAGTTGCAGGGAAGCAAAGGAGTGGAGAGAGAAAGAAGCGCAAAGTGGGAGAGCAGAAAGAGTGGTGTGTAGTGCATGCGATGTGAGAGATGCGGTAAAAGGAGGAGTGGAGAAAAATAAGAAAGGGAAGACTTTCTACCCTCCATGTAGGACAGGAAAGAAAACGCCATGGTGGAATTGGGGAGGAGAAGTAGAATGGACAGTGCCTAGGGCCCAGAAGGAGGGGGCTGGAATCACTGATCTGAGGAGAGTGGCAGGAACTATCAATCAGAAGGCAGTGCAACAGGAGGAAGCAAGAGAAGTGAGGTGAACGTTTAAGCCTCTAAGAGAAGTATGGATGAATGTGGGAATCGAAAGAGTAGATATGCATGAAGGGAGGACAGTAAAGGCTTTGCTGGATAGTGGAGCAACAGGGTTGTTCATGAGCAAGAACTTGGCACAAAAAGGGGGATATAAGTTGATCAAATTGGATCGACCTTTGCAAGTGAAAAACGTAGATGGCACTGGTAACAGTGGGGGTGCAATAATGCACGAAGTAGAAGTGAACATGTTCTACAAAGAACATGTAGAGAGAGTTCGAATGGATGTCTGTGAACTAGGAAAAACAAACGTAATTTTGGGCATGCCATGGTTAGCAGCCCATAATCCAGAAATAGATTAGGAGAAAGGGGAAGTAAGAATGATGAGATGTCTACCACTATGTGGAAAGGTGGTAAGAATAAAGAGGAAGAAAGAGCTAAGAGAAGACGAGAAGAAAATGGTGAGATGGGCAGTAGATGAAAAGGAAGATTGGGGAAGAGAGGAGGAAATAGAGGCAGATCATAGGAAGGTGGAGGAAATGGTACCCAAAAGGTTCCATAAATGGTTGAAAGTGTTCGAAAAGGTGGAGTCAGAAAGAATGCCGGTTAGAAAGGCATGGGATCATGCAATAGACCTCAACGACGATTTCAAGGCAAGCAAAGTGAGAGTGTACCCTCTCTCTAGAAATGAAAAGGAAGAGGTACAGAAATTTGTTGATGAGCACTTAAAGAAGGGTTACATCAGACCTTCTAAATTGCCCCAGACGTCGCCAGTATTCTTTGTGGGCAAGAAAGACGGAGGAAAACGCATGGTTATGGACTACAGGAGACTCAATAAGCAGATGGTTAAGAATAATTACCCTCTGCCATTAATTACAGATTTAGTAGATTCTATGGGCAACAAAAGAATATTTACTAAAATGGATCTCTGGTGGGGCTATAACAATGTGAGGATCAAAGAAGGAGATGAGTGAAAAGCGGCTTTCACTACGCATGTGGGGTCGTATGAACCAGTGGTGATGTTCTTTGGGATGACAAATTCACCTGCCACGTTTCAAGGTATGATGAATGAAATCCTGAGAGATATGATCAATGAAGGGAAGGTGGCGGTGTTTGTAGATGACGTGTTAATAGGAACGGAGACAGAAGAGGGGCATGATGAGTTAGTGGAGGAAGTATTGAAGTGCTTGGAAGAGAATGACCTCTATGTGAAACCAGAAAAGTGTGCTTGGAAGGTACAGAAAGTAAACTTTCTGGGAGTAGTAATGGGTCAGGGGAGAATTGAGATGGAGGAAGATAAAGTGGCAGGAGTATTAAACTGGCCGGTACCCAAAAAGGTCAGAGACGTTAGGAAGTTCTTGGGCCTTGCAAATTACTATAGGCGATTTGTGAAAGACTTTGCAAAATTAGCTCGGCCATTGAATGACTTGACAAGAAAGGAGGAGAAATGGAAGTGGGGAAACGAGCAGCAAGAAGCATTTGAACGGTTGAAGATGGTTTTCACAAGTTGACCTTTACTAGCTGTACCTGATCTAAATAAGAAGTTTAGAGTTGAAGCAGATGCCTCCAACTTTGCAATGGGAGGAGTGCTATCAATTAAGTGTGAAGATAGTAAATGGAGACCGGTAGCATATATTTCTAAATCATTAAATGAAACCAAACGAAATTATGAAATACACGATAAAGAGATGCTAGCTGTAATACGATGCTTGGAGGCATGGAGACACTTCCTGGAGGGAGCAAAAAGTAAATTCGAAGTATGGACGGACCACAAAAATCTGGAGTATTTTATGAGCAACCAAAAATTAAATCGGCAACAAGCATAATGGGCTCTGTACTTGTCTAGATTCGACTTTGTGTTGAAGCATATTTCAGGAAGTAAGATGGGAAAGGCAGATGGATTGAGTAGGAGACCAGATTGGGAGATTGGTGTGGAAAAGGATAACGAGGAGCAGATGTTGGTAAAGAAGGAGTGGCTAGACATGAAAAGAATTAGAATAACAGAGGTGGTCATAGAAGGGGTGGACTTGATGGATAAAGTAAGAAAGTGTGAAGCGAGAGACGATGAAGTAGTAAAAGCAGTAAAGGAAATGAAGCGAGCAGGGGTAAAGATGTTAAGAGATGAAGAATGGCGTCAGGAAGATGGATTGATGTTGAAAGAAGGGAAGGTGTATGTTCCCAAAGATGAGAAATTAAGGGCAGAAGTGATCAGGCTATATCACGATACGCCTGTGGGAGGACATGGAGGACAGTGAAAGACGGCGGAATTGGTGACGAGGAATTTCTGGTGGCCAGGGGTCACTAGGAAGGTGAAACAATATGTGGAAGGGTGCGATGCCTGTCAACGAAATAAGAATCAAACGCAACCACTGGCAGGAAAATTAATGCCAAATTCGATTCCAGAGAAAGCTTGGTCGCACATTAGTACAGACTTCATCACGAAGTTACCTTTAGCACAGGGATACGATGCCATCTTAGTAGTAGTAGATAGGCTCACAAAAATGGGACATTTTATACCTACTACAGAAAGAACTAGTGCAGAAGGATTGGCACGACTATTCAGAGATAATGTTTGGAAATTACATGGTCTACCAGATAGCATAATCTCAGATAGAGGACCACAGTTTGCAGCAGGCATTATGAAGGAGTTGAATTGTATGTTGGGGATCGAGACGAAATTGTCAACAGCATTCCATTCACAAACAGACGGTCAAACAGAGAGAATGAACCAGGAGTTGGAATAATATCTCCGAATGTTCATAGATCACCGACAGAAACAATGGCCAGAATGGTTGGGTACAGCTGAATTTGCCTACAATAACAAGGTGCACACTGGAACTAAAGTGTTGCCCTTTAAGGCAAACAATGAACAAGATCCTAGGATGGGATTCGAGATGAGGAAAAGGGGTAAATATGAAGGAGCAGAAAGGTTTGCGGAAAGAATAAAGAATGTACAAGAGGAAGCAAAGGCAGCGCTACAAAAGGCGCAAGAAGATATGAAGCGATATGCAGATAGGGAGAGAGGAGAGGTGGAGGAATACCAAGTCGGCGACTTAGTGCTACTCAGTACTAAAGATCTAAAATACCAGATGGTCGGAAGACGAATGGAGAAACTCACGGAACACTTTGTGGGACCTTACAAAGTGAAAGCAATCATTTCTAGCAATGCAATAGAATTGGACCTGCCTAGCACAGTGAAAATACACCCAGTAGTCAACGTTAGCTGAGTACGGAGGTACAAGTCGCAAGTAGAGGGACAGAGGAAAGAAACGCCACAACCAGTGGTAATCAAGGGAGAAGAAGAGTGGGAAGTGGAGAAGATCATGAACAAAAGAAAGGTGCGAGGAAAGGAGAAATATTTGGTACGATGGAAGGGATGCACGGCAGAAGAAGACACATGGGAAAGTAGAGAAAATCTGAGGAATGCAATGGAACTAGTTGAAGAATTTGAGAAAGAATATTGTAGGGAGGAAGAGGAAGAAGTCAGGCAGCAAGAAGCTGAAGAAAACAAGAAAGTATTCAGTAGGGAGTTACCAGGAAGGTACACGGCGAAACTGCTCTATGGATGGGGAAACAAGAAATACAATAGGGAATATTGGAAATGAATAGAGGAAAATTGGAGGCGGTGGAAGAGAAATCTGTTCTCTAGGTATAGTAGGAATTCATTCTTGAAAAAGATGGAAGAAAGGAAAGAATATAAGGGAGGGAAGATAGAAGAATGGGACGAAGAAATAGACGAGGAAGATTGATGGAGGCTTGAAGAAGATAGAAAATACTTAGAGGAGCTGGGAGATGAAAATCAGGATATGGGAGACCTAAGAGACCCATACGATGAATTATGAAGAAGTCCTCGGGACGAGGACTCTTGAGAGGGGGGTGGTGTCATGAATTGCCTTCTATCTCTAAGTCAATATTTATTTTCTTTTCTTTTAATTATGTAATATAGTCGGATCAGTAAACAAGGACAAATAATGGGACATGTATAAGTAGTGTACACAAACTAGCGAGGACTCTAACAAGTTCTCTTTGTCAATCTCTGATAAAGAGTGGGTTAAGGGTTAGGGTTACTCAACCTCAATCCAAAAGCCTTACACCTCTAGCCATTCTTTCTTGACCAATATTTGCTCTCCGTTATCCTTCTCTACCCCAACTTTCCAATCTGACCTCCTACTCAACCTATCTGCCTTCCCCATTTTGCTTCCTGTAATATGTTTCAACACAAAGTCAAACCTGAATAGATATAGAGCCCATTGCGTGTCATAAATTGTCTGCCTGAACCAAAAATAGTAAGGTTAGAGGGATGGGAAGAACGAGAGCTATTCTTGGATGGACTAAACAAAAGACTCTAATTATAGAAAAAAAGAGATAAGATAAGATAAGATGGGATCACATGATCTAGTCACATGATAGGTCACATGATGGAATCTTCTGGAAGGTTTGGTAGTTACTTAAGCATACACATAGACAAATAAAAATTGGGTATAAGTAGGTAGCATAATTTACCAAGAGACTCCATCGAGTTCTCTTCGTTCTCTCACAACATTGAGTGTGATAAGTCAGTCATCTCAACTAAGCTTGTCATTACATCATGCTTGTCTGTGATTCAACTTTTGGTTGCTCATGAAATATTCTAAGTTCTTATAATCTGTCTAAACTTTGAATTTACTTCAGGACCCTTCCAGGTGTCACAAACTTCATTCGGCCATAACTCCACGGATACTTGCACGATTCCCACAGTATAAGATGCGTCGGAAAGCCCTTAAGAAGACCTTTCGAATGATGCCCAAAACGTGTCAAAGCGATCAGTACTCATTGAGATATCAGTTAATCAGTGCTGGACACTGATCAGCAGATATCTCGGGAACTGCTAAATGCGGACGTTTGCTTCCACATGCACATGGAAGCTCTCTTCAATACGCTTCTGACGACTATAAATAGATCTTAGGGAGATAAGATCCTGTGGAGATACAAGGACCTCAAGGTTTGGCATGACACTGATCTATTACCCATAGATGCACATCAATCCTTGAAAACAACAAGGACAGCCCCTTATATGGTTAAGTTATTGCTATTTTAGACACAAAAGGACTGCCATATGTAGAACAATAGGCAGTAGAACATATGATGCTCTGTCTAGGTGCACAGATCATCATTTCCTGTATATAAGGCTTTATAGTCTGAGGATTAGACCTCAGACTTAACAACATCTTTTGTTGCTTATTCTACCTTGCTTAAGAATCCAAAACTCTTCAATCACAAACTCAGTAAGTGACCTTTTGTGATAAAATTGTTGATTTAAAAAAAGAAATTACCAAATTGGGAATGGTGACTTAACAGAGAAACATAAGAGAAAGATAATATGTACAAATAAATAAATTGTATAAGTAGTATAAACCAATTAGTGGGAACTCTAACAAGTTTTCTTTCATTCTCTCTTCTCGCCTTTAACCACCACTACCCCCCTCTGGACCCCCAGAAGGATCATATGATACCAAAAATCTTACATTAATATTGTTGTTATTCACCTTCCTCTTTATATTCTGGTCTTCCACAATATTGTCTATTTATGTCTAGCTCGTGATCGTTGCGACACATGTTGGACACATTGTACCAGTCAAGGCTCTTGCTGGTGGAGCTTTTCTTGCTTTTGTCTTCTAGAGAGCAGCATCCAAAACGTAGATAGTAGTTCGAAAGGATTGTGCCAAGTTAACACCACTGTCCAGGTGGTTTTGCAATCCTCTAATCAAAAACCCGATGGTAGAGCCCCAACGCTTGAAACATGGGTAGGCTGCCTTTGCTTCACCTTTACCATTGCAGGAAGTCACATAGGTTGGGCTTTGACAAAGAATGGGGAACGTGCCGTTAATAGAATGAACTGACTCAGGCTCTTCTCATAGAGCTTTGGCTCACTGAGAAGTCACCAGTACCTATCTGAAAAGGGGTCTGACCAGAGTACCTGTTTTAGTGTCCGTTCACAAGTGTTATGTGCAAGGAGGGTTGGTCTGGTCGCAAGGTATGGGAGGCTAGGGGGAGGATCGAGACATTGGTAAGAGCATATTTTGGACACTGGTATCTGTCATTTAGTGTACAATTTCTTCTCTACCTAGACTACTGACTATAGTTGGGGTTTGGGAGACACGCTTACAACATGTGCCGGGGGTGTGTAGCTACCTTTACATAGTGCTGCCACGGCCTGCCTACGTGCTCCGTGTAATAAATTGATGATTTAAAAAAAAAAAAAAAACAAGTTTTCTTTGTCAATTCTAACTTAGAGTATGAACTTAAGCTATCTCAGCTGACGATCACTACACTTAATCCTTACCCAACTCACTGTTAGACACACTAGTCATCACAATCAGGAGTATATCTTGTATTTGATATTTACAATATCCCATACATCTTGAGTCACCATTTCCACTCCTGGCAATTCCTTCTCATGTGTTAGATAATTAAAAGAAAAGAAAAATAAAATAAAAGATTACTTTAGCTGGGTGGCAATTCATGACAAAAGTAATTTATTTTCTTAGGTATCCAGATAATCAGGAACATCAACTATATGACCAACATTCTACTCCAGGTCTGTGTAGAGTGTCATTAATTTTTTGATTTTAGGAATCTCTCACTCAACAAACTCTCAATTGTAGTGATTTCGCAATCAACACTTAAGATGGTAGCTCAGAATCAACATTACTTATTTACACTAATTCAGGTTACTTCAAGAAAAATGGCAATCATGGCATAGTGAGCAATAAATTCTAAGTTGGGATTTTTGTTGAATGAGACACAAGGCATAGGATTGCAACGGCAGATCACTAGTGTAGTGTTAGCAGGGTGCATTGAGCACTCAGTAGATAACAATGTATGTTCGTAATGCTTTAGGTAGGAAGTGCCGGCTGCAGAGGTGTACTTTGGAATACTGAGGATGGTGGGGAATAGAAATAGGTCCGTGCGCGTGCAGGATATGTGGGAACAGTGATGTGATAATAGTAGAATCATCAAGTTTGGTTTGAGCCTTGTCGTTGCGGTTTATTTGCTCTCACCGTCGTGCTCTCTGTCAGCGCGTTATCAAATTTGCGTTGAATATTGTAGCGAGCGCCGCACTCAGGCGTCATTCGAATTTCTCTTCCTTTTCTTCTTTTTCGTGCGTGTTTTTTTCTGCCCAATCCATACATTCGTTTCTCGACTCTCAACGACGCTCCTTACAATTCTGACTGCCTTCGTTCTTATTTCTCCCTTGCCTTCATCTTCCTTCGCTTCTCCTTTTCGCGCGTAATGGACGACCCTCAGACGGCTTTCGGAGCCCAGTATTCTTACCCTCTCGAAATCGACATGATGAAGGTCTGTTCCCTTTTTTAACTCATAGACACGGTATTCACTTGATTCCAGAGGTCCATTGAAACTGTTGGTGGTCCAGATGCGAAAAAAGCCCGTTGGTCTCCCACATTCGCTGGTCAAACCAATACGTCCAACAACAACCGTGACGCTTTCGCTAACTACGGCTACGGTCCCCAGGCCAGCATCACACAATCGGCCCCGTTTAATAATTCTCCAACGTCCGCAGTCTTTGGCAACAACCCCTTGTACACTTCGACCTCTTTGTCCATTAATACTCAGGGGAATGGTTCTGGCATCCCACCCCAGCTCAGCCCAAATAACATAGCTACCTTTTGCCAACAGGGTCAGCAGCAACAGCACGGACAACAGCAGCAACAGTCCAATCAACAACAACAGAGCAGTCCAAATGGAAATGGGTATTCTAGCTTTCCAGCTGGTTATGCTGCTATGCACGGGATGGGTCTTCCTGGCATGAACATGTTGGGAAATTTCTCCTATAACGGCCAAATGGTCAACTTTGCTCAGGTACTCCTCCATGGCCAATAGTCAGGAGATAGTATTAACATTTTCTTATCATTTTAGAATTTCAATAACCAGCAGCGCTTGCCATCGCTGAACCCGGTCCAGACAGTAAATTCTCTGTATTCCTCTATTCCGGTGTCAACTACCCTGTCAGCGTCAAATAGTGCTGTGGGCCGGACGGTCTACGTCGGCAACCTGCCCGCGACCGCTTCTGTCGATGAGCTCCTGAACCTTGTTCACTTTGGTCCTCTCGAAAACATTCGTGTTCTCCCGGAGAAGTCCTGTGTCTTTCTCTCTTTCCTTGAAGGCACTACTGCTGCTGCTTTCCATGCAGATGCAACCATCAAGAAACTGCAACTTCATGGACAGGAACTTAAGATTGGTTGGGGCAAGCCCTCACCTGTACCTCCTCAAGTTGCTCTATCTATCAGCCAGAATAATGCCTCCAGGAATGTATATATTGGTAATCTCGACGAGAATATGACCGAAGAACAACTCAGGGATGATCTAAGTCGATTTGGCCTTATTGATCAGGTTAAAATTGTGAGGGATAAGAACATCGGTTTCGTTCATTTCCTGAGCATTTCAGTCGCTACCAAGGTTCGTTTCGGTAATATCATGATTAATGGTTCAATTAGGCTACATGTATGCCAGGTCGTGAATACATTACCGCAAGAACTTGATTGGGCTGGCAAGCGCGTCAACTATGGTAAAGATCGTTGTGCCTACGTACCCAAGTCTCAACAGGTCGCTGCCCAGCAAGCACAAGCTGCCGCCGCACAATCACTGGTTGCCCAGTCCTTTTCTTCTGCTGGCTTCTCTCCCTTCCTCTATGCTGCATCGCCGTTCTCTCCTATGGATATGTCAGGAAGTTTTGCAGCTAGTCAGGGCATGAATCGGACAGTCTACTTAGGAAATATCCACCCTGAGACGACGACTGAAGATTTATGCAATGCTATTCGGGGAGGTGTGTTGCAAAGCATCCGATATATGCCAGATAAGCATATTGCTGTACGCCGAGTCTTGTTTAATCACTCACTTGATCGGGTCTGATGTTTCTTGCTTATCTAGTTCGTGACATTCATCGATCCCGCTGCTGCGCTCACATTCAACCAAGTTGCGTCATACCAAGGACTCAGTCTGAACAATCGACGTCTTAAAATTGGCTGGGGTAAAAATGCGGGTCCTTTGAACCCTCAACTTGCCTTGGCTGTGCACTCGGGGGCAACAAGGAACGTTTATATCGGAAATATTGAGGATTTTGAGACATTCACCGAAGAGAGGCTGAAGAGGGACTTCGGTGAGTATGGTGATATTGAGCTCGTTAACTTCTTGAAGGAGAAGTGAGTCTACCATTAGTTTGTTCCATCACCATAAGCTAACCTTCTCTGATAGAAATTGTGCATTTGTCAACTTCACCAATATCGCTAATGCTATCAAAGCAATTGATGGCACCAAGAATAAACCCGAATACGCCAACCTTCGTATTGCTCATGGAAAGGACCGTTGTGCCAATCCACCTCGGTCGGGTCCCCAGGGTATGGGCAGACGTATTGCGAGTGGTAGTGGTGGTTCCACATCAGCAGAACTCATCAATGTTGGTGAAGGTGAGGATGGTGAAGTGACCAACCCAATTTTGAATGGAGATCATGATGTTATCATCGATGGTCAAGAGATGCGCGTTGATGGAGATCAGGAAGTTTCCATCACTGCGTAATTTACTTGTTAACCGGACACTGCTGATCGATATTTGGTGTTGACTGATTTGACATACGCTTCGGATACCCTTCCCCTCGCTCGTGCATCCACCGTCGCTTGTTTACTCTCCTTGTTTTGTTTGATCTCCCTCCTGTTCTATGCTTACAGGTATCCTCTATCTGTTCTCGCTTCTTCCCTCCTCCCCTTTGATATTACATGCATTATCGTCCACACAAAAGTTGGAAAACATACAGCCACAAGCCTGCACTCTCCCTAGGTTCAAGTGGATGGAAGAAATTTAGGCTTCGGGATACTTCCTACCCTACCATGTATATTGCTTTACCCATACCGCGCATTGGGTTTTGCTTTGCTCGCTATATTAAGAGGTTGGGTCTAATAATGTTGGGCTACTGATTGTAGCTTATATTCCGTTTGTCCCCTCCCTATGATACTCTTGTTACATTTTTGTCTTTAGTACAACTAGTTTGCAGTCGCGATATGATTTCTGAATTTCTTTTTCTGCTTATTATTTTGTTCATTGGTCTCTCCTATTCAATTTCTGATTTGTATTCTGCTCTTTTTTGGTGGAGACTTCTGCAAATGTTTGCTGTCCGCTCCCTTGACCATATGCTCGTTGGTTCATTGGATTTGGCTTTGTTGCCTTTCCATTTCCAGGCATGTTATGCATCTAGCCCACCTGTCTGCTCATCCTTTCTTTCCCTTTCATATAATTTAAATGATATCTGTAACAAAGTTACAAGAAACCTCCTACTTGACTTGAATTCCCAAATTGATACCCACATTTCTATAGTTACTGTTATACTTAGTAGTTCAAATTTTAATATTCTTCAGGGCTGTGCTGAACATGAGGTGTAGGATCCAGTCAACATACAAAGATGACTCATAATTTCTGTGAGATTGCTGAGAAAATAATAATGCCTATGGGCACTAGGTAGATTAATGCAAACATGATGGTGCCTGTTCATCACAGGCTGCTAACTTAGTACATTGGTATGGAAATTAGGTTTTTGAGAAATCTTGGAGGGGGACGAGGTTCGGAGGGGTCTCCTGCTTTATTTTGTTTGACTGCACATTGACTTTGGAATTTCAAGGAGATATTCAGGAATAAAGAGCATGTGGGCAATAAGCCAACATACTCTTGTACAACAATTCAACCACACGCTGCGGCGAGGTTTTACCCTTTTTTTAATTCAACAATTTATTATGCGGTGTACGAACACAGTCCGGGCTTTACCCTTGTTCGACGATATAAAATTTTTCCGGGAGAGGGGAAGAAATCATAGACTTTTCGACTTTTTGGACGCGTCCAGCAGTTTTCATGACCACACTTCATTAGTAAATGAGACGCAGAGACAGTAGAGAATGCTGAACTAGGAGAGGAACGTATATGAGAACTTTGCTTATCATCTCGTTCACTGTGACAAGATTGTGACATCGAGAAGTGGTACCGCTCTCCGAACACGACTGACTGTCAAATCCTAACGATGTGGTGGGATATCCCTTTTTCTCTACAAGTATAACTTATTTCATAGTGGCCAGCAAGCATATCATGAATGCGCAAGTTTCCATTCGTGCTCCCTGCTGTAAACAGTGGTACGACTGTGCCGAATGTCACGGAGAAGTTCAGACGCACCCACTGGCCAAGACTATGGAAATGTCATTCATCTGCAAGAAATGTAGAAAGGCCTTCAGAAAAGACATGTTGCTCTACGAGGAGAGTGATGAATACTGTCCACACTGCGATAATCATTACGTATGTTTTTCGCTTGTTTCTTGCTTCTGGAGGTTATGAGAGTGAAACGTTATTGATAGGTGATAGAAGCCAAGATCCCCCGGCCTGTCTTAGGGGTCGAAGGAGAGGATACAAGAGTAGATAACAGGTATGACTGGGATAGTATATATGAGGCCACAAAAAATTGAATAGCTGCTTGCAGGATGCTTAAAGACAGCCGATCCCGACAGACGGAGAACAGATCCTGATAATCATACACATGTAAGATTTTTTTTTTTAAATCATCAATTTATTACACGGGGTGCGTAGGCAGACCGTGGTAGACACATAGTATCTACTTAGATAAGATAACAACGAAATGAGTAACTATAGGGATGGAACAGAAAAGAGAAACAGAAGAAGAAAGAACATAAGGGAAGAAAAGATGAAACATATAACAGAAAAACAGAGCAGAAGAGGATCAAAGCCAGTTTTTCAACCATTATCGAAACAGAAGGATGTTGGATTGCCGACGACAAACTCAACGAAGCTAGAAATGCATATGTCTCTAGGGCACAATGCAGTGTTGTACAATCTGCATTGCATGAAAATGTGTTCTCTTGTTTGGACATCCACTTTGCCACATGGACATTGAGTCAGTGAATTAGGGAAGAATCTTTGCCAGTACTCTCCTATGGGTGTGTGTCCAGTCATCATACGAGTGAATCTCGCACATACAGAGTTTGATATTCCTATATGCAGCAACCACGAACCTCCCTTGGCATATGTCGGTTTGATGACCCTTTCATTGTCGTCTTCGAAGTCAAGGAATAGTTGTCCTTTCTTTCGGCTATCTTTGAATGATTTCTGCCATGACTCGAGTAGAAGGTCGCATTCTTTCTTTTTGCTGAATAGTAAGGAGTTTTTTACCAGGAGGTTTAGTGGTCCATGAGAGGACTTGGCTTCTTCATCGACTAAAGCATGCCTAGGCCACTTTAATTTGTTAGGACAGTACCAGAAATGAATAGAATTGTGGCCATCTTTGCCGAGGAAGTGATGTATGTTTTCAGCAATGGGAATGATGGACTTTTGGAGGTATTGGTTGCCTGATGAGGTGATCTTTTTACTGGCTTCATGTGCATCTGTGATGACTATGATTTTGTGACATTCTGCACTTTCAAGCGCTGATACGACACCGATTTGGATGGCCATTAATTCAGCTTCCAATGGGGTAATGTTGCTTGTATGCATTTTGAGTCGATTTGTGACTTTGTTATCTCTCCATATATGTGCGATGGCTGTGGCTGATCCTGATGTTTTGATGCTTCCGTCTGAGATAATAGCAACGCTTTTAGATGATTTTTGTGTTTCTTCAAATACTAGATTGAGGTTGGACGAGTAGATAAAAAGATCTTCGTCTTCAGATGAATCAGGAGAATGAAAGATTATTCTATCGGAGAAATGATCTACTAATCACAAACCAGGATGGAAAATAGAATGAAAGGGATTGAATTCGTCTTTGATTTCGTTGAGTCTTTCGCTGACGTCTTTGATAGGACTCCTCAGCTTTAACTTTTGTTTGTCAGTAAGACTTGCTAATGCAAATTTGT
>Ga0153957_100034_pt1 | contig 102213 bp, 132 predicted proteins | sample TSFL041MetaG_FD_104745 | JGI IMG/M metagenome (GOLD analysis project Ga0153957, IMG submission 104745) | Attine ant fungus gardens microbial communities from Florida, USA - TSFL041 MetaG | ecosystem: Host-associated > Fungi > Mycelium > Unclassified | place: USA: Florida, Wekiwa Springs... | reverse complement strand
CAAGCTCAAATTCCAGCTCTAGCAATGCAGATAGTGATACCCCCGCAACCTCTACGAAAGCTTCTCTCAAGCGGGCTTATGCCCCTTTACGAGAACGCATAATGGAGTCCGAGATTGACAAGCTGTTCCTAGATCTGGATGATTTCCATATCACCCATCCCAGCAAGATGAAGGATAGTGACTATGGTGACCGTATTACAATTGATCTCCCCCCGGCTGATCTGTCTTCTGTTTTCCCAGAGCTTCATCCTTTTAGTATGTTGGATGTTGCTCCCCCAGCAGTACCCGTTCTTGAAGGAAAGAAAAAAAGTTCGGATCGAGATGACCCCAACAAACGTATAGAGGATACAACCTATACCAAGCTTCTTTCCCTTGGAGAGTTTATGTACAGCAAACCAACGCTTATCGGACCTTTGCAACCGTCCAAGAATTGGAAAGATGGACAGTGGCTATCGCTGGATGAAACTCCTGTGTACGCAGATCACGAGGGACCGATTCGGTTCTCGGAAGACATGAGCGGTAACAAAAGTTGGATTTATCACTGAAAAATAAATTCACTCACTATGCGATCAGAGATATTTGATAACCGGCTAACCAATTCTGTGGTGCTTGGTCAGCAACAGGCTCTCTTTGCGGCTGTATGTGAACGGGAAAAGGATCGGAGAAGAGCGACGGAAAATCAATGGAGTGTCAATGATGATGCATTGCTTAAAACTCTGATTGATCGATATCCCTATAATTGGCAACTCATATCAGAGAGTTTTAATGCGGCGCGGACAACCACACCAACAGATAAAAGGACAGCCAGAGATTGTTTCGAACGATGGAAGGAGAAGTGGGCAGCCGAAACCCGAAGACAGCTCGAAGTTCCACCTCAACAGCCTTCCGTACAACAATCCTCAATACAACAACCTTCTATACAGCAACCCTCTGTGCAACAGCCTTCTGTACTGGAAGAAAATGCTACTGTATCAACATCACCAATGACCACTCGGGGTGTCAAGAGACTGGTCTCAGGTATTGTGACAAGCCCTATCTTGGATTCCCCTGGGGGAAGTGAGTCGAAGAAGCGTCGTAGACATATTTTATTGCAAGAGACAATACGGAAGTCTGCCAAGAAAAAGGCAGAATATCAGCAGAAGATGCTTAGTATGTCTAGGTGGGCCGATAACTGAAAAATGACACTGATCCAGACCATGGCAGATACGCAACGGAAACCATCGGTTGTCCATGAAACGCATATACCTTACAACAACATGCGTCATCTTTCGCCTGCCGAACTAAGTAGAATGAAAACAGAGAAGGACGCCAAAACCACTCATGAGATACAATTGCGCAAGAGGCAGGAAGAGGTCACCCGAGCTGCACAATTGCAGGCACGCTTGACGCCTGTCAGTAATTTGTCTTATAAAATTGGATGCGCTAATGTCTTACAGGCACAACAACATGCTCTACAATTGCAGCAACTCCTCCAGCAGCAGCAGCAGCCATCCACTCAACAAGCTCCGCAGCAGCAGCAGCCTGGAACTTTGAGTCAAACACAGGCACAAACGCAACCTCAGCAAGGTAGCCAACAGACATCACAGTCAACGCAGGCATCAACTCAAGCAATCCCGGCATCATCAATGACGCAACAGGGGCTTCAAGTTGCACAAGTGGCAAATATTACTCAACGTTCTCCAAACACGTTGCTGACCAATCAGGCGCTGGGTAATTTTCGAGGACAAGTGAATATATCGCGGATCAACTCACCCAACGTTGCTCCAGGGGCACCACGCCTGACCGCTCAGCAAATCCTCCAGCTTCAACAACAAGTACGACCCGGAAGTCAACCCCGCCAGGCTGGACAAATAGTTGGGCATCAACCAGGGCAGCAAGGGCAAATGCTGGTCCCGTCATTGAATGGAAATTCGAGCGGACTCAATGGTACCCTGACGGCGTCGTTCATTAGTCGTGATTCGACATCCTCGCCCTCTGCGAATGTGACGCCGCCACGCAAATCAGCAACACCAACCAACGTCAACTCTCCTCGAATAACGGTAGATCAAAGTCAGCCTGGACAGAGTCAGATGGGGGTCCAGGTGGCTGGAAATGTATTGACCAGGCCAACGACCAACCTGAACTACTATGGTGCGATATCAGGTCTCACCCCAGAGCAGCTAAATGTTTTGCGTTTCATGGTCAATTGTCCTTATCATGCTTCTCTTTTAGTGCTGACATCTGACAACTATAGCAGCAGCAGCAACAGCAACAACAACAACAACAACAACAACAACAACAGAACACACAACAGGATGGCCAGGGCTAGACCAGGGCTAGACACGAGCTGAACTATTAATAAACCATTAATAAAAACATGTGTTATTTTGTGCAACAGGCCCTGAATTGATTGATTGATGACGTTTACATGAGGTCAGTGACAGAGTGTGACAGTCCTTGTTGACGATGACCAGCGATCCGCTCCGGGATGCACACTATGACCCGCTGCCACTAACAAGTGACGACCAGCCTACCACTACCCTCTATAATGCCCCTCCCTCACCAGATCTCAATCCTTCTGCCTTCCACACTCCAGAAATGCAGCCAACTGACATTGGGAATCCTGACCCAGTCGTTCCCTCCAGGGTAGCAACCCCTCGCTTCCTAGGCGCTGCTCTTTACAATGACCACCAGCCTCGCCCTCGCGAATCTTTTCCATCTTCCTATCATACCGGGATCAGCCAGCCGTCCGACTACAACTCATCTGTGTACGCTCTCAACGAACCAAACGTCCATGAATATCGTGACGATCCGCGTGGGAGCTACTATGGCATTCAAGATGGAATGCCCATGTCACCCGTCGGACAATCTAGAGTGCTTGAAGAGAAGCGGGCTGCTTATGCCGCTCCGGCAACCAAATCCCGGAGAAAAACTATCATCCTCGCAATTCTCGCTGCACTCATTCTCCTTGTTATCGCCATCATTGTCCCTCTTTATTTTGCTGTCATTCGACCCAGATCACTTCAAACAGACTCGACGAGTAGTGTTAGCGAGAGTAGCAAGCCCACATCTACGAGCAACCCAAGCATACCACAGAGCCGTATCGTGACTGGTGGAGATGGTTCCGAAATTACAATGGAAGATGGAACTAAATTCACCTATAGAAATTCTTTCGGCGGGTACTGGTATTATGACGAAGAAGATCCATTCAATAATGGCGCTCGCGCTCAATCCTGGTCACCCGCCCTTAATGAAACCTTCAACTATGGTACTGACACTATCAAGGGGTGCATACATCATTGTACCTATCTTGTCGTTGTCTGCTGACAAGTTCTACGCAGGGTCAATTTTGGAGGTTGGCTTGTGTCTGAACCCGTGTGTATTCATTCGTTTGGATCTTTTCCTTTGCTGAACACTCGGTGAATCCACAATCACAGTTTATGTGAGTCACTGACAGCTTAAGATGTATTATCTGACTCAAACAGTTGCCGACAGTGTTCCTGGTCTTTACGAGAAGTACCACGGATCCACAAGCACTGCGGTTGACGAGTGGACATTGAGTCAGAACATGCGTGCAGACACTGCCCATGGTGGTATCAGTCAACTTGAGGACCACTATAAGACCTTTATCGTTGAGTAACAGCCCAGCCAAAGTATCAATGGCACCTCATGCGCCCATAGACCGAGCGAGATTTTGCTGAAGTTGCTGGTGCTGGTCTTAATTACGTCAGAATTCCGCTCGGATATTGGGCGATAGAAACGAGAGGAGAGGAACCCTTCCTAGCTCACACTTCCTGGCAGTAAGTCTGATACTATGATTGATTGGAGTCCATTCACAACAACTGGCTTCAGGTACTTTTTAAAAGCAATCAAGTGGGCCCGTAAATACGGTATTAGAATAAACCTCGACCTGCATGCTCTTCCAGGAAGCCAAAATGGTTGGAATCACTCGGGCAAACTGGGTACTGTCGGTGTCCTCAACGGACCCATGGGCTATGCGAATGCTCAACGTTCCCTCGACATCATCCGTGTTCTCGCTGAGTTTATCTCTCAGCCTCAGTATAAGGATGTTGTGACAATGTTCGGTGTTATCAACGAACCACAAGGACCCACTGTGGGCCAAGATGCACTAATCAGCTTGTATGTACATCTATTGTTTCAGATACAGTCGGGCAGCTTATATAAATTCAGTTATCTAGAAGCATATAATATTGTTCGCAATGCTGGTGGAACAGGTGAAGGAAAGGGACCTTTCATTTCCATCCATGATGGCTTCTTTCCTCGGGATCGATGGACTGGTATCATGCCCAATGCGGACCGAGTTGCCCTTGATGATCACCCCTACATTTGCTTTGGTGGGCAATCGGATAATCCAATGTCAAGTTATCACAACGTACCATGTACTACTTGGGGTGCTGCCGTGAACACTTCGATGAGAGCTTTTGGACTAACATTTGCCGGAGAATTTAGTAATGCTGTCACAGACTGTGGCCTCTGGCTGAACGGTGTAGATCTGGGCACACGCTATGAAGGGACATTCGCTAAGAATTTACCGACCGTTGGAGACTGTACGCAGTGGACAGATTGGACAAAGTATAGTGCCCAGATGAAATCCGACATAAAAAGCTTTGCCCTTTCAAGTATGGACGCTCTTCAGGTCATTCATTCTTTACCTCTGTGACCAGATTTTCCTGAATCAATCTCTAGAATTACTTTTTCTGGACCTGGAAAATTGGCAATTCCAGTGTGACAGGTAAAGTTGAGAGCCCTGCGTGGTCTTACCAATTGGGGCTTCAGCAGGGCTGGATGCCTGAGGATCCTCGTGAAGCAACAGGAGCATGCGGTGGTAGCAACCTATTCAACCCCCCTCTCCAACCATGGCAAACAGGAGGTGCTGGTGCCGGAAATATTCCAGCCAGTGTCACGACTGCTTATCCTTGGCCTCCTGCCAGCATAAGTCCTGCAGGAGCCGTCAGTCTCCTCCCCTCCTACACTCCCACTGGACCCATCCTCACATTGCCTGTGCCTACTTTGACCGCTTCCAGTGGTTCAATGGCCACTCCAACTGCGGATGTAGGAAATGGTTGGAATAACCCTTCTGATACCGCTGGTTTTTATGTTGAAATTCCAGGATGCAAATATTTTGATCCCTGGATAGATCCTAGTACTGCTCCGCCTCCTGTGTGCGGTTCTTGATCACTTGCCTTTCCCCGGACCTGGTACTGGATTTTGATTATTTATCGTATACACTCTCAAAATGGCTATTACATGGACAATTGATCTCGCTCGTCTGCATTAATGCAGTCCTCAGTCTTGGCTCGTCCGCTTGATGATTAATGTAGGCGGTCGTCTATTCTTAACAGTACTATTATATGGAACCAGAACCTTATCTAATCTTACCCGACGTCTCGATACGCGTCTCCATTACGTGTCTCCTCAGCTCAGACCTCTCTCGTAAGTGGTCAGCCTCGCGAAATTTCATTCGAAGGGTTTACCTTTCCAATGTGCGTACGTGGAAACTAGAGGCTATGCGACAACTCCGGATCAAGACAGGGTTTATTTAGTGCATGCTATGGTTCAATGAAAGACATGTACAACTGAGTAAAGCTCAGAATCGAATTTATCTACGTATCTGATTCTGCGATGGTTGCGGTTTTCCAACTGGAAATTTTCTTCGCTAATCCACTGTCCTTGATCCACTCTCGATAAGATTTCGCCTGAGGATAGATATCAAGCGTTTGTGCCTTGTCCTATCAAATGATCAATTTCCAACCATTGAACCGATTTAGAGAGGATAACAGACCCGAATACCGCTCTCAGGCCCTGCACGAGCAACAAATTCCCAAGATAAATACATCAACTCAGCGGCCGGATGGTTAGCGTAGCGTGAAGCTTCAAATTGTTCTTCTGTGAACTCCGGATCGAGTGAAGCCTTCTCCCCCGTCACCTCACTAAATTGACAGACGATGTCACGAAGACTAACATAATCGACCACAATTCTGATACGCTTTCCTGCAGGCATGTTCTCCAGTTGGGTCACCAAACCGACAGAAGAGAGAAGACTGACCATTGTATTTCTCAGGTTCTCGGAAGGCAGGGACAACCCAAGCGCCATGGTCAGCGACACTATAGGCGAATATTGGGACATCGGGCAAGAAGCCAACTGACCAGGAGAACCCTTTTTCTTCGTGATACTTGGGAGCAAAAAAGCTCGTCCAGAAGTTTTCATAATACATAGGAATATGCACAAAAGTGTAGGGAATGCCACTTTTAGCAATGCGGTCTTCGATGAGAGCCTTTGACGTCCAACTGATGGCTCTGCACTCGCCTTCACGGCCTTCGACGGTAGACCAAACCAAATGCTTGGCACCGACCACTTTCGCTGCCTCTACTATGTGTTTACCATGAAGTTGCTCGACATCATATCCATGCTCGTAGAATGAAGTGATGCCATAAATCCCCCAAGCACCGGAGAATGCCTGAACTGTCTCATCGAGAGAGCTGAGATCAGCTCTGACAATGTCAACACCTCTAGCTGCAAGGGCGCAAGCCGCTGGTGTCTCGGGATTCCTAGTAACTCCCCGAATTTTGAACACTCCCTGAGGTTCCTTGAGCAAAAAATCAACAACAGAACTTCCCTGTCTAGGATCAAAATTGAGTGCTTGTCCTGATACTCTAGGGAATGACCTACTGTCCGGTGGCACCAGTAACAACGATCAGTTTCGTCATGGATAGAGGTTCAGAAATTCGACAACCAGCAGGAGGGCAGAGACTTGCACAAGCCTAGCGGAAGAATCAAATGTATATTCCCAAGATGTATCTCTTTTCATATATTATCTGTTTCCAGCTCTACTGACCAAAAAAGGGGTTCCTTCTGGGGCATGTGGTCATGGGATCATAGAAATTAGTGATGTGGTCACCAACATTTTGAATTGGAAATTTTTTGAGCCGAGCTAGGATTAGGCAGAATAGTTAGCAAGACACATACCCTACTTTTTTTCGGTGTCAGCGTGTAAAAGTTTTTTTACCTGTCAAGCTCAAATTTAGCATTCAACAGTGATATCCTTATCGTCAACTCTGAAGATAAATCACGATACTTCAAAGAAGGTCTATCGAGTGTCAGCTTGCTACCTGCCAGCACGCCTCATTCTGTTCGGACATCTCAAACAACCCCGGGCATCACAAGTCAACTCAAGTTAACACCCTAAAAAGCACTTTTCATGATTCTGTTAATTTTAGTTTTTACATTCGTTATGCCTAGCTCGTGCTCTTCCTAATTTCATCTTTGTTTGATTCTTACCTTCAAAATGTTCATTGGGAGTTTTCTTCCCCAATGCGCACACTAGACATACCGATTCTCTACCAAAAAGACCAACGAGTTTGAGTGCTGTTGACCTTTGAAAAAAGCGCACACTTGGGGTAATTTTTTTTACCATTCCTTCTGTGAGTACTTCAATCTCTATCTAATTATAGGTCTACTGACATGACGATTGACTTCCGTAAGCAGTCTGGCACCTCAATTTTCTTTCTTTAGACTGGTCGGTGCCGAGGTGTCAAGGGTGAATTTCAAATCTCGGGGTTTCTCAGACATATGATAAACACCCGACTGAATTTTTTTCAGGTTGAGATATTCTTTCTATATATAGCATATAAGTCTTTGTTGGAGGTCGAAGTGAGACTGCTCTGCAGCATGTCACCCTGTCGTGCTGCACAATGATGATTATAATAGTGATATCGTCATGTATTCACCTCCTGAAGAAAAGGCACTGCTTGTTTGCTTGTAGGCTGTGCGATAACTCTTCATGCCACTGATGCTCCCAAAAAACCTCACTGCCTGCAACGAGAGCTGTTTCCTAGATCCTCACAATGAACAGGCCAAATCAGACTGAGGGTTCATCACCCTCCTTGGGATGTAAGGAGGAAAATAAAGAAAATGTGTTTTGAATTGAAGCTTCGACCAAATATGGCAATATTCCACGCCATACACCCCTGCATGTGCTACTATGTATGATGGACTACTCACAAGCCACACACGACGAGGTCAACGTTTTACGACTCGTACAGCGCCTCGAAAAAGCGGTGTCCTCTGATGAACATGAATGGAATGAAACGGGAGAAAAGGTGTGGTTGCGAGCTTTGGGTACCCTTCAGGTAAAAAAAAAAAAAAGGAAAAGAAAGTTCATACGCCCTTTTGTTATTGACCCAAAGTACGGATTAGAAAGTCAAGTATGGGCGAAAACTTTTAAGAAACCTCGATCATGATGATTCTCAGCCCACTTCGTATGTTGTTCGCTTTCATTTCTTTCCCTCTTTCTCTCTTACTGGCATGACGTTTCCAGAAAGCAAGTACACCAGAGAAGAATCGATCTCAGTACAAAACTAGATCGAATACAGCTTTTCATGACCCAAGTTCGAAACGTACGTCAACGTTTTCTTCTTAAAAAATAAAATAAAAATTACTTGAAAACAATGAACAGAGAACAGAACCTCCACTACAGCGACCTGAGCCTATCCTTCCGAAACTTCGAATGCCCACTGATGCTATCCAACCATCGTCAGAATCCAATGTGAATCCAGGGTCAGACTGCGAAGAAAAAGGTTGGACTGGGATATCGACATCCGTTGATGATGATCGTGTGGAATCTATCATGGTACGACGACGACGGCCATCCAACGATTCGACTACTGTTGCTGCTGAAGCTTTATCCTCTCCTCTCCTTCCCATCACTACACCTACCCATCATACACCGTCATTACCCCTCTCTTCTTCTTCCATCACTGTACCCCCTGCCGGCTCTTCTCCCAACACTCTCAAACGTCCCCATCTACAACAAACCACAAACGCCCTTCACGAAGCATTATCCGGTCAACTTGCACTCATGGCTACCCAACTCAAACGTAACGCACAGCATTTCTCTGCCAGTCTAGAGAAAGACAAAGCTGTCATCGAGGAAACGCAAGAAAAGATGGAAGGGAATTTGGGTTTGATGATGAAGGAGAAGATGCGATTGAGGGATTTTAGAATGAGAAGTAAAGGTTCCTTGTGGATGGTGATGGCGGTCGTGGTCGTTGTCCTGGTACTGTTTGTCGTTATGGTTGGCGTCATTAGGTTCAGTGGAAGATGAAGATCACAAGTCTCCTTTTGACGCCATGGGTTGTCAGAATTTGAGTTTCTATTTATTTATTTATTTGTGACGATGAAGGGTTCTGTTCATATATATACCCTACATGACAACAAGAATATTGTGTCTCGAGAATTCACGCGGATACATTCAAGTCAAATATGTATATCCCAAAGATCATACTCATATCTTCTGGAAGACGAACCTCTGAGAAGAGCTTCCATCAGAACCTTGCAAGGTGATCTGAAAAGGCAAACACATGTCGTTATTCATGCCATTCGAAAAAAAGATATCCCTTACCATGTTCTCTTTATCAACACGAGGAGTAACAGTCCAGAGAAAATCTCCCGAAGAAAGTTTGATCTAGTTAACAGAATTGGATTTCAGATGGGGGGGGGGTGTCATTTTGTCATTTTGTCATTTTGAATTTGGAAGAGACGAAGAGAGGGTGTTGTTTACTCACGGTATATAGGTTTTCCTGTGTATTGCTCTGACCTCCACCTTGGATAAGCCACGACGATTGTTCATTCGAAGCTGCTAAGACTTGTTCACCCTGCAAAAAAAAATCAGGGTGATTACTTGACAATATGGATGATGTTCAAACCAACCATGATGGGAGTGGCATAAGCCCAAGCCCCCGTCCTCGCGCCTTGAATGAAGAATTCATCACTACCATTAGAAACGAGTTCCCACTGACATCTTTATCAATCCAACAACAATAACCACAAAAAAAAAACATACATCCTCCCAAACACTGGCAAATTGCTCAGAAAAGGTGATCTCTGTCTCAAAGGGTCCCTGTTGCGTCGCAGGCGGGAAACTGCGGGCAGATTGTAATCCGTTTAAGATACGGTAGGTACCCGAGGTGAGCTGTGGAAAAGATTCATCTTCGTGAGTGGAACAGGGTATTGGGGAGTTGGAAAAAAAAAAAAAAGAAACTTTACAGGAGCTTGTGCTCGAGCAGCGCCGACGAGACTGGTTACAGCGACAACGCAGGATAGAACGTTTGAGAAGAAAAGCATTTTTTAAGATGATTGAAAAGGCAAAAGCGATTGTTGGTTTTCTTTTTGTGCTGGTAGAAAAGCGCATTTATATGTAGAGATCCCGCCCAACGTAGACGTATACGGTCATATTGGGCTGCATGCCCATTCAATAGGCCCAATATTCATCGGAGGGAGAGTGGGAAGGGGTAAAGATGCTGAGTGCCGGCAGGAACCAAAGAGAATGTACTATGAAACGCTTTTGAGCCTCTTCATCCCTTCGGAGTAGAAAGGCAGTGTATAGACAATCGCAATCCACCTCCATTGAGAAACAACAGGTCGAGTTCAAATTGGCCTTTCCATTACAATTGCTCGCAAAGTAAACGGGATGACATAGATAGGTATGCATCAAACCACGGGTTATGCGCGCATCAAGGTCCGACTCATTGTTAGTCCGCATGGAGAACATACCATATATAGATAATGTCTCACTAAGGGGTCCTGACAAAACCAACCGTTTGACCCATCTTGGCATCAATGACGACTCCAAAACAGCCCGACGATACGATATTAAAGGAATTTCTATCGGTAGGTCAGGGCTTATGATATAGATCGATGCTGACTCATGAACCAGTTTGACCGAAAAGCACGGTATACATTCGATAGCGAGAGAGACACTACAGAGACGGAATTGTGTAGACAGGGGTCAGAAGCGTGTATCACGGTACGTGTTGCTGTGCGAGATGGTGTCAGGAATGAATACATTGTCAACACAGCTCGGCATGAATTCGAGACGGCTGTTTACTGCTATGCAAGAACAAGGATTCTTTTGTGCGCTGCCGTCGAATCCCAAGAAATTGCACATGGAATGTCGACCCTTGGAGACGGCATGAACGCCAGCCACTCTAGATTTCTAGTATAGTACATTACAACTCGGGCGCAGGCGGGATGTAATCGATTCCTAATGTTCCTTGTTTGGCCTTTTCAGCCTGAGCACTGGCTACTTTTCGTCTGCCTTGAGCCATGCGTAGATCGATGTTGGCCATGTCGACTTCATGCAAAGCTCGACGAGACTTTGCCTTGAGACCATCGAGGTCTTTGTTGAGTGAGATTCGATTCATCTGCATGCGCCTCATCTGCAACGATGATATAATTAGGTAGGAGTGGGATTGAAAAGGCCACTCACCTCGGCCTCTGATTTGGCCGAGCTCATGTCTGGCATAGTGAAATTGGGAATTTGTGTCCATCGCTCGGGGGGTATAGAAGGGATTGAGGTGTATTTTGAAGAATGCAAAGGGTGGGAGGATTCTGGCTGGTCTTTGGGTCTGCGGTCTGCGCGAGGGGCTGTGGGATAGGGAGCTGAGGGAGGCGGTGCTGCGGCAGGGGCAGCGGTGGAGGGGGTTGAGGAGCCTGGATTTCGCGGGCCCTTGGGGGGCGTCTTGGATGATTTACGCCATTGAAAGGCACGGGGGCCTTTTGGGGGTGAGTGTGATCTGCCTCTGGAGGGAGGGGGAGGATCTGGGATGACAGGGGATGGTGTTTTGCGAGGAGGCGAGGGCGGGGAGTCTGAGATGGAGTGATTGCCGAGTGTGAGTCGCTTGGGTGGTGGAGATCGACGCCTGTAGCGTGGAGAGGGTGAGCGATGGCGAGGAGACGGTGAGTGACGAGGTGAGCGATGGCGAGGAGAAAGAGAGCGACGGTGGCGAGAGAGTGAGCGACGGTGGCGAGAGGGTGAATGGCGGTGGCGAGAGGGTGAGCGACGGTGACGAGAAGGGGAACGACGATGACGAGAAGGGGAACGGCGGTGACGAGAGGGAGAGCGACGGCGACGAGGGGAAGGAGACCATCGGCGACGACGAGCAGCATAGGGTGGGATGTAGGTCTGTGTGCGGAGATTGGCCATGGGGCGGGCGACGGGAAGGGCGTCGTCGTCGTCTCTGGCAGCGGACTCGAATGGTTTTGGTGGGAGAGTGGACATTGGCTTGTTTGTGCGGACCAAACATGCTGTATCCACTGGCGTCTGCCACCCAAATCCTCCTTTCTCCCTCCCTCGACGACGGCCTCCCCAGCGACCTCGAGCTCGATCTCCGCGCCTATGGCTGCAAGCTCATCCACCAGGCAGGCATCCTCCTCACACAGTGCGTCCTTGTTTCTTCTCGGCTCCATCCTCTCACAGCTCCAGAAAACACGTCGCCGTCGCCGCTGCCCAGATCCTTTTCCAGCGGTTCTGGTATGTCAGCTCGATGAAGCACTTTGGCGTCGCCGTGGGCCTTGTCTTCTCTCGCTCCTCTTCTGCCTGTTCACTCTCCACCAGGACATCAGCATGGGCGCCCTCTTCCTCGCCTCCAAGCTCCAAGAGTCTCCCTTGCGCATGCGTGATCTCATCAACGTGTACGACGTGCTGCTCCAGAGAGCCGCCCACGACGGCCCAGCGCCCTTTGTCTACCGCCCCATGCTCTACTTTGACAAGGCCTTTTACGACCTCAAAGAAGCCCTCGTCGTCGCGGAAATGCAGATCCTCAAGCGCCTTGCCTTCAACGTCCACGTCGTCCTGCCCTATGGCACGCTCATCAACTATCTCCAACTCCTCGGGCTCGTCAAGCACCCAAATGCCTGCTCGAGGGCGTGGGGCTACCTCAACGATGCGTATGTCCCTTTCTCGTCCCTGTCGGCTGACCCTGAGTGCGCTCTCCAGACTCCAGACACCGGTCTATGCCCTCTACCAGACGCCAACGATTGTCTGTGCCGCCATCCTCCTCACTCTCCGCCATCTCGACCTATCCCTGTCGGACCGTTGGTGGGATCTGTTTGACGCGTCGTGGGACAACATATGGAGTGTCTGTGGCTACATCATGCGCCTGTACCGTGCGCGGCCTGTGGAGGACAGGCGTCGGGTGCAGGGCCTCGTGTCGAAGCAGGCTGTGCGCGACTGGCTAGATCATAGTGAATAGATAATCACGTGCCATATAGCGAATAGATGCTCTGATCACGTGCCTCACATGCTTGACCACTGTTCCATCTCACACAAAGGCAGGTTTCTCTTTTCTCTGCTCGTCGTCGCTGACAGTGAGCAGGGGGCATTGTCCTGTGGTCGCGCTCGTTCACCCCACACGCTGCCCTCGTCGCCGCCTCCCCCGCCTCTCCCCTCAACGCCCTCATCCGCGACGCCCTGATCGAGGGCCGCACCACAGAAGACAGGTACGAAAAGGACGGCTATGCAGTCAAGTGGGCCTTTGTCAATGGCCTCGAGCTCATCTTCGTCGTCCGTGTCCTCTCTGCTCTTCTGCTCGCTGCTCACCTCCCCCAGGTTGCATGGCAGCGCATCATCCAGCTCACCTACGTCGACCAGCTCTTGCTTGCTCTCAAGACCCTCTTCATCAAGTACTACGAACCCTTCATCGCAACCCTCGTGGCCTCTCTCCGTTCTACAAAGTCACTCACCCTCGAGCCCACCTCCTGGAACTTGCGCAGCGCATTCGAGAACTGGGACGCCATCTTTGACAACATTCTGCAAGGCTTGGAGGATAAAGTGAGCCATCCTCTTGTCGCAGAACATTTTCTCGACGTCTGCCTCAGAGTCGCAAATCAAGGGTCAAGTCTCTCCTTCCTCCAGCGCCAGCCCCGGGTCATCTTCCCGACGACGACCAAAGCAACGGTACGTTCCCAACAGCATGTTCTATGTATCTCATCTCCTTCTAGAGCCCTCTGTGCACCCCGATGCGCCCAAGGATGGCCAGGAAATAGCCAGAAACGCTGAAATTTTCAAAAGCAGGCTGCGCGGTCGCGGCGGCAGCAGGCAGAGAGGAAGGGGTGCAAGGCAGGTCTCGGTCCCCATCGACAGGAAAGCCGGGCGCGACAGTCAATCGAATTCCGAGTGCGTCTTCCTTTCGAGTTTTCTGACAATCTGTTGACCGAATGGGCAGCTCGGAGGCACCGCTTGTCAAGCGGAAAACCAAAGCTAAACGTATCTGGGGTGATTCTCAGCCCACGGAGCTGGATATGGACAAGTTGGATTATAGCGTCGATAAACCTTTGCAGGACCATGCAAACCTGAACGATATACAGGCCTTGGTCGACCAATCATCCCTCGGCTCGAGGAATCACGACGGCATGTATCAAGTCAAAGATTGGGAGTTTACTAAAGACCGTGGTCACGACGTCCTCGCTGACGTCGTCAAGCCGTTGGACAAGAATTCGAATTCGAGTTCGCTGATAACATCCTTGTTTTCGAGGCTCACGGGCTCTCAAGTCCTTACCGAGGCCGATCTTCAACCTGTGCTTGAAGGCATGAAGCAGCACTTGATGAAGAAAAATGTCGCCAAAGAAATCGCAGAGAAGGTCTGCGAGGGTGTCGGTGAAAGTCTTGTTGGCAAGAAGATTGGCGGTTTCGAGAGTGAGTGATCATCTTGTCATCTCTGATATGTATTCACACACCGCTTTTTTCCAAGCCACGACCACGGCCGTTCGGAAGGCACTGTCGATGTCTATCACACGCATCTTGACCCCCAAGACCTCGACTGATCTCCTTTTATCGATCCGCACAAAACTCTCACCACCCCTGTCGTCGACACAACAGCGCATGCCTTTTAGCATCACGTTTGTGGGTGTCAATGGTGTCGGAAAGAGTACGAATCTTTCCAAAGTCTGCTTTTGGTTGATCCAAAATGGACTACGAGTTTTGATTGCTGCCTGTGACACGTTCCGGTTCGTCAACATCAAATTTTTTGGGGGTTGTCTCTAATATCATCATGGTTAGAAGTGGAGCTGTCGAGCAACTTCGTGTACATGTCAGAAACCTCAGTATGCTTAGTGTCAACAACGGTGGAGCTGAAAACAACAAGGGTCGTGTGGAACTCTATGAGAAAGGTTATGGCAAGGATGCAGCTGGGATCGCTCGGGAAGCTATGGCATATGGTTCATGTGTTTTTTTTTGACACCTCTTACCCGTTACTGACATGGTTGTTGTTACAAGCTCGAGCGAACGATTTTGATGTCGTTCTCATCGACACGGCTGGTCGAATGCAGGATAACGAAGTAAGTCGACGATTTTGATTTTTTTTTCAATTCTGTATCTTGTTCTCAAAACAAAAAAGCCGTTGATGCGGGCTCTTGCCAAGGTGAGAAACAAACCCAGTCCTCTTTCTTGTGTGTCGACATTTTTTCGCTCATGTTTCCCCCCTCTTTTTCTTATCAGCTGGTTGCAACGAACAACTCTGACAAGATCATTTTTGTTGGCGAGGCGCTTGTAGGCAACGAGGCTGTCGACCAGTTGACCAAATTTGATCGTGCGTTGCGTGATTTTTCGTCTGTTTCTGGTGTTGTAGGTAAGGGACGTGGTATTGATGGGATGTTGGTGACGAAATGGGACACGGTGGATGATAAGGTGAATTTCTTCTTTCAACTTCTCTTGTGCTCTTTTTTCTTCTACTGATTTTTTTTTAACAAGGTGGGAGCGGCACTCTCCATGACCTATGTTACAGGTCAACCCATCATTTTCGTTGGTTGTGGACAGGTATGTATGTTCATGTGATTTTTTGATCATAAAAATTGATTTTTTTTCTCACAAAAAAATCAGACGTATACGGATTTGCGACAGTTGAAAGTAGACAATGTCGTTCAAGCTATTTTGAGCGATTAGATGATGAATGAGGGCCTTCATCAAAATCAAGAGCGTTTCTTGGGGATTTTTGTATTTCGGACTGGACTTGCGAGATTGGATTCTTTGATGTGTATCATCAGATTTTTGATACCAAGTGTTTTTGTGAAATGAGTCCATGTTCCGTCTACGAGAGTCAAAACAAAAGGAAGCATGACGTCGAGGCCTGTACAACATATGCAACTAGGAAGAAGGAAGAAAAAAGTTCGAAACCAGGAGTGGTTAGTAACGGAAGCAACAAAAATGAGATGACAGAACTCTATTGATACCTGAAAAAAATACCAAATTCCCATACGTAGCACCAAGTGACACACAAAGAGAGAGAGAGAGAGAGAGATTCCAGATTCTAGACAAAAACCCGTAAAAATGCACATCTAGCGCTATTAACCCGGAAAAAAAAAAGGTCTTCACCCTCCAAAGACAACCAAATTCCAAGTCAAAAAAAAAAGAAAAAAGAGAAGAATTGTACGCACAAATAAGAAAATAAAATAAGATTTTGGGGAAGAAAAATCATGGTGGGTTGCCTTGTCCAAGTCCCTGAGATTCAGGCGGCCGACGCGGAAACTGAAAGGTCCCTGTTCCAAATGGCACACGACGACCCTGAGGAGTACGCGGTACAGTAGGAGTACCACTAGCGGCAGGACTCGTCACGACGATACGCGGGGGCGGTGGTGTGGCATAAAGCACCTCTGGTTGAGAAGCTGGTAACCGTGACTGCTGACTCGTGGTGTTCATATCACAATAGTCTCCTGGTTGTGACTCTTTTGCTTTGCTTTCTTCTTCTTCTGGAAGAATGCTTTGAGCAGGATCGACTACTACTGCGAAAGAAGGCTTGAACTCGGCTTGGCCAGCAGGATTTGTTCTTGTGCCATGGTAGATCCCATCCGTCATTTCATTCTTCTGCTTCTTCTCCTCACCACTGATCGTGTAACTGAAACCAGCATGTGCAAAGGGATACGAGGCAGCAGACGTGTTGACGAATTCGTCAGAGGGAAGTGGACGGTTCTTGTTCCATCGCTTGTAAAGTACCCAAGCCGCGAGTACGAGTAAGACGACGACGAGAGCACCAACGGAACCGCCTGCAATGGCACCGTAATTACTGCGCTTTGAGAGATTGGTTTGAGGAGCAATGAAATTGGTTGATGTAGCAGCACTCGAAGGGATAGCAGCACTCAAAGGGGTAGCATTTGAAGACGTCGCAACCCCTAAGGTATTGATGCTGATCCTCGTTATTGGGAATGATGATGATGATGAAGAACTGGAATCCTTGAGACGGGGGATTGACGTGGGGCTTGGGGCATCTGCAAGAACTGTTCTGTCCGTCACCGAGGAGTGTCTCAAAACGAGAAGATGATACAACTCACTTGCAGTATCGATTGAGGTTGAAGGGTCTGCTTTAAGGTTCGAACCATGGCTCGTGTCGACGCTCTCTTGAGAGACAGGACTCTGAGAGTTCTTCGCGCCACTGAGGTTCTTACTAGAGGAACTAGGATTTTCGACACTACCATCGTTGTCGACGCCAGATGGAGAGTTCCCGTTGCCATTGGCATTGCTGCTGCTATGATGGCGCCCTCCATTGTGGTCCCCACCATCACCATAGTGATCGGTCCCTTGAGAGCCAGGATCAAATCCTCCTCTCGACCTTCCATCACCGTCAGCACCATCACCATCTAACGCAGTATGCTGCCTGCTCATGACACTGTGAATGGAATCCTGAGCGACACCACATAGACTCCTATAGGTCTCGGATAATCTGAGATGCCGGTATAGCATGCGAGAGTGTGAGGCCGAAGCGGCCATGAGGAGACTAGAGAAGGGAAGGAGAAGAGTATAAGGAGCGTCAAAAAGAGAGTAACAAAGGCGTCCGCTCCACGAGAGAACAGAACATATGAGAGGACGAAGAAAAAGAAAAAGGCGTGTATTGCTACTTCTCTTTCTTCCCCTTTAAGGTATCATTATGATCTATTTCACTCCCACGTACCCATGTTTCTTCTCAGACGTTCTTTTACCTCGTCATCCCGTGCTTCAATGAAGGTCATTCCAGTCCCCGTCCGCCAGGACAACTATGCCTATCTGCTTGTAGACGAGCCCTCCAACAAGGCCGCTGCCGTCGATCCATTCGATGTCCCCCGAGTTGCTGCTGCTGCCGAACGTCTCGGCGTTTCTATCATCGCCGCTATCACCACTCATCACCATCTTGACCACAGTGGTGGAAATGGTGTATGTGTTTGACCACTCAATCTCCTAGCCTCAAGTATCGAGTTGACGATTCGTTTCTTTTTTTTTTTTTAAAAAAAAAGGACTTTGTGCGCAATTTGACATCCAACCCCTGAGTCTCCTGTTCTGAATGGTGCTCAACTATAGGCACGAAAATATCCTGAGGCTCCAATTTATGGAGGCAGCCATCAGGTCCAGAATGTCACTAACATTGTCAAGGACAAACATGAGTTCAAAATTGGGGAGAACATCCATGTTAGGTCAGCAATGGCTTTTTTCAGAAAAAAAAGAAAATCAGCTTTATCCCTTGAAATGAACAGGTGCCTGGCAACACCATGTCACACTCAAGACTCGATCTGCTACTACGTAACTGACCCAACGGACGTGTCACATCCTGGTGGCGTTTTCACTGGAGATACTCTCTTCATTGGAGGTTGTGGTCGTTTCTTTGAAGGTACAGCTGATGAGATGATTCATGCCCTTCGCTATCTCGGAAGCCTTCCTGACAAAACCATTATATACAATGGTCACGAGTACACCGCTTCAAATTTGGCTTTTGGCAAGTTCATCGAGCCGAATAGCAGCGGCATTGCTCGGCTTTCTGAAATTGTCAAGAATAATGACATTACTACTGGTAAAACGACAGTAGGGGAAGAAAAAGAGTGGAATGTTTTCATGCGTTTGAACACACCTACCGTGAGGCAAGTCAGCCCGGAATTATTTTCCCATCGCTTATGCTTATGATCTGCAGGGAGAAAACAAACGCAGGACCAATGACCTCCGAGATCGATATCATGAACTCTTTAAGAGAGCAGAAGAACAACTACAGGGGGTGAATAAACTTCAGACAGTCATGCCTAATCAAGTTCCCGACACTGCTATAGACAGCCACCGCGTTTGTGAAATTAATTTGAACAAAAAATGTACCAACAATCAAGACATTTCGTTTGACTTTTCATCCCCTCCTGTGTTAATAACGGAACGTGTGACTTTCTCAAGCCATCCCAAAGACCTTGAGTACAGCAGATCGAGCATAGGGGATATACGAAAGTGTATACCAAGTATAAGCGAGGTACTCGATGATCACGAAAACTAAGTGTGGCAAGATTTTCATATCGACTTTGCAAGCATCGCTGAGAACATTGAAAACTTACTCAAGCACAGGACCTGCAGTGACAGGATTTAGTCGCTTATTGGGTGACAAATCTGAATGTTACGTACGTCGCTATGGAGGACAAAAGCAGCTACGAAAACCAGGCCAATAGACGCCAGGAAGACGATTGAGGCCACTATACGAACAGGTTTGAACATCTGCATTTCTGTCAAGTCACAACCAACTGGAAAATCGGACGTAAAATGAGCGTACAAGCTTTAGTTGCCCAAAGAACTGTCGTTGTATACAATATAATCAGCTTTTGCTGTGTGAGATATTAAATAACAGTATCCAAACGTACGCCAATAATGAAACCTGTTCCAATGAGTGAGATGACGGTTCCAAAGACATAAAGGACTGTGGGGAAAACCTCATCAGTGCCCAACTATTTCTCGCATGCAAAACAACAATACTCACCCGCAAAACTTCCTAGCTGCCCCAGGAAAAGTACAATAGAACCCAACAAGCTCAACAAGAACCCAATTGCAAGACTATATAAATTCCATAAACACGACCCAAACGCCCCAGTTTCATCCAACAAGTCATAAGTGATTTAGAAAGATGGCAGCAGAAGACCAGAGAAAAAGACACACACCAGGCAATGAACCCATATAATCTCGTCGTCTTGGACAGACCCAAAAACTTGAATGCGGAATCACCTTCGAAGAATTGCGTCTCTGGAACAACACTGGTTCCAGCTTCGAGATTGAACCATCCTTTGCTAGGCATTGTCGTTGCTTCACACAAACACACGCACGCACGCACACAAACACAAATCGTATAACAGCAGAAAGAGGAAATCGATTCAACAAAAAGGGCAAGTGAAAGACTCCTCTACGAGTTTGAAGCGTTGAAATGTTGGAAACGAGCCCGTCAAGTTAGTTCGTAGGATCGGTCTTGGAGATTCCAAGCCTGAGACACGGGTGAGAACTTGGTGGGTTAAATGGAGGTTGATGTAGTGATGAGAAATGAAAATGAGTACTATTAGTTGCTGTACTGCCAACTTGCCCTGAAGCATTTTATGTTCCTTTAATTGTGCCTCAAGAAAATTATGGTATTTGTCAAACCTGTTTTCTGTTGGAATCTAGTCCAAGTCAAAGGCAGCTGGTACATGGTTTATGGAAGGACAACTAAGCAGGGATCCTATTTACAAACAAGATAAAGTTCAGTCGACTACATCCAGTTAGAAAAACGATATTACACAGTCTAGACATGGTTAAGACAAAGATAGACAGATATCAGACGTAGTACATTCGGTAACGCATATTAGTGTTCACAGGATGGAATTTCGAGCGAAAATAGTCCAAGTGCGCAACCATATCATCGCTCGCAGCGGCTGAAGAGTAATCATTGATCTCTTCACTGAAGTGGAACTTGGCACGACGGCAAACAAGCTGGAAGGTACAGTCAGAAAGTCCAGCAGCGTGGCAGTGGCTAGCCACCTACATCAGCATCTGGAAAGTTGAATCAGCCTAAGTTGAATATAAACTAGACTTGAACCCACAGTAGACAGGAGCCGGTATCTTGACAGAGCGCGTAGATCGAGAGTAGCAATGACAAAGATCATATCTAGTTCGAAGTGCCTTCAGAGACTGATTTACTAAGACCTGAGCTGTGACTTACGCAAACTTCTGTATGCTAATCAACAGCTTTAAGTAGTTCCAACAGATACAGAAGGGGCACCTACTCTGCTAACGGGATTCCTCTATCGTTCCGGAGAACTGTATAATGGCTCGGTATTGATGCTAACAAGGCAGTGAGCACCGGAGGGCATATAAACAGGGGAGGACTTACTGCCTTTCAAGCCTGGCTGGGATTGCAAATAGAAGTCGCAGAATCGGGGATGGACAATGTCTACGATATAAGATCGACAATGTCATAGACAGGCATCACAAGCCATGCTTACTATCATCAACCACAAGACCAGACGGAAAGTTTCCATTTCCTCTAGGGTCGGCTCCCCGGCTCCCTGGGAAAAATCGGATATGGTGTCTCTTTCCTACGACAACATAGAGGATTTGTGGCATCTGTTTGGGGGAATATCCCGCGTTTTGAAAGACAGCTATGGCAGGATATGACCGGTTAACAAGATGGAAACACAATGAAGCTTACCACAGAGCGCTTGTCTCTCCGATGCTTCAACAGTCAGAAATTCACCCTCCGAGACACCATCTCTGAAGATAAAGATGAGTTTGGGCGGCTGCTTATTTCTTTGCACGAATATATCAAGAAGTTCCTATCAAGATATACTGGTCAGGGCGCAATGGACCGGCAGTTATTGTGACTATGAATAGGTTACCTTGAACATCGCCTCATATTCCTCGATGACTTCGACTCTAGACGACTGGACTCTTACGGAAGCAGCATACCGACATGCCTTCTCATCAAAGGATGCAACCAGAGAAGCCACTGAAGGCATCTGACTTCCCGGTCCTGGATGACTGACATCGGCGCCTGTGCAATTGCGGATCAGCATGATATGACGACCAATCTTTAATCCATTACCAATGACCATGAAAAGCTGCATGGCCGCCAGTTTGAAGACCGGAGATTCCACATGAAAGTTTTCCCCACCCATTTTAGGGTTGATCCTTAGTGATTGGATTAGATTGTTACTGGCAAGATGAAATAAGACCTACTTGAGAATCAGATTGTTTTGATACTGATTAATCCGCCTTTGGCCAACATTCCTTTTCAGATTGTTGCTCCAGCGCTACACGATACGTAAGCCCTGGAGTCATTCCAGAGTCTTGATGATCACTTACAACACATTGCGTGGCAACTCCTTGCGTTATGTCTCCGAACCTCTTGATCTTGCGATACTGCTCTTCTGCTGGATCTGGAAGTATAGCAAGTATAAATGCTGGATTGTATTGTCTCATCAAGTTACCCAGCTCCTAGTATCCATAACGAAGATATGAGAGAATTTTTCACCTAAAGCATCCTTCAACTTACTCTCTCGATGTTAGTTTGCACTGACTTGTTTTCAACAGCCACAGGTGCCGAGACCTGGATTCCTGCGATAAAGAAAAATAGACAAGTCAAAGAGGAGATTTCGAAGACTGATGGAAAGCAAACCTAGGCTATTCATTGCCCTGATCAGTTCGTCAATGAAATAGTGTAGTGATTGATCATCTATTTGGACAAAGTTGATTAGGACCCAGGTTTGGATAATCGCTGGTTTAACCAATCTCTGCGACATCACATCCCATACCCCTGGCCGGGCGTTCTACACAAACTCAGTAAGTGATCCTACATTCCGCAAATAATAACATACAAGACTTTTTCTGACATCATTTCTGAAAACGATATCTGGTCTCGGGAGCAGTCGCCCTTTAATCGTCTGGGGCTGTTCATCAACATTGATTCCAGCGAACGAAAGGAAGAAAGAGTTCCCATAGCCCAGGTGTCCAAAAGCTTTTCTGATCTCCTCTTCCCTTTTACTTGGGTTCTCTGGAGTAAATCTTAAAGCTGCGCGGACCACCTCAGGAGTTGCACGGTTCTATACATGATCAATAATTACTTCCAAATGTGTGTGATGATGATACGAATATACCTTATAAAATTGTTGAACTGTTCTGCATACTGTAATAGGGAAAACACTACTCGATCTCTCGAATCTGACACCCAGTGTGCGAGGCGGAATCGTCACGTTATGGGCCGACTCAAAGTGTTTCTAATTTAGAAGTTTCACCAGCATTCAAACAGTAAATGGAGGGCAGGACTTACAGCCACAGTGATCATTTTCCCATCCTTTTCGAAGGTGGATCCACTTCCATCCAAAATCAAATCTTTGATAGCTCTCGAACTTTTGTGCTTGTGCACCTCGAGGTCTACTGTAACCTTGACTGATTTCAGGAAATGACGCAGCTTCTGGAACATGTCAGGCCTCAACTGTCTGAGGTCCTGAAGATTCTTAACACGCAGATAGTCGGCACATATGTACTCCAGCTTGTCTGCGGGAAGGCTGTGTACAAGTCAAAGTCTGGATTATAATTGAAAGGTGTTAGACACACATGACACCAATAGTTACATCAACGTTTACAACCATTCTGTCAAATGCTGGCCTGACGGACCTGCATGTAAAGGTTAGTATAATCAAATAAGTAAACTACTAGACCAACTGGTAGTAACCTCGCCACAGCTGCAGTGGACTGATCTCATAGTCTGGCTGCTTCTGGGATTCCTGAACGAAGACAGATTTAGAAGTTGTAAGTACACCCGCCTTCCTAAACAGAACTGAGGACAGGGCAAGGAATGTAAGTAGGTTTACTCACTGTTTGGGGACAGCACTCATGAAGACGTTTAACATAGTTGTTACGAGGTTGACACTGTCTTGTAGCCTGTTACTCTGTTGTGTTTGGAGATATTGATGCACAACTCTGAGGATATTATCTCAACACTTATCAGATGCCGCAGTGATGGAGAACTCACCCAAAATCAATGCTATTGACGTGTTTCATGTCAACTCGTACTTTCCTCAGTTCTCTGCCCGGACGCGGTTTCTCGTCCATATTCAACTCTACTTCAAACTGAAAAGAACTGAGAGCAGATTACGTGGGACCAGGAAAAGTATGCGTACACTCTGACTTGAGAAATACTTCTTAGGAGCAAAGAGATTTTTTTGTCCGTCGAAAGCTGAGTCCTCATCGTTGAGCGTCTACCATTAGAATCAACTACTTTTACTTACCAGCCCTACTGGAAAATATATCACCGTTGTCAGATTGAGTTCTCTGCACAAGCTCATTTTTCTTCTTGCTACCAAGTTCTCTCGAGGTTTGATAGAGCGGAGTGATAACTTCAGCAATTTGAGCCTCAAGAAGAGCTAAATCACAATAAACAGCATCCTTACCGACTAGAAAATATTTGAGGAATGAGTGATCAGAACTGTGAGACTGGATCGTACCGTCATAATGATGAATAGATTCTCTAGGAAAGCTAATATTGAACGAATTGGTCTTGACATCGAGGTCATTTATCACTCCCTTCTTGACTAGATGATCCAGACGTTGGTCACGCGATATAAACGCCATCTTGAAGCAATATAGAAAGCAAAGCCCGAAATAAAACGAGGAATTGGTTGATTGGCAATGTCCAGGTATTTATACTTATTACAGGGCGGACAAAGGAATCAGCTGGGGTACGCATCGTGGTAAAGTAGTAAACGAGGTCGTTATCTGACTATCGTGGAAAATCAGATGGCTGTCAACAAAGCAATGACAATTTTTGGCTTTGTCCATTCAACCGCAACAACCTTCTAGACACGGGTAAAATCTTACCAGACTTGCAGTTTCCGCTTCTTCAGAATTCGCCTTGGCAATCAGACAGAAATGTTATCTTCTAGAAAAAGAAGGAAGGCTGAAATATTCTCGCAAAAAACCGAGCGGCATGTAGACATAGAAAACATAGGCAATTACTTAATGCAGAGACATAAGAGGGAAGATATAATCATGAATCATGACGGCATATCTAAGTGGTTCAGAGAACGGATGCCTTCCGCCTCAAAACATCCTGAGTATCTGATATGATTTTGATACTGTCCATCGTGGAAGGTCCTGGAATAATACCAAGTCTTTGCTTGGTGGTAATAAGAAGTTGTTGGACATTCGGGATCACACGAGGAATGAAATCAGTGATTAGTTTATCCTGTCACATTCGATTAATCTCCTATAGATCTTCTATTCAGTGAGGCACGTACATCTGGGCGCAAAACAGCTACGGCACGTTGCAACCACCATAGAGAGTTCTTGAACGTCTCATCACTAGGCTGTGTTTCGCCGACGACGGCAGATAACTAAGTTCAAAGTCAGAAGACATCTTCTGTGATCTAGAAGAACAGCTTACTCGATGAACGAGGGTCAAGATCACAGCCTGCGAAACGAGGCAAAGTCCATTCAATGGCATAATCAAGTCTGGATTGGTGTGTGTCAAAAGGTCTTGGAGTTTGGCAGCGTCTTGAGTCTGGAGCACCCCAAGGTAGATCTCGTCCCATTCATCCGGCTTGGTCTTGGGAGTAGATCGTTCTTGCGAAGGTGGAGGAGGTGGAGGTTGAGGAATAGTCGCGGGATGGGATGCTTGGGGCGCAACTATGGTTGGAGGGAGCCATGGAGCACGAATCACAGCTGGCGGTAGTGGTTGATGTTGGGATACAGGTTGAGGATACGACAGATGAGACGCGTAAGTCTGCTGTTGTTGAGGATTAATGACAGGTTGGATGTTTTGTTGCTGGCGTAAATGAGGTTGGCCATGGGTTGTTTGAACGGACGGCAAGGGACCTGGTGAATTGTGTGACTGAGAGGATTGGTGCCCGTGATGCATCGTGTTCAAGCTCAAAAACTTGACTTGATCGGAAAGCGTCTTGACGGAATGCTCAAGCTCACGAATGGCAGCCTTCGACAATGATTAGAGATTGCAAAGGGGAAATAATTGGGACTTACATCGTGGCTACGAAACGCCTCGTTTTGCCAAGCTGTTAACTCTGATTTGACACCATGTATCTCACCACGCAACTCACGTAGTAACTCTTGATGCATCGTTGACGCCTGCTGAGAGTACACAGGAATGAACGTCTTAGCAATAGCATCCTTGACCTGTCGTTCAATGAGTGAAGAAAGATTGGTTACGAGAACATGGGCAATATGATTGGGTATGTCAGGCCTGGAAAAAAGCTTCTCCATTTCGATGGGAAAGGCCTAGATCAGATGTCAGTTCACAGTACATTGATTAGGCACAATCCATACCTGAGTGATGTTGTCAACGAGACCTCTTCCAATCTGGTCGTTCAGGGCCGCCTTGACTTCATTTTTGGTGATACTCTCGAGAGAAGGAAGAACCGAGTTTTGAACTTCATTTTTGACCGCCATCTCGACGACACGGGTAGTGTTTCGCGTGAGTTCGGTTGATATCAACTTTAAAATCTGCTCTTGACGCCTAAAGTCCTCGACTTGTTCGTGCGCACGAGCTTCCTCAAATCGCTGATCTAGAGCATTATTTTCAGCATTGTTCAAAAGTAATGACGAAATGCTCTTACTTTGCTTTTCCATTTCTTTAGTGATCAAACGACCAAAACGGTTTTGCAAATTGTCCTCTGTCTTTTTTATTTCTCGACTTAGCATCTGAGTAATCGACGATTCAATGTCTGTATTTGTCCTGGCCTTTTCCTTCTCCTTCCCACTATCCCAGCCAAGCCCTTTTCCTTTCAGGTTCTTGCCTTTTACATCGAGTTGGCGACTGTCATGACTAAATTCATTTTCATTGTCGGAAGTCGGAGTACGAGATCGTGGCCCAGAATTGACGGTGGTGGCCATGGTGATCTGAGATTGTATCTGGGAAGATGAAGAGATAGGCTGAGGCTGTCTGATCTTCTCAGGTAGAATCGGTTGGGGCAATTGTTGTGGCAGAGGTACCGACTGATTGTACGGGAACCGGACAGGAGCCATAGCAAGAGCAGAATCGAACCACTCACGACGAATTAGGACCTGGTCGACACCACCTGAATGAACAGAGAAGGCAACCAGTGCCAACTCGCCAGAAGGTACCTTCGCAGCAATGCATGCAGCGTTAGCCTCAGCACCATGAGGATCTGAATCTGCAGTGAGGATGACAAAATGGATCGTAGGTTTGGGACCGTAGAACTCGACAACCTGCTCAAAGTATCCTCTGACACCTTCTTCACCTCCATAAGGCGTCTCCAGTGCTAATTTAAAAGCGATCATGCTCTCACGACGGCTGTTAGCAATCCAAACTGTTTGTATGCGAGAATCATAGTTCATATGACCAAACATGTCGGGATCCTCGACCGTTCCATTAACGAATTTAATCGTAGAGAGGACTGCCTTGGTACTAATCGATAGCAGTTGGAAGATAGTACCATTTTTACGCCCAACCACAAGACCCCCATCAACAAAGGTAAGAGACGAAGGGACATCCTCTCCTCGAATTTTATGGGTTGTGTAAGGCAGCTTATCGTGCATGTTCCAAATCGTCAAGGTAGAATCCTCGGAAATCACAGCAAGAGCACCTCTCAAGACGTCAAAGTCAAAGGCAGTGATCCTCTATCACATTAATGTCAACAGAAGTTCAGAGTAAGATTACGTTTGACATACCGAGGGAACAGTGAAGACCTGACCTAGATGATGAAGATCGGCATGAGCCAGAGGCAGTCTACTCAGAGCATGAGTGTTGGCGAGATCGATGACATAAATTTTGTTATCCGAAGCAACCGCTAGAGTATCAGGATCCTTGGTGTGCCATTTCACTGACCGAAGCGCTTCAGGCGTACTGATAGGAGGGACACAGAGGATCAATGTTCCACTGAAAAAGAGCTCATGAGCAGAAATCACAAGATTGCAATAAGAAACATACGGTACGTCGTCTTCGATCGTGACTGGCAACTCCCAAATGACAAATCCACCATCTACCGTCACTCCAGCAAGCCGATTCCCGAAAACTGCCATGTCGGCAACACTTGAATTCATGGGGAAAATGTTTGGCAGCTGCAGAAGCGTACGATCTCCGCTGGCCCTTGAGATAACACGGACACGACCCCTTGTCATGGCATAGGCAACCCAATGCGTCGCTCCAATAGTTGTACCGGGTAAGAAAACTGAATCTTGTTTAACAAGTGCAATCGCAGTCGACTTGACAAAATCTTGAGGTGCTTGCACCTCCTCTAGTTGCTGGGACACGTCGACGACAATGGTCTGAGGTTGAGGACTCGGGCTCATATGAACCTTGCCACCTGTTTTGGCCTGGTTAACAAGGCCTTTGCGATTACCTCCGCGATTACTAGGGCCTGGAGAACTTTCTTTATCGCGCCGGATACCACCCTGCGGAGCGTTAGAGGGCGGAGGACCCTGAGTAGTGAAGCTATCTGGTTGACGGGGTTGGGGTCGCTGAGGTTGAGGTTGAGGTTGAGGTTGAGGTTGAACCTGAGCCTGGAGCTGGGGAGGTTGTTGGATAGAAGTTTTGGGCGGGGACGCTCTCGGTGACGAGGTACGATTGGGAGTAGGTTTATTGCCGACAGGTACGAGTGGCAGTGAAGCTCGACTTGTGATTGGCTCTCCCTGAGAGTAGTCATTTCCACCAAGATAAGATTCATAGGCAGAGACGGGTGCCGGCCCCGTAGATTGGACAGGAGGTTGAGGGAGTTGCCCTCGCGAAATATTCTCAAGAAGGTTCTCGACAGACTGGCGTTTGGGGTCAGGTACAGTGGACCATGAAGAATCATCGGTACCACCTGAATTGACACCGGAAGGCTGGGGGGGAGGTTTCTTTTTCGTTTGGTTTGCCAAGTTGCTCGTGTTGGAAAGTTGGTCAAATGGGGAAATATAATTGAAGATGGATTGACGAGGAGAAGGCGCTCGTTGTGGTTGAGGTTGGGAAACAGGAAAGGAAGGGTGTTGTTGGTGCTGTTGCTGGGCAGGCAGAGAACCAGCAGTATCTTGAGCAGATGTATCAGGTCCATATATCCGGTATTCACTCTCGCGAATCAAAGGACCGTGGGGTGGAGATGGAGGTACACCTCTGATTGATTCCGCATAATTATTGCGGGGCGGATTTCTAGATATTGCGGTGAGAAAATTTAGGAGAGGAAAAAAGAACTGGAGAGACACGACAACTGATAGAATCACAGGAAAATAAGGTTGGGTACGTACCCTGCCATAAGTTGCTCCAATAAAATTTTGCCCTGTGTTTCGTTATGTCCGGGCGATGCATTCGAGCGCTGTGAAGACCCTGGTGGTGTCGGCACCTGGGTGGGCAGAGGTACATTGGCTGCCTGCGGGGCAGATCGGCTGGAAGACGTAGGCCCACCAAGAAGAGATAACAACGCACTTTGACGGTCTGAGGCGGTCGTCACTGTTGGAGGAACACTAGATGCCGGAGAGACATCCCTCATAGCCATAATAGGACTGGCTGGGGCTGAAGTCACAGTGCGGGTGTTATCGGTACTCTGAACAGTGGACTGGACCGGGTGTTGTGGAGACAACTGCTGTTGCTGCTGAGGTTGTGGTGGAGATTGATGTGATACAGGGGCAGCGATATTCTGAAAAAGAGCGTCAATTGGATTAGAGGTCGAGTCGCTTGCGAGTTGTGTGAGAGGCTGGAATTGCTGGTGCAGATTCTGCTGGCCTGGTGGGGTAGAATCCCTTGAAAAAAGTTCGTGGACATTTGTTCGATTGGCATCCATATGCGAAAAAAAATTGAGGAGGGTAGGAAATCAGGAAGTAGACGGACGCAGCCTATGAAGAACGGGGAGCGATAGAGACGAATGATCCAGTTCTTCCAGACTGAAGGTATACCATGCCCTTGCCACGAGGCTGTTGCATCTCGGCAACTGCCGATGCCCCAATTTGGTAATAGCGTCCAACTACCGCGAACGAATGCAAAATGGAGACGATCGATGTCATCCTGGCCATCCTGGCATATGCTTCCGGTAGATTACTCACGAAGCACAATATCCACTTGGGTGTTGACAGAGGCTCCAGAGAAAGAACCGACATTCAATAGCTATGTCGAAATCATTTTAGTATCACCATTTCTCCATTACTTTAGATACATCTGCTCTACTACACATGCATGGTTACATCAGCAATACTCAAGATGTAACTGAGTTACTCCTAGGACCAGACTTTTTGGTCCTAGGTAGGTTTCTTCCACTGTCTTCGATAGACTTTTATTTTTGGTCCTGGGTCATTATATCTTTCCCCTCATTATCCCAGGTCATTGTGTTCCTTATTCCCTTAGAAGCTACCAGGCACCACACTGTGCACACCACATTCATACAGTCTGGCGTTCTGATTCTATGCTCTAGGTTCTAGAGATCCGAAATGAACTAACTGAAAAGTAAATAAAAAAATTGTGTACAAATGTTGACAAGGAACCCCGACATGTGCAATAGATATTGAATCCACGCTATAGTTCGTTAAAACTCGAACAGCTAGCGCAAGTTCAGGCAGAGTGAAGCGTGGAAAGCATCATCAATGTCGTTCTTTCCGTGCACTGTGTCATGAGAAGCATATAGGCAAGGATAAGGCATGATCATGATATAACAACAATTTCAAGGACATCACCATGAACCATGATTATGTCTCCGGGAATATTGCGGTCACGGTGGGATGCGATGTATGGCGTACCTCGACAATTAGATCCACCACATCCACCACATGAGAAACATCAGTGATCACATTCGCGCATATAGCATGAAGATGATATTTTGCAAAGGTTCTTTACCCATATGACAAAGAGTGCCAAGCAGATCGGTTAGCGGGCCACGAGGGGAGAAGAGGGCAGGAGACTTGAGTTCTCCAGATGAGTGAGCAAAAAGAACAGCGAGTTGACAGATCAGACGACCGATTGGCAACGGACAAATCCTAATTTTGACATGGAGTTTTCCATGAATGTGTCTTGTCCTCATCGACCATATAATTTTGACTCTGGCTGGCAGGTCATCTAATCGGCCGACCATTTCAGCAGGGGGAGAAAGTCTGAAGCAACTTCACGAGCAAAAATTTGTCCGATGACACGCTGATGATGGCAGGGTGAGAGCTATCTGAATGAGAATGCAGCTTAATGCTTCTCGACAAATATCAGTAAAAATAGATTTGAATTTCTATATAACCTGTCAGTCCCTGACCAAGCATCAGAAGACTTTCACCGCTGAACCAACAATCGCACTACGCTTCTCTTACCTCAATTATCATGATTGTTGTATGTTGACACCGTGCTTCATGCACAGTTCTCTCTGTCTAATTGCCACGGTTCATGTACACAGGCCACCTCCATGGTCGACCAGCACGGCGCCTGCGGTAATACCAGTTGCAGTTGCGGAGATGAGTATGCCTATATGTCAGATATGTCAGACCGTCTCTGAGCCTCCACAGCTGCCAGTGCAAAGCCAATGAATGCAAATGCTAAGTGCTGAGTGTTGAGCTTTGACTATCAACCACGATGTATTTTGCCTATATTGATGCTCGAGTTATTGTTACACAATTTAACTAGCCAAAGACTCAGAGTTCTTGAGACAGGTTACTGGCTTGATTTTCCGTGAGCCAAACGGGAGGACCGTGCTAGGAACGTGGATACCAACCAATTCGCTCATATCGTTGTGATCGCATAGGATCTAGCATCTTCAGCTGATCTAGGAACATGCGACATTCTGATACCAGTGTCTGAATGTCAACATCTTTATAGTTCCGCAACATTAGACCCTTATAATACACCAATGATTCTAAGCACCCTATATTTACAATTTGTCAGCAACTGCTCAAGTCTTCACGCCTGTCTACCTACATTTACTATCAGGCTGCTCAATCAGCAGCTCATGGATTGATTCAATCTCCCGTTCTAGTATCCCACATGTGCTATCTGTTGAAATTAGATATTATCAAACACTGAAAGGAATTGCAACGCACCGTTACCAATAAGCCAACGGTGATATATCCAGACACTCTGATCATGAGGATCGGTGTACATTGCATCTCGGATGAGCTCGAATTCTGATTCAGTCTTACAGGAGGCGGCAAAAACCCATTGTTAGATGTACACCTACCCTTTTGCTTAGACTTTGATTCATTAAGCTTTCCACTTGCCCACAGAGACGATAATACTTTGGATCGCTGGTGCCAAGCGCTGAAGTTGGAGAAATTGGAGAGAATTTTCTGTTTAGTGTAAACCAACTCGGATTTCGGTGTTCGTGCATTGGGTGTATTAGTTAAAATATATCGTCTGTAATTCCAAGCGTGAACTTAAAGACAACGTGAGACAAGTCCTCGAGTTGAAGCAGAAGCTCACAATTTCTTGCATCCACATCAAGCATCTGTTCAACAACAGATAGGTCTTTCTCCCAAGCAGACTTTTGCCATTCGTTGGCGTTCTCTTCGCCAACGACACCTGGACCAGCCGGAATATTCTCGAGGCACCACTTACGATGGTTCCATATCCAGTAGATCTTTGGATGGGTCTTGAGAGCAACCATCGTCATTGTTAAGTCGTTCAAGAGAAGCTGGTTGACCTGCTCCGGTCTCCTGAGAAGCCAATCAGCCGCACGCCTGATAGTCTTCAAAGAACTCGCCTCTGAGGAAACAGGCCGTTGATGAAGATATTGCGCCGGTAATTCCACACGGTGTAGAATTCCGGGTTTACCTGAAGGAGCTTACTGGTCATATGGAGAGCATCTTCGGACCAATCGCTCTGTTTCTTCTACTTCAGATCTGCATGAGATAGGAAAACCAGACATATAGTTGGTTCAAACACACTCGAGATAGAACTTGGCCGGTCAGCGCGAGATACTCAGCAATTTTTGCTTGTTCCTTCTGTTTTCGCATCTCAGAATCTGCTTGAGTATGACGGACTCGTTTTACGCCATGCTACAATTGATCAATAGGCTGGAGGGACAGATAGCTATCCCACTGACCATGACTGCGGTAAGAAGATGGAGCGTGGGAAAGCCTGGCCTTGGTTGTGAAGGCGCTGGCAAGGTAAGGCGAGGCACATCAGGATGCCTTCAGTTGCTACAAAAACCATTTCCTACCCCGAAATTTCTTCCATATTTCCCCTGACTTATCCGGTCCCTTCTCCACTTACCCACCCTGGTTTACTCAGCCCAAAGGATATCCATCGTGAGGAGGATCTTCTACGAAATCCCAATTCTTTCCGTGCATGGTGGACCGCTCTTCAGGCGACTCGAGAAAGCTATGTTGCGCAGCAGAAAGCAGAACGTGGTGTCGACATTCCAGACGAGATTCGCAGTCTTCTTGGACCCCTTGCCACCCCGTCTGCCCGCCTGAGCCTACAACGACTAACATATCTTTATGAATCAGCCCTCGTCCACTTTGCGGGTTCTTTCAAGCTCTGGAAATCATACTTGTTGATGCGCATGTCGTTTGTCTGTGGGCGTCCCATCGTCAAGAAAAGGTCCGGTGGAAAGAAAAAGTTGCCTGAAATGAAAGATGCCCTTGAGGATGAAGTTGAAGACCTAGAAGAATGGGAAGGGCCTTTGAGCCCCATTGTTGGTTGGGAGGAGTGGAAGTGCTTGATTGCGACTTTTGAAAGGGCTTTAATGTATTTACCTAAGGTGCGTGACTCAAGTGCCTCGAGAAATACGAATAATGTGTTTAATGTATAGTCTAGTTACCAAGACTATGGTTAATGTATACCTCGATATTTTTTCACCCTGCCTGTCCTTCCAACCTGAGTCGTACTCACGCACGTCGAACCTTTGATCGTGCGCTGCGTACGCTCCCACCCTCCCTACACGCAAGGATATGGACGCGATATCTGTTGTGGGCAGAGCAAAAAGGCGGCTCCACTACATTTGCCGTCTACCGGCGTTATTTGGATGTAGATCCTTCATTATCGGAGCGATATGCTACTCTGCTGCTCAGTCCTATCAACTCGAATCCTCGTCCTTTGGAAGCAGCCAAAATTTTCCTTTCGTTGGCAAGAAAAGCTTCAAGGGGTGAATATACCAGCCCGGAGGATCGAAGTCCCTATCAGCTCTTGGAACTGTTCATTGATGTGGTAGAGAAGTTTTCGGACCAGGTTGGGCTTGACGTGGATGAAACCCTAGATTCCAACAAGGCCATTGCAGATGCGGAGGAAGCAGCTAACGAGGTATCAAAGCCTGTGTCCGCCGATGGGAAACTCGTTCGAGTCGATGATCCTGTTTTACTGGTATCGGCTCACCACGACGTCGCAAGGCCGTATGATTGCGACGAGGACCCTGTCAATTCCAAGAAATTGAACATTGAGAACATCATTAATAAAGACGGTTTGCATGTTTACAAGGATCAGGCAGGACGGCTATGGACAGGTATGGCAACATACTGGATTAAGCGAGCTGAGTTTGACCGAGCCAAACATACGTTTGAGGCTGGCCTCAGAAGTGTCCTTACTGTTCGTGATTTTAACCAGATCTTCGACTCGTATGGTGAATTTGGACAATCTCTCATGGACGCACTGATGGAAAGTCTCCGTAATGAAGAGGATGAAGAAGAAATCGCTGAAACTGAGAAAGAATTGGACCAACAAATGAAAGATTTTGAAGAGCTGGCTGATAGGCGCCCTTTTCTTCTGAACGACGTGATGATACGGCGGAATCCCAACGACGTGCAAGAGTGGGAGAAACGCATTGCTTTGTGGGGAGATGGGGATGAAAAGGTCGCTGAAACGTACAGTCGAGCTCTTGAAACCATCAATCCTCGCAAGTCGACTCCGAACTTGCACCGGCTCTATATTTCGTTCGCTAGGTTTTATGAAGAAGGGGGTGTATCAGGACAAGCTGAGCCTGATATTAACTCTGCCCGAAAAATATTGGAGAAAGCAACAAAGGTTAACTTCAAGAGTGTGGATGATCTTGCCGAGATATGGTGCGAGTGGGCAGAAATGGAACTTCGTCATGAGCAAGTTCTTTCGGAACCCTGTCATTTCCACTACTAATGATTGACTCAAGTAATTACGACGAAGCCATTCGCGTCATGCAATGTGCTGCTGCTGTCCCGAAAAACACAAAGATCAATTATCATGACCATGTTCGTACCTGCTTTTTATGCCATAAACATCTTTCCAATTATGTCCCCGACATCTAGGTCCTTTCGGCTCAAACTCGCCTCTTCAAGTCGCTTAAGCTCTGGTCCTTTTACGTAGACCTTGAGGAGTCTATCGGAACCGTCGACTCTACGAAAGCCGTGTATGACAAAATCCTCGAATTGCGTATAGCCAACGCACAGATCATTGTCAATTATGCAGCTTTCCTCGAGGAAAACAAGTACTTTGAAGAGAGTTTCAAGGTGGGATTTTTTTCAGCCAAAGATATGTATATTCACAATCGCTATTTAGGTTTACGAAAGGGGCGTCGAGCTCTTTACTTTCCCTGTCTCTCTTGAGATTTGGAACATATACTTGTCCAAGTTTATCAAACGCTATGTTAGCATTATCGTTGCCTGAATAAAACCAGAACTCTGATATAATTATAGGGTGGCACAAAACTGGAACGAGCACGTGATCTTTTCGAACAAGCTTTAGAGAAATGCCCAGCCAAGTCGTGTAAACCCATTTTCCTTATGTATGCCAAACTGGAGGAGGAGCATGGCCTTGCTAAGCGGGCAATGTCAATTTATGAACGGGCAACACAAGTAGTCAACAATGAAGACAAATTCGATGTGAGTCGCCCTCTCAATTTCCATTGCGATATTAGAGCTCGAGCTCGATTAGATGTACATCATTTACATTGCAAAAGCTACTGAGAACTTTGGGCTACCAGCTACACGCCCCATCTATGAACGTGCCATCGAAGGTATAGTCACGCAGATACGAACTGGATAAGTTTCTCAGTCTATCATCACAGTACTCCCGGATCGCCAAACTGCAGAAATGTGCCTACGTTTTGCAGCTCTCGAGCGCAAGCTTGGAGAAATTGACAGAGCACGTGCAATTTATGCTCATGCCTCACAGTTCTGCGACCCTCGAACCGAGCCACGCTTCTGGAGCGAGTGGAATTCGTTTGAGATTGAGACTGGCTCTGAGGATACATTCAGAGAGATGCTCAGGATCAAACGGAGTGTACAAGCCCAATTTAACACTGAGGCCAGTTATTTGGCCGCTCAGACAATAGCGGCCCGATCAGGGGGCCAAGCGGGCAAAGAAAGTAGAGAGGAGCAACTAGATGCCATGGCTGCTGCGGAACGGCAAGCTGAGAAAGGACCTTCATTTGTCGCTGCAAAAGCCACTGCATCACTGGAAGTCGATGAAGATGAATCAGTGCCAAAAGCTACCGATCCTGTCCAGTCGACCAACGCTGACGAAATACACATTTCCGATGATGAGGACCTATAAATTGTCTTCAATAGTTATTTGTGTATTTCAACTCTTGAAGCCGTTGTCTTCCTGTACCTATCTGCATACCCCCCCGTTTTGTCAGGCTCTATGATACAGAGCTTATCGTAAATTCTACATGACTTGTCGGTGCTATTTTCTAATTACATATCATTACGACAAAATTCCGAGGCCTCAATACTTAGCTCTTGTTATTCACATGACAAAACTGACTTAAGATATTTTGAAGAATGTCTATTTAATCGTATGTCACACCTCCAGATTTACTTTCTTCGAGTCAGGGAATTCCGATTGACTGCGCAGATTCAGGTTATTTATGATAGGATGATAGGCATAGACTGTGCATGCAGTCAGCACTATGTCTGGCATTAGTTGGAAATTGATCTACCCCTAGAGCCATTGATCACTTTTGCAAAATCAAATCACCTTTTGTATATTAATAGCAGCGCTTTCTGTGCTATCAAAGTTATCTTCAACAGATGACTACATACTTAGAGATACATCTGGTTCACTATCAAATCTTTGCAGACAAGCTTCCGTCGTGATCATCGAGGCATGTCGTTGAGGTGCAGGTGAATCACAGCATCGTGATAGTTTCTGTTGAAATGGACCGACAAACTCACTGGAACACGGAACGAAGGACAAGGATGCTTTACATCCGCCACAATTATATAGTAGGACGATCGAGCTATACATCCCTCAGTCGTGCACCATACAGGGTGACGTCTGAGGTCAGTACTCCACGTCCACATTATCTTACCCATGTCTTATAGTTTCTATCATTCAAATAAATAGATCAAGTTTGGCTACGTCTTTTTGTTCGACGCGGATATGCTCGAAGCTGTGGTACTGAGTAAAAAATGCAAAGTCATGAAGCAGTAGCTAACTATCGAGTGTGTCTTTATCAAAAATTAGAGTGTTTAGTTCTACTGTTGTCTGGACTAAAAATGGAGACTAAAGTGGTGCCGTGACTTACTAGCCACCGAACATAGGATGTCACATACTCATCCTCCCTGACTATGTTGCAATTCTACATTGAGACATAGCGAAGGTTCCATTCACCTACAGGATATCTGCGACGCGTTCGAGTTGTGCCCAGTAGAACTCAGCTCATGATTTTCTACTTTAACAAGCTCCCAGCATCGGGTTGCTGCAACCTATTTACTACTGCGAATTCTCTGGAACATTTCACAGCGCTTTTCCTCATTGCAGAGACTGCAGAAGACATAAACTTTTGGAATAATAACACGACTGTGATTCCTTCACTTTACCTTACGTCCAACGCCAGCAGCCCTGCAACTATCAGTCGAATGCATCAAGCTTGCACATGGGAGACAGGATATCAAATGGTTTTGTTGAAACGATTGGAGGAGGCAAACGAAGAGAAGAACACTTCCAGCGCCTGGAAAGCGAGCAAACCCTGTTTTTAATGATTTAGCAGGCGTTAGTTTCAGTTTACACACAGCGGGTGTATTTACTGGAAGTTTGACTGGACATCTTCAAGACAAAGTGAATGGATGTCAGTAGTACCCAACCCGTTGTATATCTGGTTCGTACAAAATCACTTGACAGATTAGCTCTCCTCCTGGGATATCATTTACACATATATCACCAATTTGGTGAACAAACCTGTCCCTCTTATAACTGAACCTGACTGTCTGTTGTCAAATATTGAGTCATAAGCAGTGAAACTGCACATCTTGTGTTTATCTTTTGATCTCTGTCCATCTACAACATCTCCAACCAGTACTATCTATGTCGAGCCGAGTAGTTGGAATCCTTGGTACGCGTAAGTTATCAAAAGTTCACGATCGTCTCTTTTTAACTTTGGTAGCAACAGACATGTCTTGCAGCTGTGCAAGAACTTTTTTTGATGATACTAATCAGGTGGGGGCCAGCTGGGCCGGATGCTCGCCGAATCAGCTTCGCGGTTGAACATTCAAGTAGTTATCCTGGATTCTGGGGAACACGGTCCCGCAAAACAGATTCTAGCGCCTGACACGCCGCAGCTCTCTCATATTGATGGATCATTCAACGATCCCTCCAAAATACGGCAACTCGCTGCCAAGGTCGACGTTTTAACGGTTGAGATCGAACATGTGGACGTGGAAGCCCTTCAAGACATTGAAAATTCCACTAATGTTGAAATACACCCCAGCCCAGCCACGATAAAAATCATCCAGGATAAATTCAAGCAGAAGGAATATCTTTCCGCCCATGGATTGCCTGTCTCTGACTATCTCAGCGTCAGCAGTACCCCGGAAGCTATCCGTGCTGCAGGGGAGAAACTTGGATATCCGTTCATGCTTAAGAGCCGGACATCAGCTTATGATGGACGGGGGAACTCGGTCGTGCGTCAGGAATCACAAATCGAAGTGGCGATCAGTGATCTTGAAGGAAGACCTCTGTATGCAGAGAAATGGGTGCCTTTTGTCAAAGAGATTGCTGTTATGGTCGTGCATGCATCCAGTGGAGAAATAGTGTCGTATCCGGTTGTTGAGACGGTACACAAGAATAATATCTGTCACCTTGTCTTTGCGCCTCTAAGGAGCAGAGATGCAAGCTTAGAAAACCGAGCGAGAAAAGTAGCCGAAAGAGCGGTCAGATCTTTGTCTGGAGCGGGCGTTTTTGGTGTTGAGATGTTCCTCATGAAGGACGGTTCGTACTTTTTGGATGTCTCGTCCACTTCAGGCTGAACTTTTTGTTTCCAGGAAGCATCTATATCAATGAGATCGCCCCTCGTCCTCACAACTCAGGTCATTACACTATAGAAGCTTGTTTTACGTCTCAGTATGAGAACCATCTACGTGCTATTCTCTCACTTCCTCTGGGCTCTACTGCACTCAAAGTTCCCTCGACTGCCATGCTGAACTTGATTGGGCACTCATCATCCATGGAGGAGATCAATGCCACGGTGCAAGTAGCTTTGAGAGTCCCTGGCGCCACTGTTCATCTATATGGTAAAAGTGACTGTCGCAAAGGCCGCAAAATGGGACATATCACACTTGTTGCTGATTCTGATACCGAACTCCGCACCCAACTCCGTCCGCTCCTTCAATCCTTACCATTGACTAGACCGGAAGAGCTTGACATCTATGCTCCTATGCCTCCACCTCGTGGATCTGGTTTCCCAAGTTATGATCCTCTTGTCGGCGTCATCATGGGGTCGGATTCGGATTTGTCGGTCATGCTACCTGCCGCTAGAATTCTTGATCAATTTAATATCCCATACGAACTCACAATCGTTTCTGCGCACCGGACGCCTGATCGCCTGATAGAGTATGCGCGGTCTGCAGCCACGAGAGGAATGAAGACCATCATTGCTGGTGCTGGTGGAGCTGCACATCTGCCCGGTATGGTTGCAGCGATGACACCATTACCGGTGATTGGCGTACCCGTAAAGGGTAGTACACTGGATGGTGTGGATTCATTGCATAGCATTGTACAGATGCCGGTACGTGGCCCCTTGGCAATCTGAATATCATTGATGACCAATGTGCTGTATTGTTTCAGAGAGGAATACCTGTAGCCACTGTGGCTATAAACAATGGTGTCAATGCAGGTCTTTTGGCAGTCAGGATATTATCGGCAGGGATTCCATCCTTGATCAGAACAATGGTAGAGTATATGCAAAATATAGAAAAGGAAGTGCTCGAGAAAGTGGAAAAATTGGAGATGGTCGGATGGGAACGGTATCAACAAAGTTATCTTGTACCGAATGCCCACCCGAAATAGAATTGGCTCTAAATTGGTTTGTACGTTGCTCTCCACTCATGCAGTGGTCTGTTCTTCTGCTATGTCTTGGCCATAGATCCAAAAGTCATAGATCTTGTATTAAACTTTCCCAGCTTTCAAATGGCAAATAATAGCAGTCAGATTTCCAGAACAGGATACCACCATCATAAAATTCTCTCCCCTCACGTATAGGGTGCCATCGATGTATATCTTGACTTGCCGTTGTCCGGGAAAGAGCTATCGGGCATCAATTAAGCCAGTCGACTGCTAGGCCTGATCATCACACATGTTAAATGACACACCTATCCTAAATAACCATCTTATCTGCGCATTGCCATCTGATTCGGAACGACTTCGGCAGACCATGTAGTTCGTGTGAAGTCAATAGTGTGTCAATCGCGTCACAGCACCCTCGTCGAAAAAACACGTGATTCAGTCTCAATTCACATGGTAGTTATCTAAAGGCGCATGCTCCGCCTCTCGAAACTCCTCTCAAATTTCCTGCTCCCATGCCCCTCAACAAAGAGAAAATAGTCGAATTCCCCTCTGTCATTCCCTACGACAGACAGGCTGTTCCTGTTCCTGGTACTAAGCGACCCGGACAAACAGGTGATTCGTGATTCACTCATTCTCGTCCAGAGCCTGACTGATTATGATTTAGCTCATTACCGCAATAGTAAGTAGCGTGATGCTCTTCAGTGTCGTAAATTTTCAGTTTCCTGCAAGGCCTGTGGGGTCTTCTGGATGAGAACAGCCCGACGAGCATGTCAACTCTCGATCAGATATTCGAGAGCGGTTTAAAGGCCGGCAGAGAACGTCCGTTCCTTGGATCCCGTCCTATTGTCTCTGAAAACCCCCTCAAGTTCGCGGATCGCTACGAATGGCTCACTTGGGGCGAAGTTGACTGCAGGAGGAAGTACATCGGCAGTGCTCTCCACTTGCTTTTCCAGGCTGGTGTAGTAGGTGGTGGTGAATATGAGACTGTTGGTATTTGGTCCCAGAATCGACCAGGTAATCATACTTGGCTTCGCAGCCAATAACTGCCTGATAATGCGACAGAGTGGCAGATTCTTGACCTTGCCCTACAAATTTATCACAAGGTCTCTGTCCCTCTTTATGATACCCTTGGTGCAGGTGCAGTTGGTAAGATATTCTCTTCGTCGATTTCTAGCTCTGGAGTCTAAATGAGTTCTAGAATATATGTAACGTCGGCTCCTCTCTTGTCAGGCAATATCTCAAACACGAATTCTAGCACCAACCAGGCTCATGTTACTATCGTCTTTACAACTTCTGATCACGTCTCCACCCTCCTGAAGCTTGCATCTCGAAGCCCCTTGCGGATGATTGTAATCTTTGATAGAATTCCTTTAGAGTCCGCCAAACTTTTTGCAGAGTGGGGACAGTCTGTAGGTATCAAAGTGCAAGAACTCCACGAGCGTACGTGTCACTACTGAAGTTTTCACGGACGAAATCATCATTTATGAATTTTGTTCTTAAGTCGAGGCCCACGGCAAAGCAAATTTGATTGAGCCCATCAAACCCACCCCTGATACTGTATTTAGTATCTGCTATACGTCTGTCCGTGACCAGTGTTTCTCCTTGCCACCATCGGCATTGCTTACCCAATGATATAGGGAACAACCAATGTCCCGAAAGGTAACGGTTACTCTCTGTATTGAATCTCAAGCTTATGTTCACTAGGTGTTGTCTGGCGGCATAAGAATCTCGCTATGGCTGCATGTGCTGGTTTGCATGGAATTAGCCTGCCTGATGATGGCTCTATGATGTCTTATCTTCCTTTGGCGCACGCCTACGAAGTCAGTTGCCACTAAGTCGTTTCTTCTGGACAAAGAATTTATTAGATCCATAATAGCGTATTTGTGAATTCGTCACAATGACGGTAGGTGGACGGATTGGTTTTTTTACTGGCGATCCCCTTCGTCTTCTCGAAGATGCACAGCTGCTCAAACCCAATTTTTTCCCTTCTGTCCCTCGTGTTTTAAACCGTATCTACCAAGCTGCTATGACTGCTGGTGATGTCCCCGGCCTCAAAGGCAATATTTTCAGAAAGGCAGTGGCGACCAAACTTCAGAGGTTTCACACCACTGGAGAGGTGACACACCCTCTTTGGGATAGGATCGTTTTTCGTAAGGTCAGATACCTTGAACCTTTTCCTTCCACTAGCTGTACTTCGGTCAGATCCAAAAAGTTCTTGGTGGCGAAATAAAAATTCTTCTAAGCGGTTCGGCACCCATCACCCAAAACGCCTTGGACTTTCTCAAAATCGCATTTACATGTGAAGTCAATGAAGGTAACTAATTATGTTTGGTTCTAGTCTTGTGTTCATTGCCTGTCTATAGGGTACGAGAACATCATGTCATAATCAGAACTTACTTGTACCAGGGGTTCTAGTTACGGATTGACTGAGACTGGCGCCACGACGACCAGGTCCTTGGCTGGTGATCCTACAGCTTCTGGTACCGTCGGTCCTCCTCTGCCGTGCAACGAAGTAAAACTCGTAGATGTTCCTGCTATGGGATACACATCAGAAGACAAGCCTAATCCTCGTGGTGAACTTTGTGTTCGTGGCCTGAACGTCTTCGATCACTATTACAAGGGTATGTCAGTCCTGATCATGGTAGTGTAACTATGGACTCAATCATTGTGGCCCATCTTTTGCAGACCCCGAAAGTACGAACAAAAGTATTGACATCGAGGGCTGGTTCCATACTGGCGATATTGCTGAATTTGACTCGTGCGGCCGCGTTAAAATCATTGACCGTGTCAAGAATATCATGAAGCTCGCCCAGGGCGAATACGTTGCTTTGGAAAAGATCGAGAACATGCTCAGTTCGAATCCTATAATCGCTCAGATTTACGTGCATGGAGACTCTCTTCAATCTTACCTCCTCGCCGTTGTAGTCCCCGATCCTATAAAATTGGCCGATGTTGCTTCGCAAATCCTCGGCAAAGGGGTATCATCTCAGGATGACCAGGCCCTGGCTGATGCTATCAAGGACGATAGAATTAATGCTTATGTGTTAAGTGAGCTTACGAAGGATGGTACAAATTGTGGTTTGAAAGGGTCAGTATCTCGACCCTCATCTCTTTAGGTCTACTTGACGAAATGCTTTGCAATATAGTTTTGAGATGATCAAGCGCGTTCACCTCACTCTTGTGCCATTCTCTCCTGACAATGGAACTCTCACCCCCACGTTGAAAATCAAACGCAAGGACGCTGCCAATCTCTACAAGGCTGAACTCGAAGCCCTTTACGCGCTTGGCGACTCCTCGGGGAACAAAAACTCGTTTAAGCTCTGATTTGTTCATTCTGGCTGGGTTTTGTGATCGTTCCATATTATGTGGTTGATAGTCGTAGCATGCGTGTACATCTGCAATATACCAGTTTTTGTACAGAGTTGTTAATGCCGGGTACTGGCGACGAGTATTCTAGGAAAGAGCAGCAAGTGGAAAGCAATTGAGAAAACGTAGTATACGAGGGTAGCAAACTATATTATTCTGAATCGATATGATGCAAGGTATCAGTCCAATGTCTCATATGGTTCATATGGGGGGAGGTCCAACATAACCTTGAGGATGGGCAATATGCTTTGATAGCGAACAGCCAAGCAAGCAAACATTGACCATGGCTATGATCCAGAAGTGACCACCAAGGACATGGTACTTGATGGACCAAGCAAAAATGGAGCTGAAAATCCAAATGAAAAACTGAGAAGATCGTGAAATATTTTAGCTTGAATGCTTGCCTCACAAAGGCAGGTGCACCTGCCCTGGCTAAACACATCCCCAGCAGAACGAGACCATTGGTCTTGGCGAGGGCAGTAGGTGCGGGTGCGTGTTTCTTGCACAATATGAGGCTAACACTTGTTGTCTCTCCCGTCAGGATCAACCCACAGAAATGACCTTTCCAAAAAAACTCACGAATATGCCAGACAACCAAATCGTGAGAGCGCCATCAGGATCACGATTTCAGTCCATACTAATGCAACCCTCTTCGGTCCTGGATCACCTGCACCAAGGACAAGTGTCCAATGCAGGATCGGCATCGCAGCAAACGTTATTGGCCATGAAAACATGAAAACATTGTACAACTTGGCGGCTGAGAATCGTCGAAGGAGACTCGGAAAAACAGCAATCTGAATTAGGATCGAAGATGATCCTGCTATGGCAAGTGCATATCCTATCTGGGTTGTCTATAGGATGTATGAAAGTTACTATCATGGATGGTGCCAACTAGATTGCAGGAGACACGCACATTAAAAGAGAGTCCACCTGATTCTGTGGGAGTGTAGCAGAAGAGCACGAAAACGGCATCAAATGCCGTTGCCACGAAACAAAGTGCACATCCGGAAAGGCATAAAGCACCAATGATAGGAACTGCGAAAAGTTGGCGCATCGAGAGCTCTGGAACAGTAACGTTGGGATCGTGCACCATAAACAGTGTAACCTTGCTTCTATGGACTTGCGCATTGTGGGCTATCGTGGCCGGATGTGTCTCTGGTTCTGAATGCGCATGTGTACCCGTGGGGATACTGGTGGGTGAGGTTGTTGATGCGGTGAGGGTGCCATATGTCGTTGAGGGTGTCACTGTGCTCCCGAATTTATTGTCAGTCTCTCCCTGGATGCCGGGATTGCACCTAAGGGTCTAGTGAAGATGAGTTCTCAATATTGTTGTGGTCGAAAAATGTCTTACTTCGTGAAGGAAGAAAAATGCAGATATAGCTGTGAGAAGTGCCACAATGCCGGAGAAGAAACACGGGAGGAAGTATGGATGGCGTGTGAGGAAGGCAATGGATCCGAAAATGTGGGAGTATTTTTCAGCTGGGTTGGCAAGTGATCCGCCAATCAGTGGGCTTGAGACATTTGAGTTCAATTTCATGGAATCAGACGCAGCGTCTTACCCAACAATGCTTCCAAGGGGCCAAAACAAGCCGTAGATGGGGAAAGCTAGGGCCTGATTGCTTTGGTCTGTAAGCTCACCGAGAACTGAATGAAGTACGGCAGCGGTGCCGGAGAATGTGCCCGCTAGGATTTGTATCAGAATAGGAAAAGGTCGAAAAGTCTGGCAAACCTAGACAACGTGCGATCAAGATTTGAGGGAGATTTGAAGTAAGACCGAAAAGAATAGTCGAAATTGAAAGGCCGACAGTGCCAATTATGATTACCGGACGGCGACCAACCATGTCTAAGGCACGGATGAGGGTGGGTGGACACGAAAGAGAGAGTGTGTATACCGGATATGCGAGCCCATTGGTAGATAAAGAGCAGCTGGAAAAGGGCAAAGCTGGATTCCTGAGATTGAAAGATAAGAAAGGAGTACTCGGCAAACTAAAACCAAAAAACTGACGACGAGGCCGCTGTAAAAGCCAATTTGCGACTTATTAGGGACGAGATTGAGCGAGGTGAGGAACTGGTTGATATACGGAAATATCTGCGAGGGCGTGAGAGCCACACGGATCAACGGAGCCGGAAGGACTTGCCTGGGTAAATGTGAGGGGGTCCATAAGTCTGACTGCGCAGAGAAGGGCAAGCTGGCCCTTGGGAAGAGGCGTCTGTTGCTTTTCTGCATCGCCCTGGCCCTCGAGCAGCGTACTTGTCTCGTTCATGGCTGCAGTCCGCAACAAGTCATAATATCATATTGTCCGAAATTAGCCAAATAGAGCACAGCGCGGCCAAATAACCAAAATTAGTCTTGACATCAGAATTTCTCCCCTTTGCTCGCCATGTCCTTCATCCCCGAGACCCCCGTCCTCGTCGCGCCCCGCCCTGTCCGCATCGCCACCGTCGCTCAACACCACTTTCCCCGTTCCCATTCAGTACTTTTTTCTCCGCCCGCCGAGCGTATCGCCAACCATTCCCCAGACAACGATGACTCCAGGTCGTTGGCCGACGACTCCCCTCATGCCTCCCCCCGGTAAGCACAACCACCTGACGTCATGCATATGTTCCCCTTATTTCTTCTTTTCAGGTCCGCTCTCCCCTCAGAGGCTCTCGAGGAATTCCTTTCCATCCTGAGGCCTTCCGTCTCCATCTTTCCACCTAATACTCCTCGCCGTCGGGCTCCCAACCCTGTTGCTTCCTGGCCTTATGAGCGTTCCACATTTAACTTCAGACCTTGGGCTCGCATTGAGGCTGCTTCCACTAAGAGCGAAGTCGATGATTCAGACACAGCTCGTTCCAGCCAACCAAGTCGCAATGCCCTTTCCCCCAAACCTGGCTCTGCGACCCCTGAAATTGAGGCCTCGCTTGAGATGGAACCATTTATTGACGGTGAGCTCACTCCCTTTCGTTGGTTCTCTTCAGGCGTACTCGGTGAGTTGATTCAGTGCCTAGGTTTTTTTTAGTTGACCCTCCGTTATCACTTTTTAGCTTCCCCTGTCTCGCGCATGCATACCCGCAACCCTTTCTTCCGTCATGTAGCCACTCAGTCTCCAACTCCCATCTTGCCGCTGTCGCCTGCCGCTATACCTCTGCCGACTCCCTCTCCTGACGAGCTGCTCGATCTCCGCTGACACTCATCACTCGCACATCTATTCGGCATTCCTTGATACGTAGTGCCGTCTTCAGACACTATTGCATCCTCGCATCATATATCTATTACGGATTTCTCACGCCTTCGATTAAAGCAGGTATCCCTTGTATATTTTTTGATAACTGTTGTATCTCAATTTGATTAATCGTTTATTGTATACCTCTTTCTCTCTTTTGCCTGGTTATAGGAAACCAAGGTCCTGTTTTTACTGGTTCGTCAGCCACCTCGATAGTTGTTAGACCGATGAGTTATGGGGTGTAGTTACACTGTACAGCATTGTCAATTCACCGTCTTCATTGCTTCGAATATGTGCCTTTTTCCAGACTATCGGGCTATCTTCCTGTCAGATCTGAGCTATGATGTAGGGACAATCTTCGAAGCATTTCTCTCTCACGAGGCATGATGGGTCTCATCATACTAGGGCTCGATGGAGAAGCCTTTTTGAAGAACGACATCGTTCCTGTGATTGAAGCAAGGTCGCTCGTGGCCCTCAGGACTGAAGTATTTGTACTGACACCGTAGGCCGATGTGTTAACCATCTCGCGTAAACATTTTAGTGTCTTCTGCAGGCAGTCATTATGAATAGCAGCCCTTCTTGAGCATCATAAGGACCCAACAGCTTTCCAGGATATGGGGCTAGATGGGATTTCAAAAACTTTCTTCATGGACTTCTTATAATTATAGTATCGATTCCCTGGAAGAATGTGAAGTAACAGAAGGCATTCAAATCCCGTTGAGTCATGGCCATCAAAACAGATAATCAATCTTGCAATTAGTCTATGATTTATGCAGAGAAGTCTCAGGTAACGCCCGACAACGTTGGTGTGTATATAATTTTTTTTGCGCTTGGGAGTGTGCCTAGTATGTAATTCAATCTAATTCAACCTGCCGGTCCGAATCAGTCTCTCACGCCCTACTCTACAATGGACCTTGACACAGACACCCTCGTCGCGCTTGTCTCCAGCCTCCTAAACCATATATCGGACCAAGAAACAATCCTAGAAGCTCTTGTTCATTCAGAAGGCGATGCCCAGCGAGCTGCAAATGTTTTGAACAAGACTCATGGATTTGGAGAGAAAAGGAAGAAGAGGAAGAGACAAACACTTGATGATTGGTTCAAAAAGCTGAAACCATCTACTGCGATGGCAAAGCACGTCAATCAGAAAGCTAGTCCAAATGAAGGGGTGCCTACCCTGATCAACCCGATCAACCCCAAGTCCACTGTTAGATCTCAGGCTACAATGGATCTCATGACAGTGCTACGCCCACCTCTTTCAGAAAACAATCTGAAAAGAAAGATCAAGAGTCTGCCGCCACTGACGCTAACAAATCCGTCGATGGTCGCAGAACATACGCCTTGCACCTTGCACCTGTCTATCCTACCTCCTGAACTCGCTTATCAACTCTTTTATGCCATGCTAGAAGCTTCTAAGAACTGGCAACGAAATAGATGGTGGCTATTTGATAGGATCGTGGAAAGTCCTCATAGGACATCTTTTTACGCTAGACTAGAAGGTGATGGACTGATAGATGAAGGAGGCTCTACCGAATGGCGGGAAGCTGCGAGGTTCTGGTGTGTATATCCTTAATTGACAGTTAGTTATTCATTCTGTTGGTCTTAATTGAACAAGTGTTAATGGCTTCGACTTCATTTCTAACACGTCCATCCACTCTAGGTATAATGGGCGTATGACCGACCCACCCAAGACATTTCCGCCAGAGATGGAAGAGGCATGCAAGATCATTGAAAAAACTGTCAATGAAGAGCTCAAGAAGCGAAAACGTTACTCATTGGAGTACGGTGGAAATCAGAAGGATAACTCGGAAACCGTGAATCCCATCTGGAAAGCGAATGTCGCGGCATCAAACTGCTATGAAGGAGCTAACGAGGGCGTTGGGTTTCATTCTGATCAGTTGACATATCTGGGTCCATATCCTACCATCGCTTCCCTGAGTCTGGGTAGGAGGTACAATTAATTTGGATTCCAGGAAGGATAAACTCATCTTTGTCTGTTCCTAGGTACCACGAGGATGTTTCGGTTGCGAGAAGTCATACCCACCGATGAGATTAGTTCTCGTCAAGCGAGAACATTCAATATTCCCCTAGCCCATAATTCTGTGCGTAAAGTGTCGTTGCACTGTCCATGAAATTTCTGAATGCTCATATAATTCTTGTAATATTGTTGTTCCCTTCACATGTTACCTATTCCAGTTGACTATCATGCACGCCTCGTGCCAAGAAAAATTCAAACATGCTATTCCACCCCAGTCTGCAATAGACATTTTTCGCCCGAGCTCACTGTTGAATAGCATGAATCCCTTGAGTTCTAAAGCTACAATGTCATCAGCACCTCTGAAATCATGTACTGCTGATGAAACCATGCCTACAGCCGCATCTGCACCATCGAACTGCAGAATCAATATCACTTTCCGATTTTATAGACCGGATTTCTGTCCAGAGAGCATCCCAAGATGTGATTGTCGTGTGCCGACGATTCTACGGCCGGACATGAAGAATAGGACCGATGGATTAACAGATAGATATTGGTGGACTTGTTATGCAGGCGCTCAAAATGATGGGAAAGGATGTAAATTCTGGAGGGTCATGGACATGAAGAAAGAGAATCGCGGTCCTTGTGTAGGAGACCATAGCTCCCTGGCGATACCTCATGCAAAATGCTTGTCTCCGTGATCTAGAAAATTTACTCAGTATACCAGTAGTGTTTTTTCTCGCCCTAAATCTTTTGTCCTCGCTGCTTTCCAAGGCTCATATTTGTATACCTGTAGATCTGTGTCACTGTATGAGAACATTTCCACCTGAAGTGGTTCAAACATTGATAATGCGCTACCATTCTTCAATCTTACCGAAACGCCACTTCAGAACCCTCTTCCTGAATTACGGGCTTTGTTTCGCCCAGTCTTTTCTCAAATGGTCAACTCTGTGAAGTCATTTGATGAGTGGTTCGAGACACCATCCGCAAGCTCGGGAACTGGAGGCAGGATCTCTTTCAAATATCTCTGTGGCGCCTGCTCTCCGTACCTTCGATCCAACTGAACATAAATTGATTCAGTGCAGAGGGCATATGTGTTAAAACAATGAGATATGGGATAGAAAGCAAGGACTATAAACAAGCTCAATAATGATGTAGACCATATTCCGGAGGGCAACGAAATGGCTGTATCTTTTCGGTACTAAAATTAAGTAATGTAGCTGACTTGATATGGTGTTCCTTGAAGGTAGGGATAGAGGCAAGTCAGCATATATCGTTTGACCTTGAGGATCCCAAAAAGTAATATAACAGAGAGCACTTATTTCTGCTGTTTATTAAGGCTTGGTATTCGTAACATTTATTATTCTCATTGTATTGTTCCTCTCGCATTTCACGATTCTAGCACTGCTTGTTGCAATCGTGTATAGGTGATCTGGGTATACTTGGATGATACTCAAGTCCCAATGTGACTGGGAACAAAGATGAGGACAAGCGAGACTGATAAGAGTGAGAAAAGAGATGCATTAAACAAATACCTTTCTGTGGCTTCATAAATAAATACACTATCTCTCAAGATCAAGTCCCTACTCAATACTATATTCGAGTTTGAATCTCGAAGACTACCTATCATGCTGACCTTCACAGGTCGGTCAATGACTCCAAGCCTACAATGCAGGGTTTATAGTTGAAAAGCCTCCACTCGCTGGATTGGACATTCATGAAGACCGATATCCTTTACAGATTTTTCACAGCTTAGGTTGTTCAACAGGCTCTAAAAGGTCAATCCCGAGCTTTGTTCCGAGTTCTTGGACTGCCTTCAGTGTGCCTCCAATGGGTACATCTTTGTCAAGATCAGTATATAACACCTCCTTTGTTTCAATACTTACGGATGGTATCCATGCCTAGTTTCTTTGCTGCCTTCAGGTTACTGAAAGAACATCAAGAGTCAAATGTATGACTGAATCAACCGGAAACTAGCATACATGCCGATATCATCGAGGAAGATAACTTCATGTGGTTTCAGGTTATTCCTGGAACAGGCAGCGAGGTAAAATTCAGGTTCCGGTTTTCTATCTAAAGCGTCACAATTATATACTCAATTGGTCAGAATCGAGATTATCTTACCGCATTCCCAGCCTGCTACTGTCGCAAAAGTCATCAAAGAGCGCTACAAGGTGGGGTGGGGTGGCGCCTTCGATCCATCCCAGGAACTCTCTCTCTGATTGGGGAACCTCTGCTTTCTGGAAATTATTAGTCAGTGCAATGACCTTCCATCGAGAAGTGGCTGGAAAAATTTGCAGTCATTCAAGGATTTCATATGTAAAGTTGTCCTCACATCGAATTCGAAGAATTGCATTTCGCATATGAAGGTCATATGTCTGTGCTTCCCTCATCATGAGTCTAAAAAGCTAGATGCAAGCGTAATGTTATGAAATACACAGATACATCTGGATGAAAGGCTGACTTCTCGGCCATCAACGTTGAGACATATTGGTAAAGGCGGGCAGGCTACAATGATTTGAGATAGGTCATGATATATCACTGTCACTTACAAATTGCTTTTTTGACACAATATGTCTGGTACCTACACAAATCACTTCAATGTGACTTTTGACAATGTTCAAGACTTGCCATTCATTTCCATTTGCAACGTCAGATAAATCATGGCCGAAAGCATCATAAAAGCCATCGAAAGGTATTTCCCCGCGTTCAAATTTTTGCCAGGCACCTTGTGACCCTCGTCCAGCTCTATGATAAACGGTGGATGATCGGTGACGACAGCAAAGATACTGATAACTCACATCAAGCAGTTCAGATAGTTCGGAGGCAAGCCATGTGCTGTCTCGTACGCTGCGATTCCGATAAGGGGACTTTTCAAAACAACGCCTCCAATCTGGCGAAATGTCAGGACACAAGAGATATGTAACACAGGGATCACAAACGTCGAAGATGATGGCCTTGTACGGAGTAGTCATACCTTCTCACCCTGAGACAATGAATAACCAATATGTCGCCTGGTAAATGAACAATTTGCTATCGAGATGTTCAGATGGTCTCAAAAACAAGCTTTCAAGTATATCAAGTATTATACTACAGTTTCCCAGGATGATATTCATGTGCCTTGCTTTTCTCAGAATTTCTACACCGCAACAAGTAGACCAACAAGTAGACTAGTGCGAGAGCGTCACCACGGACTGTGACTGAGCACCGTGTAATAAATTGGTGATTTTTTAAAAAAAGTGGAGAGCGCCCAACATCAGGCATGTATCTACAAAAGGCACATAGCCAGAGGACGAAGGTATGGGAGAGGTTTGCTGTTGGGTAAGCAGTGTCATAATTAACAAGATCCAGCAGGGGACTCGTCCTCAAATTCCCCTTCAGAGTAGCTTTCCAGCAGTCTATCATCAATGTTGAATTCCTGTTGGATACTGACTTTCCCCTGAGGTGTGAGGGCGATCTTCGCGGAAGTGACAATCATGTAGGATGTGATGTGGGTACGGGTCTGGTTGGGTTCACCACTGAGGCAGGTATGTTTACTGCTGCACCAAGCTTCACGTGGTTCCTCAGCGGCAGTCTTGTCAAAGATCACGCTTTCCACCTTGTTCTTTCCCTCCAGAGTTGTCAGAAAATGTGAGGCAAAGTAGACTCTGAGATAACCCATAGTCTAGGCCTTCTCCCAACTGCTATGGGCTGTCTCAGATGTAACTGGAGTTATGTCATACAAGACATTACTAACAATAGTAAGGGGTGATGTACAAGTCGGTATCCCTAGGATTGTGATCTATTTCGAAATGGCGCATGAAATACGATCTTACTTTGATCACATCATCCCCAGGCAGCGGAGCCAGTAGCGCATTCAAATTAGATCTCGAGGGGCAGAAGGTCGTATAATACTTTGTTAACAACCTACCAGATCTGTCCGGATGACTTATATTTTAAATTAACTGCGGCTACGATCCGTGTATCCAATTCTTAACGCTTCATTCTCATCTATCATGTACAACAAAAGATGCTCGCAACATCTTCCAAGTTACGACGTACACAGATCCAGCTATCAAGCTCCGGCACTGGGCATTGCGATGTCACAAACGGAATTGGGTTTGCAGGGCTTGCTGCAGCCTCCTCTCGAGGCCGATCCTCAACTTTGGCAATGGTTTTGTACAGTCGATACTGATAGTTCGGGAACTATAACCGTTCCGGAGCTCCAGTCGGCTCTGATGAATGGTGGGATGCCCAGCTACTTACCAACATACAAGGTACTGATATCAGAGTCATGCTTTTCAGGAAATTGGACAAGTGAAGTCCTTTCTCATTTCCTTGTAGTTTTTGACCTCAGCTCAGGACAGAATTTGATCTTGACACCGTGAAGATGCTTATGTCCACATTTGTATGTAGTCTGTTTAGCCTGTACTTCCAGCATGCATTGCCTACCAAGTTCCATCTCTTACGACAGGACATCGATAGAAATGGTACCATCAGCTTTCCAGGTTCGTTTGAAGGTTGCAAATAGAAATCTAGAAATGTGATGGAGTCGAAATTGCAGAATTTGTCGGACTATGGAAGTATATTTCGGATTGGCAAGATATTTTCCGGAACTTTGACCGAGACCAGAGTGGTTCTATTGAAGGACACGAATTGTCGGAAGCACTGTGCAGCTTTGGTTATAATCTCTCGTCTCCGCTCCTAACTTTGATCGAAAAGAAATACGGTGAGTAAATGCACGGAGAATCTGAACTCATATTATACAGTGACTGATACTACCTCAGCGTCGGGTCCTACTTCGTATTACGGTCCACCACCTGGAATCACCTTCGATCGTTTCATGAGGGCTTGTGTCTTAATCAAGACCGTAACAGAAGCTTTCCAGCAGTCTGTACTTTTTTTCTCATGATACGCCTATTAACGATCTTCAGCTGTGATTCCGATCGTGATGGTTGGATACAGCTCAATTACGAACAGTTCCTGGCGGTGAGTCGCGAATGTTGCAAGAACTGTTTCTTTTCATCTGTGCTATTACTAGATCGTGTTGAACGCTCCCTGAGCAATCTGTGAGTCTTCAAGACCAGTGGCCATATTGAATACATGGCTTGATTATATGCTATATTTTGATCTTTTGATATGACAAGTGTTCAGGAGGCTAAGCAGCTTGAAATTGGTGTATGCTAGCACACAAAATACCTGAGAAAATTGTTACCTTAAGATCTTCACAATATGCCTTGACTATGATTCTGGAGGATTTAGAGGATTGTCATCTGGATGACCATGCTGGGATCTTCTACATTTCTAGCAGACTATAATGGTCACTTCTTAACTATTTCAGGCTATAGAGGAGATGCATCTACCCACTCTTCTTTTGTATCTTGTATTCTTTTGATATCACTCTTGTTATCAAGTATAGACTCTATGATAATTTTGGGGGGCTCGACCTCAACTCAGGGGTGGGTCAACCTTTGCACCAAGCCCTTCTTGTTATTGGATCGTCTCAGAATATTCAGGAGAGAAGGTTAGAGAGTCCTACTAAGTCGAGAACAAAGCTAGGGCACTAGCTACAATTTTCTAAACCAGGGAGTATGCTAACTTGTACAAATGATAGAAAATAGGCACAAATCATATGCAGTGTCACAGGGAGACTTTGCTGCCGCTTTTGTGTTTTGCCTCAACTTCCGAAGGTATTCTTGAACTCTTGGCCCTTTTTCTAGCCCCTTGCCCTCTCTTCTCTCAACTCTCCTAGCTTCAAATTCTAATTGGCTCACCATTTCTCTCAATTTTTAGTAGAAATTCCCTTGTATCTGTTTCCTCATGCTTTGCAATTTTGTTCTAGACCCTCTTGTACACCACTCATAACATTAATATTTGATACTCCATGTGTAGTGTTGGAGCATTTTTTTCTGAAATATATATTGACACTGATGAGTAAACCAGTCTGTCCTTGTGATATGATCCTTACTAGGGATTAGCTTGTTCAGCAAGCCCTTAAGTTCTGGTAAAGTCATAGAAAGATGAGAAAGGATGTCAGTCAATTGCCAACTTTTACAAATGTAGACCAAACTGCTCATGTGTTGAAAGCTCAGAACTGTGATAATAAGGCATGTTCAAATCACTAGGGTTCTCAATCCAGCACAACTGAGTCCAGCAAGGCAAACTGGCAGTCAGACCAGATGTAGGATGACATAAGTGACACAGGCTAACACCTGACAGGTGGCTTTGACATTTCAATGTAAATAGCAACTGCATGAATCACGAATCATGAATCATCACATTGACCGTGCCCTGCCTGTGTGGTGGATATCGAGTTTTGCGATCATCTGGGTCCCTATATCTCTCCGAAACATCTATCTCAGCGCTGAGAGACCTGCCAGTGCTGTACGGTCTTGTCCACATCAGAGTCTCGGATCAATCCTGAGGTTCTTGCGATGATCTGGTCTTCTGACAGAGCAAAATCGGCGCCCTTCGCGCGTTAAACATTGTTTGTTCATACTCTGAGCACATGTTGTCAAAGCTACTGGATAGTACTTTTTGTCTTCTGCTGTGTCTTTTAACCACTGTTCATGCTCTTGGGACATCTTGCTCGGCGCCCTTGGGACAGGGTACCGCAATTCCTGATGATCCCTTCTGGCTTGAAACTATAAAACACCAAGGAACCGCGGCATTCAATCCGAATCCTGCTACATACCAAGTATTCAGGAATGTCAAGGTTGGTGCTCTAGAAAGACCCTGACTTGACCTGACTACTTCTGCTTGACCAGGATTTTGGTGCCAAGGGTGATGGTGTTACAGATGACACAGCAGCGATCAAGTGAGTGAGCAGTTTTGTTTTACCCTCCTGACGCTTCAACTTGACCAGTGCGGCAATATCGGCGGGAAATCGGTGTGGACAGGGAACATGTAGCTCTTCAACGTAAGCAGTGCATCATCATTATTCAACATGCGGGGCCATGCTTAGTATTTATAGCATTACACCTGCGGTTGTTTATTTCCCACAGGGGTCAGATTTAATTTAGATCGACAGCGGGCTGTTCTCACAAACCCTCTATCTACTAGCACCTATCTGGTTTCCGCTCCAATAATTGCCTACTATTACAGTCAATTAATCGGAGATGCAAAAAATCCTCCTACTTTGCTTGCTTCAGCATCCTTCAGTGGAATGGCCGTTATTGGTAGCTAGTTCATTCATCCAAATCGTTCGTCTCGATTTACTTCTACATTGCAGACGCTGATCCCTATCTTCCCAACGGTGGTGGGGCACAATGGTATATTAACCAGAACAATTTGAAAGTATCACTGATTATCTTTTTGGATCGCTCATCCTGACTTCTATTTTTAGCTTCCGTTCTGTACGGAACTTCGTGATAGACGTTCGAAGGTAAAGGCAATATCCTTCATCCTAGATGACACCATCCTCATATGGAGCTAATTTTGAGGGTCCCTGCCCAGAGCTCACAGGGGACTGGACTACATTGGCAAGTATCGCAGGCGACTTCTCTCATCAACATTGTTGTACACATGTCGACAGCTGCGAACACTGCACATCAAGGAATATTCATGGAAAATGGAAGGTGAGCCACTGATTGCCTGAACATTCTTAAATTTGACATTGGATATCATCAGTGGTGGTTTCATGGGAGATTTGGTCTTCAACGGAGGTTTATTCGAATTTGTTAATATAGCAGAGCATACCTGACCAAAAGTCTAGGAAAATTCGGCATTTGGGTTGGAAATCAACAGTGAGGGCCCCTTGTATCGAAAGCTGACGAGTTGACTTACAATGGTCCAGATTCACAGTCCGTAATATCACTATCAACAATGCTCAGACTGGTGTTTTCGCAGTCTGGAACTGGGGTGAGTCTGTTTCCGATGCATTTCTTCTTGTAAACAATTCATGATGGTTTAAGGCTGGACTTTCCAGAATGTGGATATCAACAATTGTCAGGTATGCACTCTTCATTCACTCGACCTCACATGGGTAAGTGAATAGTGTAATACAGGTTGGTTTTGACATCACAAGTGGTGCAACCTCAACTTCGGAGCAAACAACGGGCGCGGAAGCCATCATTGACGCCTCTGTGGTAAACACGCCCGTATTCATTCGCAACTCGCAGCCGAGCAATGGCAGGCTTGCCGGATCGCTTGTGATAAACAACGCGAAACTCACTAATGTCCCTACTGCTGTTGGTGTGGCTGATGGTACTGTCATCTTAGCGGGTGGTACGACCACAATTCAAAGCTGGGGCCAGGGTAATATATTCAGCAGCACAAGTGGTTCTGGAAAGTTCGTTCAAAGCAACATTGTCAACGCAAATAAGCCTTCTGTGCTTTTGGATGGAAATGGCAAGATTTTTGGCAAAACTCACCCTCAATATGCAGCATATGCTGTCGATCAGTTTGTCAGCGTGAAAGACAATGGCGCTAGAGGTGATGGACTCACAGATGATACTGCAGCTTTGGAAGCAATCTTTAACGAGGTGAATTCACTGACTTTTCAATTCAATATATCTGATTTATTTCCCTCGTTTCGATCTAGTTTGCGGGATGTAAAATTATATTCTTTGATGCAGGGACATACATTGTCTCCTCGACACTAACTATCCCTGCCGGAACTCAGATTGTCGGTGAAGCGTGGTCTGTAATCGCTGGGAAGGGGTCTCATTTCCAAGACATCGAAAGCCCCCAACCGGTTGTTCAAGTGGGCGCGAGCGGCTCACAGGGTTTGATCGAGATCACTGATATGCTGTTCACGACCGTTGGCCCAGGTATGTTTGATTGCCAGATCTTGTTCCTTGTGTTGAAGCGAACCTCCCGTAGCTCCTGGTGCGATTGTTGTTGAGTGGAATGTGAAGCAGCCCAATGGTCAAAATGGCGGCGCTGGCATGTGGGACTCCCATATCAGGTTTGTGAACGTTTTCCAACCTTCCCGTTAATCTCTGTGACTGGTCTGTAGGCTGGGTGGCGCCGCTGGTACGAACCTTCAAGACCGTCAATGCCCAAAGTCTGGAGCTGGTGGAACAACCAACTGTTTTGCCGCTTTCCTTGCTCTCCATCTAACGTCACAGTCAACTGCATATCTCGAAGTGAGTGTCAGGCAGATGTCTCTGAGTATTGGTTGTCAATATGCTGTAGGGAACCTGGGTCTGGTTAGCTGATCATGATCTCGATGGTGACTCCCAAGTATCTATCTTTTCTGGTAGAGGTATTCTGTCCGAGTCTGTAGGACCTGTCTGGATGATTGGCACAGGTACGTGTTACTTGCAGCTCTGGGGATCATGTTGACTACACTTTATCTTCACATGCTATGTCTGGTCGTGTGGTCCCGATGATCAGCTTGTGAGTCGATTTGCGGGGATTCTGAAGCTTTCGTTGCTGACCATCGCACCACTGTAGCTGAGCATCACGTCATGTATCAGTATTCATTGGTGAACGCCAAGAACCATTGGATGGGCCTGATTCAAACGGAGACGGTTAGTATTCCTGCCTGTGCGGAAATCCGTTTTTGGAATCTGATGATTTCGTGGCTTAGCCGTACTTTCAACCCAATCCTGCACCACCGACTCCTTTTACTGTCAATCCTACTTTTCACGATCCGAGCTTTGATGACATTTCAGCGTCTTGGGCTCTGAAGGTTGTTGATTCTACGGATATCATTGTCTTTGGTAAGTAATTCTGATACAATTCCGAGGGGCGCCGCTCATCATATTACGCTCGGTAAACAATAGGAGCAGGCATGTACAGCTTCTTCAAGGTCAGTTTCAGATACTCATTGGATAGTCAGCTGAGTTTTTTTTGTTAGAATTATGATCAAGCCTGTGTCTCGTCCGCTAACTGCCAGAGCCAAATCATGGATGTCGATTCCACGTCTTCCATTACGATATACAGCCTATCGACTGTCGGGAGTACTTTTCAATTGAGCGTGAACGAAGTTGGAATCATCAATCAGTCTGGAAATATCAATGGATTCGCATCGACTGTCACGCTCTGGAGCCACACTGCTTCTCTGGAGCAAGAAAAAAATCAGGTACCAATGAGCTATTAGATACCCTGACCTTGATCTCTCCTGGAATTCTGGAGATTTTTGTATATCGATTGTCTTATCTTTGTCTGGGGATATAACATGTCTCGCTGAATGAACAGGCATCTAAATAAACCATAACAACACGGTCGCGTTGACCAGATTACGTATGACATAATTATTAAAATGACTCGCAGCGTGTTTACCATACTCGTTGCTCTCTCTTCATGCCTACTACTACCACCGCTACCACCGTCAGTAGAAAAATGCAAGTTAAACGTACATATGGCTCTTGTCATAATTTGAATACCTCTCCCGTTTCTTCTTCCGAAAAAACTTCTGGTGAGGTACAGGCTGGCCAAAAACGACCGTTAACATCCAGCTTCTACAACAACATTCTTACGCCAATGACCAAACGCACCAAATACTCAGTCAAATATGACCCCAAATCATTGAAGAAGACGAAACAGAATCGAAAGATACTAACTCAACTTCACTTTGCCATTGACCGAACGATCCTCTGGACATGCCCTTTGTGTGACTTGTCGTACACAAAGGGAGCAATGGAGGATGAGAGCTTACATCGATCGCATTGCACTAGAGTACAGAAGGGAATGGAGTGGGGAAAGGAAGAGGAGCGGGAAAGTGTTAAAATTGGAGTTGTCAAAATTGCAAATCAAGTTGAAATCACAGGAGGGAGACGTGGGAGGATTATTTCATGCCCTGCAGAATGTATAGGGAAAATTGGGTCCAAGGTCCGTGATAGGATGGCCATCGTCCTTTGGTATATGGTTACAACAAGCTAACGATAATGATTTTTTACAGATATCTGCATTGCTACAAACTGTTGATTTATCCCTATCGTCACCACCACTTACACAAGAATGTTTACGAAACTCGAAAGTCTATCTTTTCCTGCTTCCATACTCTACCATTGCTTCAAATTGCAACCGGGAGAAAATTGTCGGATGTGCAGTGGCGCAGCGCATCACTACCGCCATGGCGATTGCTTCACATGAACTAGTCAATACGAACCAAGGGAATGGATGCAGTAGCGAGGATGATGATGATGGTAGCAAAGCTAACGACGCCAACAGCGGTAATACAGGACGAAATCATCTAGTCGCAGTCGATAGTGGGCTTTTCTGTCACCCAGAGCCTTTGCCGACACCCATGGGGATTCCAAGGCTTTTCGTACCTTGTACGTATCGTAGACAGGGCATTGCCAGTGCCCTGCTTGATGCGGCGGCAGCAACCTTTATCCGTGGATGCCCAATTGATCCAAAGCTTGGTCAGATTGCGTTTACACAACCGACGGGAGATGGGAAGGCAGTGATGTTGAAATGGGGAGGAAGCAGCATGAGAATTTATGAAGAGTGAGGATTATGAAAGCAAGTTATCTTTTCGAGTCGATTAAATTTGGGATGCATTTTCGAATTAATAACCTTACTCGTCTAATTCTGCATTATTCCTGGCGATTGAAAACCATAAAGCCAGTGCGGGACGCATGAGGCATATCAGAAAGCAGGCCAGGATAAAACACAAGGTAATAATAAGGAAAAAATCTCTAGCTGTGGAGAAATAATGAGGACGATGTGTGGTCATAGGGGGCAATGGATGGCTGACAAAGGCGCTCTTCACGGTGCACGTTTCTCCTTGTCCTCGATCTTGACTCTTGATGAAGGGTGGTTTCTCGGGTGTTTGTTCTGTTGCTTGGGAGGTTGCTGTGGCGTTGCCGTGGTGTGCCCTGAGCCTGTTTCCATCGCGTATGGCCAAGGTAAAGAGGCGTCTCATCGAAAAGGGGATTATCATCATTTGTGTGGGCCTGTTTTGTGTCCAATAAGTTCCAGGGTGCCATGGGTGTAGAGCCTGGAAGAGGTGCTGTGTGCACTGATGTCCGGGTTATGTAAACGTACCGCCTGGACCGGCAACTCTGCATCCGTGTGTTACGTAAACATAGCACAGCATTGTGCGATATTTATATTGTGAAATATTCCTGTCGCTCATCCTCTGCCTACAATCATGTCACAGACCCCTGCTGGCCCTGCTCTTCTGCCCCAGTCCTCCAGGCTACCCCAGGTCTCCCAGAACCGAGCTCCAAGCCAGTGTCGACTCAGGCGTATCCAGAGGGAGCACGGTGCCTACGACAGCACCAACTCATCGCCCGCCTCCAAAGTTTTCAGTGGAGACGTCCTCCAGAGTGCTGCTACCAGCGCTGTGCACTCTGCTTCTTCTGCACTGGCCAGCTCCGAATCGGACTCTGGCTCCAGCGCCACAGACTCTATAACATATCCTTTCCCCCCTCCAGGTCTATCCAAGTCCTCTTCTGCCGCTCTGATCGTTCCAGAACCCGATCATCCTCCAAACGTCCTGCAGCATTCCTCTTCCGAACCTGATCTCTCCCTCTGGAGCGCCTTTCGATTGGAGTCTTTCCTCGGAACTTACTGTCACACGACCACTTCTCTCACCACGAACACAGATCTTGACCCTCCTTCTCCCAACGTTACGACTCCTCAGCCAGCACACCTAAATGTCTACACATCAAAGACCCTGAACTCGGCACACAAATCAACTTTGCCTACGAGCATTTGCCACGTATCCACATACCCCGCCAACCCACTCATACTCCAGCGCCAACGACAGCAAGCATTCATGGCCCACTGGAACTGCGTCCGCCAAAGGAACCATCATGCTCCTGCCATGCCTTCCTTCTTCAACCCTGCTCGACAAAGTGCACCAGCATGCTCTTGGAACTTTCTACGTGATCCCTCATGTGGTGGAGATGTCAACGAAAAGCTCAGCGCCAGAAAGGGACGTGAAAGTATTTTTGAAAGGGCTTTGGTTCAGTTACCTCTGACGAGGTGTAGGAGGTGTGTTCTCACTCTCCTCTCGAGTTTTCATCTCTCAAGCTGAATATCGTGACTCCATTCACCAGTTCCTGCGACCGTATCAGGCGAGGCCAGCAAAACCTGCTCGGTTGGGGCATTTATGCCTGGATCGGACCTTCTAAGCACTGCCGTTACTGCATAAACGACGAACTGATCAAGGGTTTCCTCATGTTTCGTTCTCATGAAATTGATAGGCACCAAGAAAAACCGCGATGCACGCGGGAGCAACCAGATCGTTCTATCGCTGATGCCGAAACCCATGAGAGTGCTATTGATTCCGATGCCGTTCTTCTGAGCTACCCCTATCGTACTTCTTCATCTTCGGCTCCTCAAGATTTTGAAGACCAGATCCAGAATATGCCCACAGAACCTTTTGCCAATTACAATGAAATCAAGCCTAGGGTCCATATCTCACGGACCTTGCCAAACGGCCAGCACAACTGCTCGAATTCAGATCCTCAGGATGTCTCTACGTGCAGTACAGAGCTCAAAAATAATTTGCTGGCAAGCCCTATAGTTCGTGATTTGGATGACTTTGACTTCGAAGAAGATATGGGAGGATTTGATGACGATGACGATCTAGATAGTTATTACGACTCAGACGAGGAGGAGGAAGAGGAGGAGGAAGAAGAAGAGGAAGGCGACTCTGGAATCATCATCGGTGAAGCCGATGTTGACGATCACGAAAATCAAACTCCCCAAGTCAATATTCTCCAGCAAGTTACAAAAGATGCGACCGCGGATTTCAAGAAAAACAAGTCCAATTCTGACAAGACCACTACTGCCATATGCGGAAAGGTTTTGATGAGTTTCTGGGAAGATGATGTTGATTGTGTGCGCGTTGATGTGGAGCGAGTTGATGATTGTGTGGAGGTGGATGATTTCAGTGTTGAAATGGGTGTAGTAGGTTCGGGCATGGATGAGAAGAAGTGGAGGATGGATGATAGAAAAGTGCTTGAGGTTCAGGTTCAAGCCTAGAAGTTGGCCTCACCCTTTTTATTCCGCATCGAGTTTTCGACCCCTCGAATTGATGACGTGCTGTGCTAACATCGTTGATGGGTCGGTCCAGTTTTCTCTAGCAAACAGTCGCATGAATGTCTGCGCATCAAGTTATCACAAACAGCTATCACTCTCCTTTTCATCTGCAAACATTCTTTATTTTTTTCTTCATTTTTGGATGTATAAAGGCAATTGTTCATTTTTCCTCACTTGTGTCATTCTTGTCTATCCTCTCGCTAAACATCTCTTCTTCTAGATTATCTTGAAATTCTGGGTTTGTCCTCGCAATCGCTCACACACATATTCATAGTTTTATACATATACATAAAGACACAATTACCTATACGCAATTTAATCTGTATTTCTAAGTAGGCAGAACCACATGCATAAATAGTATGGATAACGTTGTGATACTGACCACTGTTCGATGAGCATCAATGAGCATGTGCATTGTCATGCAACTCAGGAAAAAGGTCCTTTCAAAACTAAGATACAAGAGGAGCAGTAATACAAGAACAACGCAAAGGTCCGAAATGACAAAATCATTCCTGGCCTTCACAGAGGGCAGCAAGGAATGCTTTTATATGTTCCTTTCGGACTTCAATGACACTCGTATCAAACGATGAATGCCGAGTTGTCGCATTACACCTATCCCTAGCTTCAACAAAAGCCATAGCAAATTGGCTATAATGAAACCGTTTTTAGTATCAAGAAAAAAGCAACCTCAAGAACTCACTTTTTCTTGACATCACCAAATTCCATAGCAGCAGTTATACCAACAACAATATAAACGTCTCTCCGCTCGTCTAGACATGCGACCACAAATGGTAAACCCTTGCGTTTTTTTTGCGCCGTAATTTGATTTGCCGGAACACGATCCCTCAGGGCATCAACGAGCCAAGATGCTAAGCGCATTAGAACACCAGGATGGGAGAACAATTCTAGTTTTGGTCCTTGAGCCATAACCACAACTCGATGGTTTCTTGTCGTCCGAATATCCTGCTTGTCAATTATAGAGGTTCCTTGTTCAATTATTGAGCGATGAAGGGACATGGAAAGTCGAATTGACTGCTGTAGCGCTTCAAAACTAACGAATTGCTACGGTGGCAGAAAGACAGAAGAGGTGTTCAAAAACTCACTCTGACAGTGCGTCGTAAGCTGTCCAGAAATTCTTCACCCACCAGGCAACTTCTTGATCATCTTTTCCTTCGTCTGAAGTCTCTACATTACTTCGAAAACTTGACCCCGTCTGTTGAACATTACTCTTCCCTTTCTTGCCTTCGGCTCCAGGTGTCTCCCAAACCTTACTACCTCCAAACCATTCCCCTCCATTGCGAGCGCCCTCAACCTCGATTTCCAGGGGCAAACCTCCGGCAACATCTATCAGAGCACTAATGCCTTCTGTGGCATCTGCTGCGGAAAACGGCTGGGAACGATAGCCATAACAACGGACGAAAGAAGGGTAAGTCAACTCCACTAGACCGTATTCTGGTGCAGTCTCGTTAAACCTATCAACAAGTGCTCTTTTAAGATCCATGTCCATGTGACTATACGATTGTTGCGTCTGAAACAGTGAAAAGCTAGATGATTCATGTTAGTTGGGTAAAAATATGCAGATTCCTACTTACCCCATTTTCGCGAGAAGACCGGTCAATCGTTTACGGCCACGCTCCTTCCAGATACCCAGTTTGCTGGCTACATAGCTAGAGTGATATATAGCATCGTACAGGGTCCAGTGACGGAAAAACATGAAACGAAGTTCATCTGTTGCACGGACACTCAGGTCGTCTGGATTGAGTGACAAAATGAATGCAGACCCCGAATTTGAGTTAGCAGGAAGAGGATTCAGTCGAGAGACTTCATCATAATACAGGCCATGGTATGTTTCATAGTCTTCTCTTGTTATTCGTGATGTGATATACTGATGTGTGAGACCAAGGATAGCGAGCCTATTCTACATGTAAAAAAGCCATTTGCATGCCTCAGGACGACCTACCAAAGAAAATCATTATCAACCCTTTCCAATATTGTGGCAAGGGTGTACATCATACTTGACGAGCTTTGGCCGTACCAAGTACCACTGAGGTAATATTTATTCAACCGCGCAACATGGAGGTCGTATGCTTCCTGCGTCATCCGCTGCAGGGGCTAATAAAATCATCAGGTCAACGACTTTGCTTAGTGATAATGACACATACATCGTCATCGTCGTCATTCAGTCGCCGTCGTTTAGTTCTTCGGGGGTCCATGACTCGTCGCCGCTTTTGCGTACCCTCAGCATCTGAGTCACCTTCGTACTCTAGTCCAGCAGATTCCTCGTCTTGAGAATTGTCTGAATATTCATCATCGGAGTCAGGAAGAGGTTCGTACTTGCGATGAATCAACAGGAGCTCAATCCAACCTAAAGGTTCCATACCTCCAATGCTTCCCATGATTTCTTCTCATTCACAAGCCTATCCGCCTCTCCATCGTCCCAGACGATGATTCGATCGCCATTCTCTCCGGCTCCAAATAAACTAGATAAGTTGCGCGGACGGATAGAATCGATGACATGAATGATGACGTTGGTTCGAAATTTGCCAAACCAGTTGGGAGACGGAAGATCGACGTAGCCACCTACATTAAGCATGACCAGGGCGTGCAGCTGAAACACTTCCAGGTTAACCGCAGGGTTCCATCCCAGGAATTTGGCGGGCTTACGCACTTCATTATTTTGCATTAGCTCATCCCGTATCCTTGTGAAATCCTCCACTCCAGCTACAGGTATTATTGTGTATATCACATCGTCCTGTCTGAACAAACGTGAAAGCATCTTGGATGCGCAAAGAGCATCGACATCTGGTGCCACCAGCATCACTACTGAAGATGCCGATGTCAGAGGCGAACGTCGATGAGCTGCCAGGATTTTGTTATATGCATCCCCATATGAAGATCCTCCTGGCACAGTTTGATCAGGTGGCGTAATGTAGACCATCACTACGCAGCAGCAACAAGTTGCTATCGAATATTGCGACGCGAACACTTTGTGACGATCCACAAGCGCGTCCCACGTGATGGTATGTTTTGTGACAAGTTCCTCACAGAAACCTTAGAGAACTAGAGTCTATGATTCCGGAAAGGGGAGCCGTTTCTAGTAATGGATTTGGATTCGAGTCAATAACATTCTTTTATGATTCAGTTGCACTCCCATGTATAGTAAGATTCATTGAAGATGCACGCCCTGTATACAGCACATCCTGCGCGAGTGCATACATGTATCAAACGATCGCCTTGAACATGCTGGCATGGGTGATAATCCCGCCGAGTTGATCCACCAATGAATCTTCAAGGTGAGAATGTCCTGAGTACATGCCTTGCTGCTCGAACTTCAAATTCATGTCCACGAATCTAGCCGTCATTGTGGAGACTCAGAGGTATTTTTATGCGATGTCTAACTATTCTCCCAGCAACCTGCATGAGTCTCCCGATCCCCGAACTTGGATCCCAGCGAAAAAGCGGTTCAGGCATGGCATCCCGGTCAGCATACTCCACCCCTGATCAGTTAATTATCCGATAGAGTAGCATTCAGACCGAAAACAAAGAATTTTAGGCTGCTGTTACTTTATCTGATGGAGAAAGAGGGGGATGAACATGCCCTTATCAGGGTTCCATTATTCTTACCGATTTGCAGCCGATTCCGCAAGAGAAGGCCCTTCGATTTCATACAAGACTCTTGGAAGAGCCTGTTGCGGGATTCTTCATTTGCATAACCTAAGTCGACTTCTCTCTTGAATAGCCAGATAATTCATCTTAATTGCTCTTCCGGCCCGCTGAGCATCGGAAACCATAATACAAGCAAGTCCAGACGGGGCTCACACTAGAACTAATCACTCCCAGCTGGAAAAATGGAAGAGACCCTGACTTCAGGAGGCAGGTGAGGCCTACGCTTTCGACCACGAGTGAACCTACTCACCTTCCCATTCGTGAGTGACGAGAGAAATAGTCAAAGTCGATATTAACTGCAGCGTGATGAGAAGCTAGCCAGGAGCTCGTCCAGAAGTGGAAACGTACTTGCGAGGGCAAGAAAAAGCTAAGGATCATGTCAATCATACTGCGAAAAAAGGTCATAGAAGGAGATTCACTGCGCGCTCGTCTAAATTCAAAGGTCTTGAACTGGACTGGGGAACATAGCCTTGTCCTCCCGGAGAAAGACTTACCGGCCTGAAGCAAATAGAGTAGCGTCCCATTAGGCTGTCAGTACCACATGGGAAATAGTCGAGCTATTGTTCAAAGTACCTGTATCTGTAAAAATCTAGATCCTTGGGTCAGAAGATGAAACAAGGCCCGTGAGTTTAGAATACCTCTCGCCCAAATCCTCGGAAGGAACGGCTTATAAAGGCAATGTTTTGTTTGCACCCATCCAACAAACGGAAATCCCATGCAAGGAAAGGTGAGTCAAGCTTTGCAATTTGATTGAAAACAGCGGTTGTAGGCTCAGGCTGGGATTCTGATGCTAATGATAATATCCGTCTTGAACTCTCTCTTCGAACTGATCAATACCACATTGCAGAAAGCTTTGGCCATGCGTTACCTGAGAAACAGATCATAACGTCGACGCCATGGATGCCACACTTGCTGAACCTCCCCAAACGTGTCAAGGATTGGATCGCTTTCAGGTGTGTATTCTGAGCATTCCTTCAAGCGCTGTACGTACATCCGTGAGTTTATCCAAGCAAATGGTCGTCGCAACTGCAAAACAATGAGAAGGTTGAAAGCTTCAGAAAGATCACTAGTCCTACCCATAGAACCGGCAACCCGCCGGTGTCAAAGACCACTGCTCTAAAAGGTCTATGGGTCGAAAACATTTGTCGAGTAGCAGTGCCGAAAAAGCCTCGATCATCCTCAGCAATAAAGCCCAATGATTCTCCTTGTTCGTTACCTGTGATTTTTCGGAAGAAAAAAGTATGCTCAACCCTGGCCTAGACCACAGCAATAAGACAGACTCGCACTGATTGTGTACTTGTTACACTGTTCGAATCCAACGAATATGTTTAACATTTCGAGCTGCCTTGACAGAAACGATGAGACTTTTATTAGAGTTTACAGAGCATTCCAGCACCTCTCAATGATTAAGGTTTCATTTTGCATTAGCAATCTTTGGAGTCCTTCCTCGGCGCCACTGACAGATGGATGTTGTGAAGTATACCACATGGGTAGTTCTTTGGCCGAGGGCGTATCAATGTCCTGATAGCCATTCTGGGAAGGATCCTTCTTCGAGGGAGAAATAGGCTTGAGAATTTCACGACACCTTCCAGGACCTACGGGTCGCTTGCGAGGAAAGCGACTCAAAGTATATGAACAACGAGGTTGACGAAAAACTCCAGATGTCGGTGTCTGGCAATAGAGTTGAACACAACGGAAAGAGCCCAAAATAATTTTGTGCCGCACAATGGCATACGGTGTGTGGAAAAACATGTTGTACTACGTGCCGTTGGCGGATCAGACGGCGTGACGGAACAAAATGATCTCATGTGCATCTGAGCAACAATTCACTTTGCAAAGTCCTCCTGTGATACCCCCCATCGATATTGTGGGTTGTCAGCTATATTCCACTTGTTGCAATGCACCGGCATAGGTCTCTGCTTTCTTTATTGCACTGTTCACATAATCAGTCTCGCTTCGTAGCCACTGCAGCCAAGGTGTGCCAGTTATGCCATTCGAAGTACTGTTCATACAAATCCTGCTGATAGGCTTCTAGTCAGACAAAATACAACCCACAACGCCATGTAGCACAAAACAATTTGAATAACATTTTTCGAGATGCCTTCGATCAGCGAAAACCCTTGGCCGAACCACGGACTAGGCCAGAAGGCAGGGATGTTCTGCCTCATATCTCTGAGCGACGTTCGTAATGATGATTTATCTCTGCTTCGCCCCATCTACATTCATTCTAGAAACGTCGCAAAACATCCGTTCTACCCAATCTCACCGGTCTCAAGCAAAATGGTCTCCCTCGTCTCTGCCAATCAAGTCTTCTCCGAATTTGAATCAGAGTCAAAAAAACCGACGGAGACTGAATTTCAAGCGTGAACCTCAGTCTCCAGAAAAAAATATCTCACCTGCATTAAACTCGGAGTTTCCAGCAAAGACGGAGGTCATGACGCAGGAGCAGGACAGGCAACAGGAAATGGAGTTGAGCGATGAGTGGGACCCAGAGTTTGATGATGTCTCAGAGGATGATGCCCAACTGAAGGATCGTTCATGGACGAATCGCTCTCGGTCGGCCCAATACAAAACGCGAGGCTCCGTCGTACAGAAGCTTCACTGTGAAGAACAACAAGATTATAAGAAGAAAGCCGTGCAGACAAAACCAACGCCAAAACCAAAAACACAACTACCACGTATGAAAGAAAAGCCACGAATGGACGTCTATATACCATCCGTGGTGACTGTGGGGACATTGGCAAGGATTCTTGATGTCAAATTTAGTGCGTCATGGTCTCTCTCTGCACATTGTTCCTCCTCACTAAACAATTTATAGACCACCTCAGGAAAAAAATGGTAGAAGCTGGGATGTCCGAAGAATCTAGTCACGATCACGGTGTGTAATCTGCTCAGTCGGATATGAGCTCATTTCCAAACGACACTAGTTCTTACTTCTGACTATGCTGTCCTGCTGGCTGAGGAATTGGGGCGCAATCCCATAGTCAATGATGAAGCTGCGTTTGACTTATATCCACCGTGCGTCCCTAACTGCGGCAGTTGATCACGCTTCTCACTCCTTGCAGCGCTGTGTGTCCTGAACTTTCCACCTTGCCATCCCGTCCCCCTATTGTGACGATCATGGGACATGTTGACCATGGAAAAACAACACTGCTCGACACTCTCCGATCTTCTGCTGTTGCAAAAGGTGAAGCAGGGGGCATCACACAACATATCGGAGCCTTTTCTGTCCCAGTCAATTCTTCGCAGGGAAAACAGACCATCACATTTCTTGACACCCCTGGCCACGCTGCATTTTCTGCCATGAGGGCACGAGGTGCCGGAGTCACAGACCTTGTAGTTTTAGTTGTAGCAGCCGACGACGGAATTATGCCTCAAACCAAGGAAGTCATCAATCTTCTCAAAGAAGATGCCGGTAAAGTTGGCCTTGTCGTTGCAATAAATAAAGTCGACAAGCCAGAAGCTGATGCCGTGAGTGACCTCATACTCTTTTTAGTAGACAATCGAACAACCTTGAACAGGAAGCTGTAAAACTGTCATTAATGGCTGAAGGCGTCCAACTCGAGTGTTTTGGTGGTGACATACCATCTGTTGAGGTGTCTGGCCTGACAGGACAGGGCTTACCAGATCTTATTGAAGTTTTATCTGCTATGGCAGAACTTCAAGATTTACGTGCCGAGAAAGAAGGTGTTGTGCATGGATATGTGCTGGAATCGAGAGTGATGAAGGGCCTTGGGTGAGTAGACTGATGTCTAGAGTATACATAGATGCTTATAAAATACAGATCCGTAGCCACTGTTTTGGTCCTGAGAGGATGTCTGAAATCGGGTTCACATATCTTGAGTGGCACTAGCGTTGCTAAAGTCCGTGCTATGACTGGTTCCTCCGGCAATACTGTCAAAGCTGCTTACCCCGGTACGGCCGTTACTGTTGTAGGCTGGAAGACGCTGCCCAAAGCAGGGGATGAGGTACTTGATGGTAAAGAGTCTGCCGTAAAAAAGGCGTTGGCAAATCGACTGCGAAAGGCAGAGATTGCTGCATCACTAGCTGACATTGATGCCATTAATGCAGCACGAAAGGAAGAACGGGAGCGTCGGCAGACAGAGGCTGTCGGCCCTCAAAAGATACTGACTTCGACGCCGACCGAACTTGATGGACCCAAAGAATTGAAGCTGATCATCAAAGCAGACGTGAGCGGAAGCGCAGAGGCTGTTGAAGGAGCACTTGGAAGCATAGGGAATAAAAAGGCCATGGCTAAGATTGTGTCTTCCAATGTTGGAGATGTGACAGAATCCGATGTGCTTATGGCAAAGGCCATCGATGGTATGGTTCAGACAAATTTATTTTGCCCTATAACTGATAAAATGTTCGTTTTCAGCAACCATTGTTGCCTTTTCTGTTTCAGTTCCTCGTTCAGTGGAAATTTTGGCGGCACAGAATCTGGTTCCAATAACTACATCGCCCATCATCTACCGGCTGATGGAAGATGTTCGCCAACGAGTAGTCGCTCTTCTCCCAACAATCAAAGAAAATAAAGTGACAGGGGAAGCTTCAATCATCCAGATATTTGACATACAACTGAAGACAAAGGAAGTGAAGAAGGTCGCTGGTTGCCGTGTGGTTAATGGGATGATTGAAAGAGTTGACCGTGCGCGAATTGTCAGAGATGGCTCAGTCATTCATGAAGGTACGTTCTTCGCAGGTGTTGTGCCCTCGCATGAAATACTATTTTCAGGGTCATTGGATACCATGCGTATCCTCAAGAGGGATGTCACCGAAGTTCGCAAAGGCCTGGAATGTGGTTTGAGTTTCCTCAATTTCGAAGATCTCCGCGAGGGCGACTTAATTCAGATGTATCGGACGATAGAGAAACCAGGGGTCTTTTAAGATTGGACACACTGGATTGATTCTAGACTATAGACTTTTCAATGAGTGCGAGTTTGATTGGCTGCATCAAGCTGAAGCTCTTTCCCTCCAACTGTTCCAGTCCTCCCACCGACACCAAATGTATAGGCAATGCCGCTCAGATCGCGGGTCGTTTTTTCTAGAAGGACCCAGCTGCGGTTATCTGATTTTTGAAGCTGAAGCTCGACCTGCGATATATTTAGCAAGAGCCCGGTAGTCAGAGAAAGTTGATACCTTGGTATTGAAATAGAGGAATGTGCTCTTCGCCGGATCAATGGGTCCGAAAAGGTTCAACATGCGCGAAAAGCGTTTTGATCCTGGTAGATGAATATCGAGTGTAACCTGACGAGCATATGAGGCTTATTTTGTACGTCGAGTCACTAAAATAAGCTGCTGAACCTGTTCTGGTGAATCGAACTTGACTGTACTGCGTTCCCTGTCCGCTTGCCTGGCAAATACTGAAACGAAAACCTTATCCATCGTCTGATAGTGATCTATGCGACAGTCAACGATCTCTTCTGTCTTGGCAAGGTTGAGTGATCACATAATTCGAGTAGCAGTGATCCTTACAACTGCAGACAATGCTGCCCCTCGCGGAGCGAAAACGTGACGGCCCGTTTTACAACCCTGAATCTTCAAGAACTCGTCGAATTCCAAGACACGGCGTTTGCAACAGAGGTACCCCTAGAGGAAGACCAGATGAATCGATTCAAGACCACGCGAACAGTCTTCACAATAGTTACCTTACTGCCCTCTCTAAAGATTGGCTGCGCAGATAGATTTAGCTTCTAGTCGGCTACCTTGAGCTCATCACATACAGAGGCAGGATGGTAGATGCATTTAGTTCCCGGTCCATCCCCCTTCCTGTTCTCTTCGTCACTTACAAAGAGAAGACCGCATCCTTTCCTTTTGCACGATGTCCCAAAAGCTACTGGCACGGAAGGGTCATCCTCCTCTTCAACGACAGGTGCTGGTTTTAGTAACTTGGAATCAGCTTGTGCAAGTGTTTTCGTGGAACTCGAGAATGTTTCTTTTCCTCCTTCTGTAGACAACTGGGTGACAGAGAATGTAACAGGGGTTTTCCGTTCGGGTGCCTTTGGAACTTCGGAATCATGACCGTCGACTTCAATACACCCCTGGCTTTCGGGTCAATACATAATACAAGATGAGACACGGACACACAGGGATACTCAAAAAATCATCAAAGCTGAGGACGGGCTTGTTGATGTTGGAGCAACATGACCACGACTTAAGTCCCTCGTGAAAAACCTAGCATTCGTGGTGTAAAATCGATTTCAGTTGAGGGGTGGGATGTATGGCTGACCGGTGCGCCTGGATGGTGGATACATTTGTCAGTCGAACCCTTAACATACTCAGTCTTGCAACCTCCACGAGAACAACACGGCATCGTCTCAGAGTGTGTTTGCTAGTAATTATCTGGTTCTGGGGTATCCGTTTGTCTATTACGTAATATAATATAATCTGTGCCCGGATATATTCTTAGCATGACGAGTCGTAGTTCAGCGTATGCACTGTCACGGCAGCAACTAATCAGGATAAACCTGGACCATACATCTCCCATACAAGAAATCCCATCCCCCAAGGTCCAACACGACCCAGAGTCCGAACAACTCTGATTGCCTTCGATCTGATGCCAGTGTTAGTTTGTGCTTCATAGGATGAATCACGGAAGAAAGCCATGATTCCTTCAGTGTTAATGGCATGATAAATAGGCTTTATAAGTCGAGGATGCTGAGACTCGGAACGAGCCGAGTGGATCAGGCGTCTGGCCTTGTCCCAAGGCCGACAGAGAATCTCATAAGCAAGACCTGCTATAACCTGGATATGGGAACTTGGAATTCAATGATAATGGAGATTTGAAGGAGGACGCACACCTCCAGACACAAGTATGGCACTATTCAAGATGCGAGGAAAGTGCTGACTCAAGGAATTACGGGACTTAGACTTGTCAACATAGGCAATGAAATCTTCAGAGCATGATTTGGCAACCTGACCAACCCTTCTCGTAATTTCGAAAATAGCGAAGAACGCTGAAAACGCTGAAGGGGCCAAAACTGTGACTTGAAGAAAATTGTCATCACATCTGGCTAATGTACCTACCACAGATATCCTTTGCACAACCCCAACCCCACCCATTCCACCCACGACCTGCCATTTCCCCCACTTCTCGCATCCACTTGCGGAAGTCTCGAGCATCCTGTAACTGATCCGCGCGGGTTTTTCTTTGGACTGTAGGATCACTTTGCACCAGGGATCTCCAAGCTTGTATCCAAGACTGACTCGACGTCCCCCCCTCAATCGCAAGGCGGGCATTTTCAGCAGGGGCAGCAATCAATGCCTGAACACCCCCAGCAACACCTCCAGATAATGCAGCACACATGATTGGATGGTTTCGCATATTGGGCTCGATGATTGAATAGGCCTCAGCATAGGCTGTCCATAGGATAGTCCCGAGCATAGCATTTACAACCAAAGGGGGTAGAAAATGTTTACTGAAAACACTGAACTTGGACTAGAGTTCAGCTAGGGCTTACTCCATCCTCGAATGCTGACCTACACCTTGAAGTTTGATTACTGACAGTAGAAACTTGTGATCATAAATAGCACCTTGGTGCTCAGCCAGACTTCTCAAGGACTGCCAGCCACTGACTTGAAATTGCCGGTTCAGAATCTGAAGAAGAGGAGCATGCATACTGACTTTTTGACGGTCGAAATAACCGGACTGGTCGAGAAAAATACAAGGCTATTCCTCGTGTTGCAGTACGAGCTATAGCGGCCTGGAGACCTGGGCTCTGTTCTTCTGCAGTAATTTTGAGCTTAGAATCAGCTTATATAGGTATACACACTCGTATTTGTTTCTTCATCTTGTAGGACAGTGAACATGAGGAATAGTCATGAAAGCACAAGGTCCGGATCGGGCCGAAGGGTACTTTTCGAACAGGGTGGCTGTGTTTCTTGGTGTACGTCTAGTCTAATTCCAATATGACGAGCCGCATTGTAGTTTCTACTACGAGAAAAGGCCTGCAAAGGATGCTTCCATTCTCTTCATCTCCTTTCTTTTCTCGTCGAGCATGTCTTGCTTCAATGTCTTCGAAACGCTTTCCTCAGGGTGTCCAGTTTTGGCCTACTTACTTCGATGTTGATGAGCAGAAAATTCTTTTACAGGCATCTCTGCACAAGCTCGACAACTCTGAAAGCATAAAAAGCCGCAAGCGAAGGAGGATGTACCTGGAGACATTACCCATGGATCGTCCGGATCCGACCGAGATACAAAACACCTTCTTACCCGATGAGTACTACGAATTCCAAGAGGTATGCAATGTTCAAGTTGGGTCCTGATTTCTAAATGGACTTTAGGGGCACTATGACGGCGTTATCCGTGATTATCGTGAGATGCATCTAACATCATGGCCAGAGGATGAATTTGTGGGACTTACAAGTGTCTTAAAACGCTTGTACGACCTATGTCCGAGTCAAAATATTCAGATCCACCTTCTTCATCTGGCTTCCCGCGGCTTTATATTACCTCACGTCGACAATACTGATGCCAGCGGTTCGTGGATTCTCGGTGTAAGCCTTGGTGCCCAAAGGCTTCTTCGGTTGGAATCTAGAGACAATGCTTTATCCGAGCTCTTGCTACCTTCTGGAAGCGTGTATCTACAGAGGTATCCTTCCCACGATTCCTGGTATCTACCTCTCAGGCTTTTGTCAGGGGCAACGTCCGCTATACCCATCGGCATTCAATCATCCATACACCCGACTGCGATAGCGGCCAACGCCTCAGCATCATGGTTCGAGTAAGTGAACACGTTTTTGACTCGGTTGAATTCACTGCATGTTTTGGGATGAAGGATCTTCCGGCAGCAGCCATGGGTCGTGATCGGTGCCGAATCGAAAATGATCACCGTGGGTAAAATATACAGAGCGAAGACAAGAAAATCTCCTACCCTCCTGGAGTGGCCATGGTACAGGCCATGACACTTGACGAATAATACTATCTACCTTGTGGTCTACGTAAGAAGTATTCCATCCAAAAATTTCTCGCTCAACAACTTAGGTTTCAAACTTGCACAGTCAGATATCAGGTACCTCTCCAACAGAAGAGACTGTTCCTGATCTGGCTATTCTTTCATTTATCATGTTCATCGTTTGTATCCGTGCTTTCATCGTCCAGATTTGAAAGGAGCACCTGGATTGGTCGGTGCAGAGCACAAAAAAGCATCCGAATATAAAAGGATTTCCGAAAATGACCTTTCTAAAGATAGCTTCCACAACAATTCGATCCTGTGATTTGCTGGTGAGAAGCATTGTCCGAAGTGGTCGATCCTCCCGAAGAAGCTTTTCCACATACTTGGCGAGTTCATCGCAGTTCAGTGCCACGAGGCTAAATGGGGTGCAAACCAGGCTGTTCTTCGATCAACAGTCCAACGTACTGAATGATATCATCTAATAAATAGTAAACACAGAAGCAAGATTGTCCCGAAGAGAAACAAAAATCTAAATGATCTAGATTACCAGCCGCAGGATGCCATTCGAAGGAGCACAACATCAAAGCTTCATATGGTAACAAATGACGGGAATTACACGGCGCATAGGGAAATGCTTCATGAAATCTTGTTGACGCCGACGCTCCTGTGGTGTAATGATCAGGTTAGCTTCTTGCATTGACAGGATGTGCCAACACGCACGGCAATGAGACTTCTTTGCCACTGTCTTCGCGAATAGTCAAAATTTGTGTACCCTGAATAGTAGGTCAGATTAGGCCACCGCGGCTACTGAAAGTACTGAAGCTCACATCCTCCAGGAAGCTGGAGCTCTCAACGGTCCCATAACAGGTTCGACCGTCGGACAGCCACCAATAAACACGAGTGCCAGGCTTTTTGCTTCATTCAGGCGAAAACAATCGGGGAAGACAACAAGGACAAACCTGGAACGCGTTCATAGCCCAAATAGCGGAGAGAGGGGCTAGTAGGGGAACGAGGTCGATGGTCTCGCTCTTGACTATATATGCAAGCTGAATCAAATACTTGTGCTGGTCAAGGGCCAGTAGTCAAAGGTTCCCTTCGGTGATAGGTACACGAGCAATCGTGAACACGAACCCATTTTCCCAATTCGAAGTTTCGGGGCTGGACACAACTATAGATTATAGACAATGGAAGTAAGATGCAGCTGTCTAGTTGTCCTACATTAACCTTAGGGAAGGGAACACCCAGAGAACATTGCTTCATACTAAATCGATCGTCGCGGAATCGGAAATAAGTGATCGCATCGGGAAAGGGGATCCTCAAGGCACGCGTCAATTCACATACCTACGGAACCAACACATCACAGTTGACCCCAGCTCAGGTAGCATTTTCTCAGGCGTGTGTATCTGCATTGGCGTATGTCCTTTCATGCAGATCGCCAATATTTAAGTCCTTGAATGTAGTAAAGGAATAGCTGGGGCGCTCCGTTGATCCTCGGAAACCGCGAGTGTACACGTAGCTTGTAGCTGTGGTCTTCAATCCAGTGCTTCGAGATGCAGTGGGACTCACGCACATAAACTATGAAACGAGCGAAGTATATTCGCGAATAACTTACACCATTTCGAGTATGTGGTACGAATGCTTGAGTGCTCTGCGCAACAAGTTTTCAGGGTAAAGAATTCGAGTCTCATTGAACTTGAGTGCGAGATACGATCAATAAACTAGTTGAATTATATTTATGATCAGCATCATCTTTAGCCTTGGGTGATAATGTGACCTCAGGACGGATTTGTCCCTCAAACCACCACTTCGATTCGTTCAGCTGGATTCTGTAATGCCTACCCCATCTCATGTACATGCACAAAAGACAAATAACTCTCGACAGGACATGTCTGTGATTCTGGTAACAGGGTCTTATGACCACGAGATCAGGTTTTGGGAGGCTTGGAGTGGTATATGCTCCAGAACTATTGCACGTTCTGGTGAATCTGGCGTAAGAATCGACTATCTCTGTGGTTGTGCAATAATCCTCATTTCCAGATAGCAAGTGAACAGGCTTGCAATATCCCCTGAGTAACTTCTTTGTTGGTTGGAGGGATCTGAACTAAGCACTTGACCAGCAAACGACTCCTCGCTGCTGCTATACACAAGAAAGTGAATATCTACGAGATAGCAAGCACATCGAATGAACACGTAGGTACTGTTTTGTTTGGATAGTTTTCTCCCTTGATACACCTCCGTGTCAGCTCGTAACCTTGGAGGGACACACCATGAATGTCACCGCGGTTTCTTTTCATAACGAGGGAAAATGGTTAGTCACTGGTAGTGAAGATGGGACGATACGAATTTGGGATTTGCGGTGCGTTAACTCAGTTCAGGGAGATTGGAAATACTCTATTTAGATGATGCTATGCATCACAGCAGCTCATCGGTACACCGGATCTATGATAATGGGGCACCAGGTGTGTTTGGCTGAATTCAGTGGTTCCACCAATTCTCAATAACATTTTCACATGAGTCAACGATGTCGTGATACATCCCAACCAAGGGGAGCTAATTTCTTGCGATCAGGCGGGCAGCATCAAACAATGGGATCTGTCAGATAATATCTGTTCACATGAACTGGTGAGGCCTCTTTTTGCCGCGGTTCGCTGAAAGTGAGCTGACTATTCTCGTGAGATCAAAGACTCCTGCAGCTGATGTACCAATACGCTCCGTAACCCTCGCCTCCGATGGCTTATGCCTCGTGGCCGGTAACAATAGAGTGGGATGTTTATGGTGCCCCGCTTGTCATTGACCTAATATCAGCATCCAGGGACAGTGTTATGTCTGGAGAATCAATGACGAACATACAGGCCTTCCTCGGTTTCAAGCAGTGACTCGTTTCCTGGCACATACGAAATATCTGACGCGTTGCCTGTTGAGCCCCGACGCAAGGTTCACTTATTTTGACTCGCGAAAGATTCACAACTTATCAGAACTAGATATCTTGCTACCTGTTCTGCGGATACAACCGTCAAAATATGGACGCTTCACAGAAACCATGAATTTAGACTAGAGAAGACATTGATTGGCCATCAAAGATGGGTGTGGGACTGTGCATTCAGTGCAGACTCGGCGTATCTGGTTACAGGTAATTGATTCAGGTGGTTTGAAATACATCTACTGAACCCCTACAGCATCGTCTGACCACACTGCAAGACTCTGGGAGATGACTTCTGGTGAGACTGTGAGGCAGTATAATGGACATCACAAAGGTCTGTTTTCCATTTTACCGGTGAGTTTGTCTGAAACTCGTCATCTTAAGCTGCCGTCTGCTGTGCCTTACACGATGGTGCGGGTTAAATTATTATCCTAATAAATTAAACCAAAAATCGAAAGTAAATTGAACGTTCGACTTGAACTTTCGAGAGTATGATCCGGCAGCAAATCTCACGATCCTCGAAATAGCTGTGATGGTTCAGACCTCAGAGGGGGAGATCGACAATCTGATCAACAGCCGGAAAAGATGTGGACTTCTTCCGCCAGAGACTTCTAAGTGTCATTATGGTGGTTATTTCCGTTGAGATGCGTGGATTTTTGTGTCTAAACCCAGCTCGAAGTCCGATTTGAGCCTGGTCAAGCGATACTCGGTAATAGTTCCGCCAATGCGGACTTTTGAATGGTATTCTAGGCCTGACTACGCTTACACAGTACTGCGTTGGAAAATGAGACTTCGAAGCTGGGCGATAAAAATTCCACGACCGGAGAAAAAGCGACCCCTCATGCGCCTGGTATTAAAATCCAAGGTTACTTGTGGTGCCGAGACCCACTGTTCACATGCAACTCATTTACGTTTCACGCATTTATACAGTTTCATGAATCGATCAATGATCTGATCAATTCCTGAAGTCAAATTCGTCGCCCCAAATAGTCAATGAAGACTCATATTTGAGAAGAGAGCCTCCTGAATTTTTGTTCCATGACTTAAATTTATCTACTTGAGATTTCTCAAGTGCTTTTCATTCGTACGAACTGAAGCAATAGAGTGTTGTTGCTGGATAAGTGAAGCTCTGATAGGTAGCTTACCTTTGAGATCCTCAGATACACCAGATTTGGACGCAGTGTTGTAGTGTTGTAGTACGAGAACCCAGTCAATGTGAATAAACCTCGATTTAGTCACCGTTGCCGGGCATCCTACATTTTTTCCTACTATATGATTAATTGCTCAAACGTGGTTGGCGGAATCTCACACACGGCGGAAGACTATCACCGGGTAACGGAGGTTCCGGTGATGAGTATAGACGAAGAAATGCTGTCAACCTAGATTAATTCAGGCATATTAGGCTGGCAAACAAGACAACCGCACGGGTTCGAGAGGAATCAGGATGGGACGTTTCGATTGCAGATGGCTATCGACCGAGTTGCGGCAGTCGGTGATGTAGCCGGAACTGATAAGACAATTTCCTGACTCCTCCGTTCTCTGCCTTGCGCCCAATTTGGACAAAAATTTCGTCCCTTCTTACCGCATCCCAATATCGTCTCTATTTTGCTGTCCTATAAGTCTATGGCCGTTACCTCCCTTCACGACCTTGCCTTCTCTGAGCTCTCGCTTGTGTCCGAAACTGTTTCTTTTAACGCAGTAAAACGTGATGAAAATTCCTGGGCTGCCACTCTTCCAGCCAACCAGGGACTCTACAACAATGAATATGAAAAAGACTCCTGCGGTGTTGGTTTCATCTGCCATATTAAAGGAGAACGAAACCACAAGATTGTGTCCGACGCTCGTCAGCTTCTATGTGCGATGACCCACAGAGGTGCGACTGGTGCTGATAGCCGTGATGGTGATGGCGCAGGGGTTATGACGGGCATCCCCCATGAGTTATTCAAGCGTGAAGTGGAGATGGATATCGGTTGCTTCCTTCCAGAGCTTGGAGAGTACGCTGTCGGAAACATCTTTTTCAAGAAAAATGATCCCATCCAATTGCAAAACCAGCAGGGAATTTTCACCAAAATTGCACAAGATCTTGGTCTTCGTGTCCTTGGTTGGCGTGAGGTTCCTACTGATGGTACTATCCTTGGTCCTGCGGCTAGTAGCAGAGAGCCTACAATTCTTCAACCCTTCGTCGTACTTTGTAGCCATTACGGCGAAGGAAATTCGTGCCAGAATGGGCCTATCGATGCCCGTCACTTTGAGCGGCAACTCTATGTCCTTCGTAAGCGTGCAACACACAGCATGTTCGTCTATCCCATTCTTCGCTAACCTTTTGAGCTCAATCCCCTTGCCTTGTTTAGCGGTCTTTCTAAAGGATTCTATATCTGTTCTTTGGCATCCAAGAATATCGTTTACAAGGGTCAACTTTCACCCCCTCAAGTGTATAATTACTACCACGATTTGAATCATGTTTTATACCGATCGCACTTCACTCTGGTACACTCTCGTTTCTCTACTAATACATTTCCGAGTTGGGATCGTGCCCAGCCCATGAGATGGGCCGCACACAATGGTATGTCCTCGGTGGTGATCTGAAATCCGGATATTTGATAGATACTCAGGTGAGATCAATACTGTTCGGGGCAACAAGAACTGGATGCGTGCTCGCGAGGGTGTCTTATCATCTCAGCATTTTGGTGATCAGCTCGATCTACTGTATCCTATCATTGAAACCGGGGGTTCTGATTCCGCCGCTTTCGATAATGTTCTGGAACTTTTGGTTGTCAATGGCGTTGTTACATTACCCGAAGCAATTATGATGATGATTCCTGAAGCATGGCAAGACAATGAACACATGGAACTAGAGAAGAGGGCATTCTACAACTGGGCAGCATGTCTACAAGAACCATGGGATGGACCCGCACTTTTCACCTTTAGCGATGGCCGTTATTGCGGCGCAAATCTCGACCGTAATGGACTTCGTCCATGCCGTTTCATCATCACAAATGAAGACATCATGGTATGCGCTTCTGAAGTTGGTGCCATCTACATCGCTCCAGAGAAGGTTGTACAAAAAGGCCGTCTCAAACCGGGTCGCATGCTTCTTGTAGATACCCTTGAAGGCCGTGTTGTTGACGACAAGGAACTCAAGCACAACACCGCTTCCAAGCAGAACTTTGCATCTTGGGTTGAATCTAATCTTCTTCATGTCTCCAACATCATCAAACGAGTTAAGCGTAGCAACGTCCAGCTTCGGCCTGTTCTCGATAATTCTTCCCTGAGCACTGATCCAAGGTTACTTGCCTTCGGTTTTACTTTGGAACAGCTTCATTTGCTTTTGCTTCCTATGGTGAACGACGGGAAAGAGGCTCTTGGGTCCATGGGAAATGATGCTCCACTGGCTTGCATGGCCACCCAATCCCGTCTCATCTACGATTACTTCCGCCAACTATTCGCACAGGTCACCAATCCCCCCATTGATCCTATCCGTGAAAGTATTGTCATGTCTCTCGAAGCTTATGTTGGTCCGGAGGGCAACTTGCTCGATATGAAGCCGGAGCAATGCCATCGTATTCTTCTGCCATCTCCTGTCATTTCTATTGAAGAAATGAATGCCATGAAGAACTTGAAATTGGCATACACCACATGGCCTTCTCGTACAATTGATATCACCTTCCCTAAGGCTGAGGGTCTTCCTGGCTATCAGCTTGCCTTGGAGCGCGTTTGTAGCGAAGCAACTCAAGCTATTGAGGATGGTGTCAAAGTTATTGTTCTCAGTGATCGAGCTACCGGACCAGACTGTGTGCCATTATCGAGCTTGATAGCTTGTAGTGGGGTTCACCACCATCTTACATCCCAAAAGAAACGTGCCAAGGTTGCTCTAATGGTCGAAACTGCTGAAGCCCGCGAGGTCCACCACCTTTGTGTCCTTGTCGGGTACGGGGCCGATGCTATTTGTCCTTGGCTCTTGATGGAGACCATCCACAAAGTTGCTCGTGAAGGACTGTACGTATATGATATCTAGTTGTGGTGATTGACGTATTGATTTTTTGAACCTAGCATCAAGTCTGATGTTCCTGTGGAAAAGCTCCTTGACAATTACCGCAAATCTGTAGACAACGGTATCCTCAAAGTCATGTCAAAAATGGGTATTTCTACTCTGCAATCCTATAAAGGAGCTCAAATTTTTGAGATTTTGGGTTTGCACAATGAAGTTGTCGAGAAATGCTTTGTCGGTTCGGCAAGTCGCATTCAGGGAGCCACATTCGATCTACTGGCCATGGATACCTTTGAACTACACGAACGTGGATGGCCTAGCCGTGAAACTGTTCTGCCGCCGGGTATGCCAGAGTCAGGTGAATATCATTGGCGTGATGGCGGTGAGGCTCACATCAACGACCCCTCTGGCCTCGCCAACCTTCAAGACGCTGTTCGTGAGAAGAATCAATCAGCCTACGATTCTTACTCCCAAAATGCGAATGAACAGACTAAGAGAGTACATCTACGTGGTTTACTCGAGTTCCGCTATGAAAATGCAACTCCTATTCCCATTGAGCAGGTTGAGCCTTGGAATGAAATTGTCCGTCGCTTTGTCACGGGTGCCATGTCTTATGGCTCCATCTCCATGGAAGCTCACTCTACGCTTGCCATTGCCATGAATCGCCTTGGTGGAAAATCCAATACTGGTGAGGGTGGTGAAGATGCCGAACGCTCTCAAGTTTTTCCTAATGGTGATACCATGCGCTCTGCTATCAAACAGATTGCGTCCGGTCGTTTCGGTGTTACTTCTAATTATCTCGCTGACGCCGACGAGCTACAAATAAAGATGGCACAAGGTGCTAAACCAGGTGAAGGTGGCGAGCTCCCAGGTCACAAGGTTTCTGTCTCCATCGCTCGTACCCGCCATTCCACTGCCGGTGTTGGTCTCATTTCTCCTCCCCCTCACCACGATATCTATTCTATCGAGGACCTTAAACAACTCATCTATGATCTGAAATGCTCAAATCCTCGCTCTCGCATTTCCGTCAAACTTGTATCTGAGGTCGGAGTTGGTATTGTTGCTAGCGGTGTTGCCAAAGCAAAGGCAGATCATATACTTATATCTGCCCATGATGGAGGTACTGGTGCCTCTCGTTGGACTGGGATCAAATATGCTGGTCTGCCATGGGAACTCGGCCTGGCCGAGACACATCAGACCCTTGTTCTAAACGATCTACGTGGGCGAGTCACTGTTCAGACTGACGGTCAGATTAGGACAGGTAGGGACATCGCTATTGCTTGCTTACTCGGTGCAGAGGAATGGGGTTTTGCGACGACGCCATTAATTGCCATGGGTTGTATCATGATGAGGAAGTGTCATCGTAAGCTTGTAGGCTTTCCATTATCATCTGATGTCTCATGTTCTTTGTTCCAGTCAACACCTGCCCTGTTGGTATTGCTACTCAAGATCCTCAACTTCGGGCCAAGTTTGCAGGTCAACCCGAACAAGTCATCAACTTTTTCTATTACCTAGCTGAGGAGCTTCGTGGCATCATGGCGAAGCTCGGCTTCCGTACAATCAATGAGATGGTTGGTCGGGCCGATATGCTCAAGGTGAACGAACTGTTACGCACTCCTAAAACTGCACATCTCGATCTCTCCGCTATCCTTAAACCTGCTTGGCAGATGCGTCCAGGTGCTGCTACTTATCGTATCCGTCAACAAGATCATAAGCTCTACATTCGTCTCGACAACAAGTTTATCGACGAGGCTGAACCCGCTCTTACTAAGGGATTACCTGTCCACATTGAGTGTGATGTCACCAATACAGATCGTGCCCTTGGAACGTCTCTCTCGTACCGTGTGTCCAAATCGTACGGCGAGGAAGGACTTCCAAAAGATACTATCCATATTCGTATGCGAGGCTCAGCTGGGCAATCTTGCGGTGCTTTCCTTGCCCCTGGGATCACCATCGAGTTAGAGGGTGATGCCAATGACTATGTTGGAAAGGGTTTGTCTGGTGGAAGGCTTGTTGTATACCCTCCCAAACAATCAACGTTCAAGGCTGAAGAGAATATTATCATCGGAAATGTTTGTTTGTATGGTGCCACCTATGGAGAGGCTTTTATTCGTGGCATTGCAGCTGAGCGTTTCGCAGTCCGGAACTCAGGCGCTAACGCCGTCGTTGAGGGCTGTGGTGATCACGGCTGTGAGTACATGACTGGCGGTCGAGTCGTCATCCTGGGCTCTACTGGTCGTAATTTTGCCGCTGGCATGAGTGGTGGTATTGCATACGTCCTCGACACTGCTCATACATTTGCTTCCAAAGTCAACAAAGAAATGGTCGAACTAGGACATGTCACCGATCCTCGAGAGATCGCCGCATTACGTGGCTTGATTGAGGATCATCGTCACTATACGCAATCCGAGATTGCTGACCGTGTTCTTCATGACTTCCACCACCTCCTTCCACTCTTTGTGAGGGTAATGCCGCTGGATTACAAGCGAGTATTGGAAGAGCAAGCCATTCGCGAGAAGGAAGAGAAGCAGCGTTTGAACGTCATTGATCTAGTCCCATCACGAACCGCCAGCCAGGTCGATTTGGCATCTGAAAGTCTTGAAGAGATTCTCACACACAAGGCTCACCCTCAGGGCGTTGTAGGTCAGATGCAGAAATCTCGCCATGAGCCTTCCTTAGTTGATGTTGAAGATTCACTTGTTGATGAAACTACAACTAAAAAACGCCTTGAGAAGCTCGACAAGACTCGTGGTTTTATGAAATATAAACGGCTCGGTGAGGCTTACCGTCCTCCTCGTAAACGTGTTAAGGACTGGAAAGAAATATCCGTGCGTTTAACTGAAAGCGAACTCAAATACCAGTCTGCCCGCTGTATGGATTGTGGCGTCCCCTTCTGCCAGTCCGATACGGGCTGCCCTATATCTAATATAATCCCTAAGTGGAATGATCTTGTCTTCAAGGGACAATGGCAGGATGCACTCAATCGCTTATTGATGACCAATAACTTCCCCGAGTTTACTGGTCGTGTCTGCCCTGCTCCATGTGAGGGTGCTTGTGTTCTTGGTATCAACGAGCTACCTGTGGGTATCAAGAGCATCGAGTGTGCTATCATTGATAAGGTGTGGTCTATATATCCGGATCATGTACTGTGCTTCATCATCATTTCCAGGGCTTTGAAATGGGCTGGATAGTACCCCAACCACCTGCATTTAGGACCGGAAAACATGTAGCTGTTATTGGTTCCGGTCCTTCTGGTCTTGCATGTGCGGACCAGCTGAATAAAGCAGGTCATCAAGTGGCTGTGTACGATCGCAACGATCGCATGGGTGGCCTTCTTATGTATGGCATACCGAAGTAAGTGCGCACGCTTTCCATACTTCAACTCTTCTGACAAATATTTAGCATGAAACTTGATAAAGATATTGTACAACGACGTGTTGATCTTATGACTGCTGAGGGTATCGTATGTATATTTACTATCTCAGCTCAACTACTCCTGAACCACTTCCAGACGTTCGTTCCTAATATCCACGTCGGTGTGGATGTAGATATCAACGAGATCCGCAACGAGCACGATGCTGTCGTTATTTGCACCGGTGCTACATGGCCGCGTGACTTGAAGATTCCCCATCGTGACGCTAATGGTATACACTTTGCCATGGAGTACCTCCAGGTTGGTCTGATCCCTTCGCCTGATTTCGTTTCTTATCGTATATTGTATCAGCTTAATACGAAATCGTTACTGGATTCACAACTGCAGGATGCCTCGTACATCACTGCGAAGGGCAAAGATGTTATAGTCATTGGTGGTGGTGACACGGGTAATGACTGTATCGGTACAGCTATGCGGCATGGCGCCAAGTCGGTTGTGAATTTCGAACTTCTCCCTAAGCCGCCTACTGCTCGTGGACGAGACAATCCTTGGCCACAATGGCCCCGGTGCGTTCTTTTTTCTCTATGTCCATGATTAATGTTGATTTGGCTTAGCATTTTCCGTACCGATTATGGACATATCGAGGTCGCAGCCCACTTTGGTAACGGTGAGTCTTTCCGCCGGTTTTAACTTAGGGCCGTGCAAACAGAATTTTAGATCCTCGCGAGTACTGTATCTCTACCAAGGACTTTGTCGTTGACGAAAATAATGATCTCATGGGATTGAATACTGGTGCGATAGTTTACACCGACGATATCAACGACATCTATTAATGTCTCTTATAAAGTTCGTGTTGAGTGGACCAAGGATAGCGGAGGTCGCTGGAAAATGGAGGAAGTCCCGGGATCAGAAAAATACTTCCCTGCTCAGCTTGTCTTCCTTGCCCTCGGGTTCTTAGGCCCTGAGGCCAGTGTTGTCAAGCAACTTGGTATTAAACAGGATGCTCGCTGTAATATTCAGACGCCTCCAAAGGTATGTATCACGACCCAGCATGCACTTAATCTTTAACTCGAACTGATTGGCTTTTTTCCAGAAATATAGGACTAACATTGAGGGTGTTTTTGCTGCAGGTGACTGCAGACGGGGTCAATCGCTGATCGTTTGGGGTATCAAGTACGTGTATTTATTTGTCCCCTTGTCGTCGCTCATCGTGTTTTAGCGAGGGTCGTGGCGCTGCTGTCGAGGTCGATGCCTACTTGTCCGGATCCACCAGGTTACCTCTGGCCGGAGGCATCAAGGCGAGAGTGAGTTGGACTACCGTGGCTTCGATGCTAAAACACTTAAAGCATGTACTATAGACCTATGTCCCTCCTCCCAGCAAGATTGGGCAGAAATCTCACTCCGTCCAAGTCAAGGCATGAAATGCCAGAATTTATGGCGACTATCTCATAGAATGATTCTTGTATCTATCATATTTTGTAATTGCTTGTTGTTATGCCGTCTGTTGGTTTAGATTTCTGCAATTTTATCTGGTACTCAATCTTGATTAAAAAAACTGGTATTCGACGACTTGACGACTTGAACCAGGGATGGCATGCGCATCCGGCGAAGATGAAGTTGATTAGAAGTATAGGTAAATGCTCTAGCAGACTATGAAAAAAGCTTGAAGATCGAGGAACGTTCCTGTATGTCCCTACTCTTTCCACGAATAGCCCAGACGCCCCAGTTAGTTTTAACCATTACGCGTGGGTCAAAATCCGCAATTTCCCATTTTTCACTCCCAAAGGAATTGGGACCAGGTGTGATGACCCACTCAAACTCACCAGCAACCTGGGGTGCGCCTGAAAGCGAGCGAACATCGCGTTCGACGTCGGTGGGTGAAAACCCGGTGATGAAAATTGTGCATTTGCTTGCGAGAAGCGTTGGCAGGACAGGACCCCATTCCGTTGGGGAGGCAATTTGCAAGAGAGGCTGCCCAGTCTCATCTACAGATTCTGGGGATGGGAACCCAAATCCAGGAGAAAACATGAAGAAGAGGTCACTATAGGGATCCAATGTGTGCTGGAATTGAGCATGTACATCAGCGTAATTGGTTTGCATTCCCGTGATCGTGAGTTGAGGAGTGTAAGGAACAGTGTATGATGGAACACCATACTTTTGGAGTGAGTCTCGTGTGCGTTTAAGCCGAGCAATAGGTGCGGGGGTAGGAGGTTCGTATACATTTGGTAGATATTCGGGTTTTCTCTCCATCACCTCCTTATTTCCTGCAACATCGACATGTAGTGCATTGGCATTACTTGATGTATCCGGATTAGTCGTGGATGTTTTAGGCATCCCGTCCTTTGGAGGCTTCGGCAACGAAACCTGGGGTCCAATAAAAAAAAGATGAAAGTGGGTGGAGGGGAAAAGCATGGTCAATTGCTCCCATGCATGAGGTGGCAGAGATGATTCAGCGCGTGCCCCGAGGATGAAAACGCGCACTTGAGGTTTTCCTACGGCTGCCTCTTCTGTTTCTGGTGCACCTGGCTCGACGTGAAGTGTGCTTCGGAGCGCTAACGGATTTGATCAGTCCACGCGCTCTTCTTCAGTTCTGCGCGGAGAAAGGAATCACCTGCGAGAGATCGACTTCCCTCTGGAGTGAGCCGTTGGTTTTTCAACGTCAAGTTGCTGTACTGGTGTAGGGTATTTCCAATCGTGATAGGGTAAGTGAGAAGCTTACTCGCGTGTCGACGTGACCGCTCAGTGTCCATGGAATTGAACCCTCGAGTGTACCAGAAGACATCCCAATTTGCGAAGGAAATAGCTTCTTCATATCCCTGAGGACCTTTTCCGAGGAGCATAAAAGATCAAAATCCAGTCAAAGGTATAATATGGAAGACTCACCCGGCAACTCGAACTCATGCATCCTCCTTCCACTTCGCAGATCGTGTTCATCTTCATTGGCTTCTCGTAGACGTTGACAATATTTTTTATGCTCTTTGTCTTCTTTCCAATGTTCTTCTGAACAATGAGTAGGCCAGCCACAGTCTGGACACTCATACTTGACTGCGCGGGGTTGTGCTTGGGTATGGGCGTGAACATGCGTATGAGAGCCGGCACATATAGGGCAAGGAGCCAGATGTTTGACAGCATCTCCTCTAGCACGTATGGGAGGAAAAGGAGATTTGGAGAACGGGTGAAATAGGTTGTCTTGAGCAAGGATACGACCAGACTCCACAGACGAAGGTGATTTGTTCCTCCTGAGAAAACTAAAGATCAATCTTCGCTGGCCAACATGACCAAGGGAAGGGAGGCAAGCTGAACGAAAAAAGACCAGGCGGGCAGGCAGCCAGGACAAGAGCATTTAGAAAAAAACTCGTTTCTGGGTATTCCAATATTTGTATTTTCCTCTGTTGTCTATCACCCCCGATTTTGCCCTCTTCCCTCGACCATTCATGACTACTCGTCAAGCAACCATTTCTCGCAAAACTAGCGAAACCGAAATTGAGGTCTTCATTGATTTGGATTGTGTTCCCAGCGCAAATGTCAAACAGATGATCGATGTTTCTACCGGAATTGGATTCCTGGACCATGTATGATTTCTTCGCATGGATCCAGGTATTAATCCATGATTTTCATAAGATGTACACTGCCTTGGCCAAACATGGTGGCTTGTCTCTGAGTATGAAGTGCAAGGGTGATCTATGGATCGACGACCACCATACAGCAGATGAGTCGAGGCATCTTGATTTCCATCTCAGTTGTCCAACGATCACACACAGGACAGTGCTATTGCGCTGGGGACTGCATTCAAGCAGGCCCTTGGCGAAGTCCGTGGCATCCGGCGGTATGGGACAGGGTTTGCTCCTTTGGACGAGGTTAATATCAATGTAATCTGTCTCAACTCGCCCATTTCATGCCTTGTTTCCAGGCCCTTTCTCGCGCTGTTATTGACATCTGTTCTCGACCTTACTGTGTGACCGACCTAGGCCTCCGACGCGAGAAGATTGGTGATCTCTCTACTGAGATGATACCCCATATATTCTATTCATTTGCCATGGCGTCTGGCGTAACTCTTCACATTGATGTTCTCAGAGGCGAAAACGATCATCATCGGTATGTTCGGCAACCCTCAACAAGCTTAAAGTTCATAAGTTCATTTGCTTTCACCCCAGTTCTGAATCTGCTTTCAAAGCCCTCGCCTTGGCGATTCGTCAGGCCATTGAGAAAACGGGAGGCACCGATGTCCCCAGTACCAAGGGAATACTATAAATCTCACGATCAAATCTCAAGATATATCGATGACTGTCCAGTCAACAAAAAACAAAATAAAATGCACACTGTATCTAGCCCCAAAATATACATTGCTTTTCGCGAGGAGGGTTCAACTTTGCATTTGTGGGGCAATTGAATGCTCTCGCAAATTCTGGTATATTTGAAACGGTTCCGTCCACTCGATAACGGCTCGGGGAGTGAGGGTCAGTCAGGATACGCTGAACCTTAACAACATGAATCAGCCGTTAGCTATTCAAACTCAAAGAATCACTCACAGCTGCAGTTGGTTTCATCGTACGTGCCCAAATGCGCCCAAATGCGATGAAGAATAGTTGCTCCCTCAAGAACAAGTTAGCGATGAAAGTGATCTTAGTTGCCTTTCTGGCCTACCTAGTATAATTCAAACCAGGCAGCAGGTATTCACCACCTGCCTCAACAGAAGTATTGTATTGTGCTTTCCACGCTCGGAACGATTGTATTAAGCCCGTATCTCCAATATTTTCACCAGACGTGCTTCAAGAAATAAGCAAGACCAGAAGAAACTGCATCAAGCTCACAGATTGCCCTGTGATCGATCCTCAACATCTGTATAATTCGAGATGAAATTCTGTAGCTCACATTAACATGAATCTTCCTTCCTTTCCCATCATCAATAGTATAGGCTATAGAGAACAACTGAGGATCATAGAGCCTCATGAAGAAAATTATTCCGTACCGGAGTACTGTTTGACGATGCAATCTTGTTTAACCTTGAAGCCTTGGCTCGTGGAGTCCGTCCACCATTTTTCAAGTTTACCATGTTGGTTGTACAAGCGCCCAGCAGAATCGAATGCGTGCTATTCCTCCAAGTGAGCAATGATTCTGGCCACACCAACAATCCGACAGACCGTCAGTTCATGAGCCGCAACTTGACCGAAAGCACCGTAAGAGAGATATCCAGGCCTAAAGCAACATGATGTCTAGGGTTCAGGTTGGAACAAAATAACGGACCATCCTTGGTAGAAAAAAGGGGGCTGGAGTATACCAGCTGGGAAAACAATCTACAAAAACATTGGACTGAGCTGTCCACCTGCATGAAAGCTTTTCTTGCCTCGTTAGCCGGAGGATTGAAATATGCGTTGACCATAGAGGGCCACATTTCCCATGACTCTGGATCCCTGTTCAGTTCAAGTCTCAGCCAACCTTTAGATATTTCACTCTTCCTAGTGTGAAATCAGTCAGAGTTCATTTATTCGAAAAAATCTATACCGAGCACTCAGCATATTGTTGAAAAAGTCGCTTTCATCAATTTGAACCGAACGATAATAATGAGCGATGGACTGAGAGTCTTCTGTATTTGGAGACAGAGGATAACCAACTTTGACATGAATAGCATCAGCCTAAAATACTATTCATTTTCAGTCGAGGGGCTAGATGACAGGTACATTCACCTTCTCTGCAGCTGCATTCGCAGACTTTACATCCATCCAGTCAATATCTCTAAGTGAAACCTTGAATGCATCGACAATATCAGTTATAATTTTGGTCCCTTTTGCTCGAGAATCTCCGCCAAAGGTCTGTTTGATGAAGAATCTGCCAGCAGCAAAACCAAGAGTCTCTTCCACTTTGCCAACACAGAACTCTCCGCGGTCGCCAACAGCCCCTTTCTTGATACCGGTCAATGCTTCTAGTAGTGTTCGTTGAGCTTGCCATGCCTCAGTATTCATACCAAGGAGTGGGGATAACGCCAGCGCCGCTTGCATCACGAGATATGACTCAACGACATGGTTTGGTGTGTCCTTCAAGATATCAGAAAGGTTGGTTGCATACTCAGGATAGGTTAAGATGACACGTTGCGAGAACCGGGGCGTGAACGTTGAAAGATAGGCTGGGAAGTCTACCTCCGGCAGAGCATCAAACAAAGCGGTGAGGTGAATGGGATTATAGGTCGCAATGGGATCTTGTAGAATATCCCTAGAGAAATGTGTTTTCAGATAACTTTACGCGTCAAATTTACTTTGACGACTTACAGATCGAGACTTGCCCGTGCCATCCTACTTTCAAACTCAACAACTTTTTTAGCTAATCCATGGATATCACGATGTTTGGGAGGTTCATCCTCGCCTCCACCATCACCACTGTCATCATCACCATCCCAAGGTGGCCAAGGCCAGGGAGGCCACATTCTCTGAGATTCCTTCTTGATCCGAAAATTGGCTTGCTTGTCATTTCGTCTGAATTCTAACTTTTCCATGTTACTACCATCATCAAGGATGGTCAAGAGACGCTCAACGACAGTCTGGTACAGCCTCTTGATGGATTCATCCTCATAGTATTCCTACGGAAGAGGGATTCAGGAGTTTAGACCATGATATGACAAGGACAAACCTTGGAAGGAAGGCCAAGGTCTGGCTGGCTGAACCACAAGACCATATGGTTTGGGTCATCTCCAACGTCACCCTCTATGCCGAAAGAAAACAATGAACTGATACCTGGAAAAGATGAGGACGTGTAATGCTCTTCCCTTAATGAATACATCATACCTTGCGAGTGAAGGAATGCAAGCGCAGCTGTCAATCCTTTGGATTTTCTCTTTTTTCCTCGCCGGCCAATTTCAGTGCCTTCACCTCTGAACAGCTTCCTAATTGTCTTAACAAAGTGCTCAAGCGGTGCACCACCAATACCATCCAGTAAAGACTCGTTGAGACAGGAAGAGTACATATCCCGGATTTTTTTGAGAACTTCTTCATCGTATGGGTCCTTAGATTCTAATGCAATTTTGTCTGAAGATTCCAAAATCCGCCGTATGACCTGCTGATTTTGCTGAGCCAATGCTTCAAAATTGCCATAACTACTTTTATCCGCAGGCAATGGGTGCGCTCTTAACCACCCATTATCTTGATCGAAAATATCAGGACAATCCGATCATATCAACCAACACGGAAATCCTGTACTTACTAACAAATTCATAAAAGTTCTCGCAGGGATCCTGAGTCGTGTCCAAAGAAGAAAGAATCACTCCAGCCAATATAACACATTGTGGTCCTATGCATACATCCTGTCATATTCATATTGGAGCACGTGTAAGCAAAACCTTTGAAGAGGGTATCCCTGACCTTTCCTGCGCCTTCAGTAGGGCCGGGAATAGGTACTGGTCTCACTGTCTTGGTGACCTTTTCAGTCGTAGTAAATGTCTCCGTTTTTCCACCTTTCGTGGATGAATGAATATGGGTCATCGTGGAAATCCTTGTTCTTGTAAAAGTCTCCGTCTCAGTATATGGTAGCGTATGATACTCCGTCGTTGTCAAAGTCTGAGTGACAGTCTCTCCAGGATCACTACCGCGGTCGAGACTAAGTCTATGCTGAGCCCCGGCAAAGAGGCCAATAAAAACCTGTAGATCGTCAACCTCAGAGAAGATATCTTGAAAAACTCGACACTTGCCGAGCTGACTAGAAGCAATATGAGAGCTAGAATTAATAGGATCTTGGTGAGAGGTGTAAGTGGTTCCTGGGCCACCTTGTTAATACAATCCGAGAATGTCGATTGGCCAAGTTCCTCCTCTGCGGTATCTAATAAAGGTACTCGCTCTGCGGCATTAGAACACAGCGCAATTGAACATACTGAGGTGCACTCACCATTAGAGGGCCCAGGATCTGTGTCCGACATTGTGACTGACGAAATACTTTTGAGACACAAGCCGCACGAGTACCTCCTATGTGGACAATGCTGGACAAACGATGCCTTGATGCCATCGTGTGGACGCTGCGAGGATACGAGGCGCGCATGTCAAAGTCACGTGTCGAAGAGCAAGACACGTAATCTGCAAGTTTCACTATCGAAACTTGATCCTGAGTGCGCGTAGGGTTTGTCTGTCAGTGTACATTGTTGTTATTGCTCCTATCAACATCTTCTGTTTGTGCGTGCCCCACGTTATCAAATTTTTGAGGTTTGACAGCTCAGAATACACTCCACACGGGCATAGTGCGGATCGGATAATATTCAAGGATATGTCTCTCAGGTAATGATTCGGCGTTACACTTCTTACCTTCTTTGTAGCGAAGTTTGATATGTAGCACATGCTGGATATCTCCGTATTCCGAAATATGGCTATACAAATCCAGTCCAAGGATTAATTTATCAAAATGGTTTGTCCGAAGCGGGAGTTTTGTCCTCGTAATAACTACCTAGCTGTGACTCTGTGAGATATACCAGAATAAAATATACGTCCACACTGACGATTGGGACCTTTACAAGAACTTCACGGCGGACAAGCGGCGTTACAGAAAGAAACTAGAGGATTTTGAGGACAGATATGTCGCAAAAGTATTGGGGGATATACCAGTAATACACCGACACCAGCACTGGCACCCCAAATTCCTAAACTGGTAACCCAACGTCTCGAAGACTGGGAAAAATTCAGTGATAGGTTGCAGAGGAACATATAATAAACACCATGAGGGTAGCATTCAAGGGTGTTTGGGCTTTAAATGTGAGGTATGCCGTGGCAAACGAGGAGAGTGGACAAAAAAGATTGAATAGGATTGAATGTTGCCGCGAACACGTGAAAGCATGTATCTGACTTTTTTGACTTATGCCCAACCCACGACAACGACGTAAGGCTCGATCGTCATCCTATCGTCCAATTACACATTCCAAACATGCAAAACGGAATTTGAAGAGAATGCCAGGTAAGCATGTTAATGAGTGTCAATGAACTAGTAACCGATACGGCTCCAAGCTATAAGAGGGCCAAATGTTTTGCAGGAATGTTGGGACAAAAACAGAACATTGAAACAAAAGTATGTGGAAGGTCATGTTTAAGTCTAGCACTGACATACGCATTTTGAGTCAGTTATGCTGCACTGGGTCTGCTCGACTCGCTGAATCCTCAGGTATCAGGTGGGGTGGAGAAAAATCAAGAGACTTCAATCAGAGCCTTGCCGGAAGCTTTGCATAGCAGCGGTTCCAATACATTTCAAACTCAGTCTCCTATCCCCCCAGGATTTGGAAGAATCATACGTGACAAAACCGGGAACGTGGCCCTAGTTGAAATGAACGAAGGAGTACAACATACAGTGGGTGAGAAAGCTACCCAGATGGACACGGAGCAATCAGACCCAGTCATCGATGCCAATGTGCTAGCCAAATGGACAATCAAGAAAACAGCGACTACAGTTGATCGTGATGAGCAGATACATATAAGTAATGGTTAGTGTCACTTCTCATTGTCTGTTGGTTCAGTAAGGCATGAGAACTTATCTACTATTTCTTGACCCTACCTCCAACTGACAGTGCTCGAAAAGATGTCGACAACTCAAACTGCTTCTCGGACTCTCTCGTTCACATTAACTAGTGTTGGGACCCGCTATACCTCAAGAGCTGAAGCAGTCTATCTCCAGAAGCTTGTTGCTAAGTATGGAAATAATGTCGACCAGATGGCTAGAGATCACAAATTCAATTCCGACCAAAGGACACCAGTGCAATTGCGAAATGCTCTTCGTCGAGCAGGGCTGTATACTCAGTGATTGTGCACAGCCAGGCTGATCTATGGATACAGTCAATCCTCTTTTAATTTAGTGAAATTCCAAAATCCATGGATATGGTGTATGAGATTCGAAAATTATCCTTTCAATCTTCTTTGGATTATCCTCCATGTTGAGTCATACAAACACAACTGAATAATCTGTTGTCAATGGAACTGACCACTGTAGTGTAAAAGATTTCATATCATTTCCTCTTGAGACTGTGATAGTCCTTGAGAAATTGTTCTCTTGTCAAGCCCAAGACTGGGTGTGACCTGAAGAATTAATTCTGAGTGGAATTTCCTAAGGAAAAGATCTGGCTCTGTTGAGAACAAAACTAAAGAATAATTCTCCTCTCCAAGTACTCCTAATCCATTTCTTTCACCGGTTAGAATTATATCATTAATTATGTAATCACAATAATATTACTTTGCAAACTAGTCTTTTTTTTCTGAATCAGCAATTTGTTACATGGTGCTCAATCATAGTCTGTGGTAGATGGCTCTATTTAAATACACACATATCTAATAGTAAGAAAAGAAAGAAGTAGTACCTATTAAGTAGGAGAAAGGGAAAAGTAAAGAGAATTACTCAATGTTATCCATAAAACAAAAAACTTGTAGGTTGCTCTGTAAAAAGTCGACTATCTTGCTGATATAGTTGTAACTGCTGTAAAGAGGGCACTGGTACAGAATATAATAGCATGTTTCAAGTTGGGTGCTATTGTACAGATAGGATATATTTTTGTTAGAGAAAAATTTTGCTCTGTATTCACCAATAGGGACATGGTTTATAATGAGTCATATTGTATAGGCACAAATAAAGTTGGAGATGCTAATAACTTTTAACCAGCTCCCTCCCTTAGTGTATATTGGAATAATAAGGCTGTCATTATTATTATATATATTGAAAAACTGGTTTTTTCTATATAGGGTATTTTCAAAGAACATTTACTACTTCTTGTGATGTCCTCATACTCATTTTTCTAGTATAGTTCTCATAATTCTTTGTTAGAATATTGAATAAGGATCTGATAGAACTTGATCTATTAGTTCACTTTAAGGTACAAAGACCATTTATTATCACTAAGATAGTCCCAGAACTAAATTAAGCTAGTTGTTATAAACCACCCCAGTCCTAAAATTGTATGACTAAAGAGATAGGAAAAGTAGAAATTCTTCTCTAATAAGTTAAATAATGTCATAAATCGCCTACCCAAACCAAAAATAGTACAGCTAGAGGAATGGGAAGAACAAGTGTTATTCTTGGATGAACTAGACGAGAGATTCTAATTACAGAAAAGAAGAGATAAGATAAGATAAAGATGAGGTCTCATGACCTGGTTACATGATAGGTCACATAATGGAATCTTCTGGAAGGTTCAGTAGTTACTTAAGCATACACATAGACAAATAGAAATTGTGTATAAGTAGGTAGCACAATCTACCAAGAGACTCCATCGAGTTCTCTTCATTTATCTCTAACGTTGAGTGTGATAAGATGGTCACCACGACTAGCTTGTCATTACAGCATTACCCTCCTAATTCTATCTATGTGGTACTACTCCACTACCACCTGACTTCATGGTCTGTTTATTCCGTCTCTATCAGTCAGCTTCTCCCAGCTCCAAACACAATCTAGAAATAACTCTAGTATCATATGACTGCATCCTTGTCTTGGATCCACGTATAGCATCTGCTTCTAAAGATTAGGCTATATGTGATAAACTCACATATCCATAATAAACTTCTAATCTGTTGTATCTGTTCTAAGTTTGTCTAAGTTCATTTTAGATCAAGGTTAGCTAGCATTCCAGAGAAGAGTCTGAAGTCTTAGTGTCCAGAAGCCCAGTGAGATGTTTCAACTCCAAAGACCCTGTTGTTAGCTCATCTATCTTGTTTCTCGAGGTAATAGACTATTCCAGTCTATGACAGCTTGGAAGCCCTCTGTTAAGAGTACCCTGTTAGAAATCTAGGATATGTCTGGGGCTTGTAGAAGAGTCCTAAGAGCATGTCTTAGTTAGGAAATGGGGTTATAAGTCTTATCCCATGTCACAGTTCCGCGGTAAATTTGCTAGCGGTGTAACATCGATACGACCATAATTTTCTTGAGTTATAGAGACAAAGTCAGACTCAAAAGGAATAAAATAGACAGAGGCACCAGAGTCCAAGAACCATTCATTATTATAAGAGCAGCCATATGGTATTTCTTTACCCTTGCATGTAGTATATAGTATTCTATCACATCTGCATAAATTCTCAGCTATAGGTGATGCAAGCAATACAAATTTATTATCACATCGAGCCATATAGACTATACTATTCAGTGCTACAAAGTTCCTAGTTGCAGCCATTATATTGGCACAGGTTGTAAGAGACTGAGCCGAGATAGTTAGAGAATAATGGGAGATAGTAAAGGAATATACATATAAGTCATGTCCAGAAGTCTAATTATTCAAGCCTCAATCCTTAAGACTTCCCAAAAATACTACATCATCAGCATTGACTGACTTCCCTAAAACAAAAGTGTTTTTCACTGAAGGTAGGTTAACATCTATCTTAGATGGACTACTTTGAACCTGAGAGGAAAAGGTTTTTAGAGAAGACTCAATGATTTTGGAGGCAGATGCCTCAATAGGAGTAGGATCAGGGAATTTTCTAACCAAGCACTCATCATACAGTTTCAATGCTCTTTCTTGTGCATATGCTAGTGGATCATGAATTGAACTAACTTGGGAAGAACATTGTTCAGAGAGTTGATCAGTGAGTTTGAGTACTCTAGCTATTGATTGAGGTTTGGGAGGAAGAGAATGAGAAGGGGGAATAACAGTAGCTATACTTGCAAAAGCAATAGCACTAGAGGCTTGGTAGTCATCACCATTAAGAGATTTGGAAGAGCCATCTACCTAGTGTGCTTTACCACCTCGTTTTCCTCAACCACACTTTTTCTTCTGCTGCTGAGGAGAATCCCTCTGTGATTGCTACTGCTGCTGCCCCTGTGATTACTATTGCTGCTGCCCCTAAGGATACTACTGCTACTTATCTTGGGGGTTTCTCTTCCAAGAGGAAGAACAATTACTTCTAGGGACATCTGAGTATCGAGCAGTATGAGTACTAATTGACTTTTGAAAGAACTCAGACTGAATAGCTAAGCTCACAAAATCCCAAGTCAACTGGGAAAGCGAGGTTTGAGAAGTAAGAATAGAGGTAACCAAGTTATCCCAAGATTGAGGAATAGCAGACAAAAGTGTTATTACACGAATAAGAGAAGGAATATTACATTTGTTTCTCTTTAGTCTGGTATAAAGAGTATTGAGTTCTGCAATCTGGAGAGCAGGGTTACTGTTCCCAGAGATCTGGAAGTGTCTAGTGCACTGATAATCTGCAAAAACAGAAACAGATCTAGGAGAGCTATACTTATCACGCAAATAGTTCTAGAGACTCTGCATCCTCTTTTTCATGCATAAGGATATTGTGAGCAAGAGATGAGTTCATTATCCCAAGTGTTTGAAAATCCAGACTGCTATGCCTTGCATGCTTGTCCAAATCCTCAGATGAAGGGATTGTAGAAGAGGTAAGCATATCCTTAGCATTATAAGAGAAACCAGGCATAGTGATCATAGCAAGACAAGACTGCACACTGATTGCCCAAAAAGGATAAACAGATGGGCTAGATAGGTAAGGAATAGTGGAAATCAAACTTGTCATAACTATTATCAAGAAAGTCAGCTTAGTTCAGGGAGCAGATACAGCAGTAAATGTATAGTGCTTCATCCTAAACAGTCATAGGCCATAGCATTTGTATAAAAGCAGAAGATCCTGTAGGTATAAAGTGATTTAACAGGGAGATTAGCTCAATTTACAACAGGTCTAGGAACGATACCAAGAAGAAGACAATAGTCAATCCTGCCAGCAAGCCAGTCAAGTCCTTTTTATCAACTGAGGTAGCTTGAAAGTATCAAAGAAGATCAGGGTAGACCAGGGCCCATAACCTATCAGAAGGATAGAGAGCAGCAATTACAGTGGAAACAAATAATAGTCTATTCACTAGATTATTTAACAGATGATACTTGTAGTGAACTCAAGTTAGGGTTAACTTAAGCACACACTCTTTATTGGAGTTGACAAAGAGAACTCGTTAGAGTCCTCGCTAATTGGTCTAGCTACTTATATGTGAATCGGTATTTACTAGTATTTGTCTACTCAAATTATCCCGCGGACTCCTTTTGAGTCATAGTGTCCCATGCACTTCAAATTATTACATAATAAAGAGAAATGAAAAAGAAATAAAATAATCCGCTACCGCAGATATTCCAGCTCACCTGCCGTTTTATTACACCACCCCTCTCTCAAGCTTCCTCATCCTCAAGGATTTTACAATTCACTGTCCTAATCCCCTATGTTCCCCATTTCATCCTCTTCTTGTTGTTTTATCTGTAAGAACGGATTACGGCTTACTTTAGCAAATGGATTTCTTTTCCATTGCCGCCAATTTTCTTCTAATCTTTTCCAATACTCTTGCTCGTATTTCTTCTCCCCCCACCCATATAATAATTTTGCCGTATACTTCCCCGGCAATTCTCTGTTGAACACGTTCTTTTCTTCCTCCATTTCTTGCCGCCTTGTTTCTTCTTTTTCCTCCCTTTCATATTCCTTCTCAAACTCTTCTACAAGATCACTTGCATTTTTAAGATTCTCCCTACTTTCCCAAGTGTCTTCCTCTACCATACACCCCTTCCATCGTACTAAGTACTTATTTTTCCCTTGTACCCGTCTCTTATTCATTATCTTTTCCATCTCCCACTCCTCTTCTCCTTCAATTACCATGGGTTGTGGCATTTCTTTCTTCTGTTCTTCTACCTGACTGGTGTATCTTTGTACTCTACTTACATTAACTACCGGATAAATCCTTACTATACTAGATAGTTCTAATTCTATGGCGTTCATCGAGACTATTGACTTGACTTTGTAAGGTCCAACAAATCTTTCTGTAAGTTTTTCCGTTCTCCTGCCCACTATTTGGTACTTGAGATCCTTGGTACTGAGTAGCACTAGATCTCCCACTCTATACTCTTCTACCTCTCCTCTATGCCTATCCACATATTTCTTCATGTCTTCTTGCGCTTTACTGAGTGCCGCCTTTGCTTTCCCTTGTATTTCCTACATCCTTTTCACGAATTTATTCGCTTCCTCAAACTTTCCCTTCTTCCTCAACTCAAATCCCATCCTTGGGTCTCGTCCATTATTTACTTTAAACGGTGACACTTTTGTGCTTGTCTGTATCTTGTTGTTATAAGCGAATTCTGCTGTGCCTAACCATTCCAGCCACTGTTCTTGTCAATGGTCGATGAACATCCTCAGATACTGTTCCAATTCCTGATTCATTCTTTCCGTTTGTCCATCTGTTTACAGGTGGAACGCCGTTGACAATTTGCTATCGATTCCCAACATCGCATTCAACTCCCTCATCACTCCTGCTGTGAACTGCAGCCCTCTATCTGAAATAATGCTTTCTGACAAGCCGTGTAACTTCCAAACATTATCCCTGAACAATCGTGCCAGTCCTCCTGTTGTCGTTTTCTCTGTAGTTGGGATAAAATGTACCATTTTTGTTAATCTATCAACAACTACTAAGATTGAGTCGTATCCCTAAGCCAAAGGCAGCTTGGTGATGAAGTCTGCTGATATATGACTTCATGGCTTCTCTGGAATAGAATTCGGCATTAGTTTGCCAGCAGGTGCTTGTGTTTGATTTTTATCATGTTAGCACGTATCACAGCCCTCCACATATTGCTTTATTTCTCAACTCACTCCTAGCCACCAGAAATTTCTGGTTACCAGTTCCGTCGTCTTCCACTGTCCTCCATATCCCTCTACAGGGCACATATACCTTTCCTTCTTTCAACATTAATCCCTCACTTTCTCTCTACTCTTCGTCCCTTAGGATTTTGACTCCTGCTCGCTTCATTTCTTCTACTGCCTTTATAACCTCATTGTCCCTTGCCTCACTCTTTCTTATTTTATCTAGTATATCTACTCCTTCAATCACTACTTCTGTCACTTGTGCCGCTCTGGCCTCCAACCATTCTCTCTTCACCAACGTCTGCTCTTCGTTATCTCTTTCTGCTTCCATTTCCCAATCTGGTCTTCTACTCAATCCGTCTGTCTTCCCCATCCTTTGTCCAGGCACATGTTTTAAGATAAAGTCGAACCTAGATAAATACAGAGCCCATCTAGCTTGTTGCCTATTTAATTTCTAGCTGCTCATAAAGTATTCTAAGTTCTTATGGTCCAACCAAATCTCAAACTTTCCCTTTGCTCCTTCTAGGAAGTGCCTCCAGACATCAAATTACTACTAACATTTCTTTGTCGTAAATTTCATAATTATGTTCTGTCTCGTTCAGAGATTTTAAAATGTACGCCACCAGTCTCCACTTGTTATCATCACATTTGATTGACAGAACTTCTCCTATTGCGAAATTGGAAGCATCTGCCTCAACCCTGAATTCTTTGTCTAAGTCAGATGCTACTAGTAATGGTCTCGTCGTAAAGATCCCCTTTAACTGTTCAAATGCCTTCTGCTATACTTCTTCCCACTTCCACTTCTCGTCCTTTCTTGTCAACATATTCAAGGGCTTTACAAGTGCTGCAAAGTTTTTAATAAACTGCCTATAGTAATTGGCAAACCCCAAGAACTTTCTAACATCTCTGACCGTTTTTGGTACCAGTCAATTTAATACTCCTTCCATCTTTTCTTCCTCCATCTCTATCACAAATGGTTACTTACTAGTTTGTGATTTGCAAGAGTGGTCTTTAAAAGGCTCAAAAATGCAAAGTAGTTTAGCAACAAAAGATATTGTTAAGTCTGAGGTCTAATCCTCAGACTATGAAGCCTTATATACAGGAAATGATAGTCTGTGCACCTGGACAGAGCATTACATGTTCTACTGCCTATTGTTCTACATATGGCAGTCCTTTTATGTCTAAAATAGCGATAACTTAACCATATAAGGGGCTGTTCAAGGATTGATGTGTATCTATGGGTAATAGATCAGTGTCATGCCAAACCTTGAGGTCCTTGTATCTCCACAGGATCTTATCACCCTAAGGTCTATTTATGGTTGTCAGGAGCGTATTGAAGAGAGCTTTCATGTGCACGTGGAAGCAAATGTCCGCGTTCAGCAGTTCCCGAGATGTCTACCGATCAGTGTCCAGCACTGATTAACTGATATCTCGATGAGTACTAATCGCTTTGACACGTTTTGGGCATTGTTTGAAAGGTCTTATTGAGGGCTTTCCAATGCATCTTAGACCATGGGAATCATGTAAGTATCTGTGGAATTATGGCTGAATGAAGTTTGTGACAATCTTGATTTTCCTCTGACCCATTACTACTCCCAGGAAGTTCACTTTACTTGTTTTCCATGAACACTTTTCTGGTTTCACATATAAGTCATTCTCCTCCAGTCTCT